>ERZ834382.2065-NODE-2065-length-15120-cov-4.161699_pt1 | contig 15120 bp, 4 predicted proteins | sample MGYA00519692_ERZ834382 | MGnify/ENA primary metagenome ERZ834382 (study PRJEB31850, sample SAMEA3708751) | human gut metagenome | biome: human gut; feature: human-associated habitat; material: faeces | place: China | collected 2014 ...
AACGTTTAAACCAGTCATTTTTACATTTATTATACTATTGAGTATGATAAAAACCATACCTTTACTCCCCCAAAGAAAGAATGCAGAAACCATGAAACTACAAATCATCGATACCGGCTACTTCTACGCCGACGGAGGCGCCATGTTCGGGGCCATTCCTAAAAGCGCTTGGAGCCGTCGCTATCCGAGCGACGAGACAAATGGTTGCGTGCTAGCCATGCGTAGCCTTGTCATAAAAACAGATGACGGACGCATCGTCCTAGTAGATAACGGAGCGGGAAATAAACACTTAAAACAACTAAGTTATTACCGCTTCTTCAACTTGGTAGACCTCGGCACGGAACTACGAAACCGGGGAATTCAACCGGAGGAAATCACGGATGTTGTCCTCACCCATCTCCATTTCGATCATTGCGGTTATACCACGCAAAAGGATGAATCTACCGGACATTTATTTCTCTCATTCCCAAACGCGAACCACTGGGTTAGCCGCAAGCAATGGGAGAATTTCCTTCATCCGAACGCCTTGGAGAAAGATTCCTATTTTATCGAGAATATGCAAGCCGTCGCGGATGCTAATTCCTTACGGCTGCTAGATGCCGACACTTCGATTTGCCCCACGATAGAGCTACGCTTGTATGATGGGCACACTCCGGGGCAAATTGTTCCCTATATCCATACGGAAGATCGGACTTTTGTCTTTGCCGGAGATGTTATCCCTCTTGTAGCCAGCGTATCCCCGGAATGGATCTCCGCTTACGACACGTATCCGGTCACGTCATACAACGAGAAACTGCGCATGCTTGCCGAAGCCGCCGAAAAAAGGCAAGCGCTCATCTACTGCCATGACGCTTACATCCGCTGCACAACCGTAAAACGTGTGAATACATATTATAAGAAAGACAAGGAAATACCTCTCAAGAAGACGTTTCTTTTCCCTTAGTCCCTAGCCCTTTTCCCTTTAGACCTTAGGTGTTTCTTCCATATTTCTTAGACATTTCTTATAGAAGTATTCATTATCCACCAGCCGTTGCATGATCGTCCACCAACTGTTGGATGATCATGCAACGGCTGGTGGACGATCATGCACCAGTTGATAAATAGTCTATATATATAGACAAAATCCCTAAGGTTATCGCATCAAAAGTGTAAAAGCATTAGATAAAACGGCTAATTCTATTTATCTTTGGGCGGTGATACTGAATCAATTATTGTTTTACATTCTAAACTCTAAACACATGAACAGCCTAAGCAAACTAGCGCTCGTCCTGACATTTTGCACGGGAATGATCGCTTGCTCCGGTGGTAAGGCCGTAAAAGGAGATTACGGAGTAGTGCCTTTGCCACAAGAAGTAACATTGACGAACGGAAATCCTTTCGTCCTAAGTCCATCCACGAAGATATTTTATCCGGAGGGCAATGATAAGATGAAGAAGAACGCCGAGTTCCTCGCTTCTTATATCAAGGAAATCACGGGCTATGAATTAGCAACCGCTACTGGCCAGCCCGGTAAGGGGATCAGCCTCGTTATCGACCAAAGCATCCAGAATCCGGAAGGATATCAACTGACCGTTAGCGATAACGGGATACGGATCGCCGGAAGTACGGATGCCGGCGTATTTTATGGTATCCAGACATTACGTAAATCGATCCCGGCCACGGCCCAAGGGATGAACGTAGAATTACCGGCAGCTACCATCAACGACTATCCCCGTTTTGCCTATAGAGGCATGATGCTGGATGTCAGCCGCCATTTCTTCCCCGTGGATTCGGTAAAAACGTATCTCGATATCCTTGCCTTGCACAACCAAAATACGTTCCACTGGCATCTGTCCGATGACCAAGGTTGGCGTATCGAGATCAAGAAATATCCGGAATTGACACAGATCGGATCTAAACGCAAGGAAACCGTGATCGGCCATAACTCCGGAACATATGACGGAAAGGAATACGGGGGCTTCTATACACAAGACCAGATTCGCGATGTCATCAACTATGCCGCCGAACGCCATATCACGATCATCCCGGAAATCGATATGCCGGGACATCAATTGGCAGCCTTGGCTACTTACCCGGAACTTGGATGCACCGGAGGCCCTTATGACGTATGGGGCCAATGGGGAGTAGCCGACGACGTGATCTGCGCCGGAAACGAGAAATCAATGCAATTCCTAGAAGACGTATTGAGCGAGGTCATCGATCTTTTCCCGTCCGAATATATCCATGTAGGTGGTGATGAGTGCCCGAAGGTACGTTGGGAGAAATGCCCGAAATGCCAAGCTCGCATCAAGGCGGAAGGTATCAAGGGGGACAAGAAACATTCCGCCGAGGAATATTTGCAAAGCTACGTGATCTCCCGCATGGAGAAATTCGTGGAGAGCAAAGGACGCCATATCATCGGCTGGGACGAGATCCTAGAAGGAGGCTTGGCCCCGAATGCCACGGTAATGAGCTGGAGAGGCATGGATGGAGGTATCGAGGCCGCCAAGCAAAAGCATAACGTGGTCATGACACCGAATACATATGTATATCTGGATTACTATCAATCAGCGGATACGGATCTTGAGCCCGATGCTATCGGTGGTTACTTGCCGTTAGAGAAAGTATATTCTTTTGAGCCGACAGCCGGTATCTCTCCTGAAGACCAGAAGTACGTGATCGGGGCGCAAGCCAACCTCTGGACGGAATATATCCCGACCTTCTCGCAGGTGGAATACATGATCATGCCCCGTATCGACGCCGTAGCCGATATCCAGTGGAGCGATCCGTCCAAGAAAGATTATCAGACGTTCCTGCCCCGTGTGGCCCGCATGACACAACTTTACGATCGCTTGGGATATAATTACGGAAAGCATATCTTCGATATTAACGCCTCCCTGACCACCAATACGGAGAACGGAACGCTTGACATAGCCTTGACGAAGCTGGGTGAAGGAGATATCTATTATACGGTAGACGGTAGCGATCCTACGATCGCCAGCATCAAGTATGAAGGCCCGGTACAGATCAACCAAGATTGCGAATTCAAGGCGATCGTTGTCCGTCCGAACGGTACGAGCCGCGTCTTCTCCGAGGAGATCTTCTTCAACAAAGCGACGATGAAGCCCATCACCTTGAAAGAGCAGCCCAGCAGAGGCTACGTTTTCAATGGGGCACAGGTATTGGTAGACGGCTTGCGCGGAGGTAGTAATTACAAGACCGGCCATTGGCTGGGTTTCCAAGGAAAAGACCTTGACGCCACGATCGATCTAAAGGAACCAACCGAAATCCAAAAGGTATCTTTCAATACGAATGTGGTGAAAGGTGACTGGATCATGGGCGCCTCCGCCGTAACCGTAAAGGTATCCGATGATGGCAAGAATTTCAAGGAAGTAGCTTCCAAGAAAATCCCGGAGCTGACCCAAAACGACAAGGACGGATTATATCCCCAAGAGATATCCTTCGCCCCGGTAAAGGCCCGCTATGTCGAGGTTATCATCAACAGCGGCAAACTACCGAAATGGCACGGTGGCGCCGGAAGTCCCGCATTCTTGTTCGTAGATGAGATAGAAATCTTATAAGATAATGATACAGCGAGATGGCTGAGAGATACCTGCCATCTCGCTTTCTTATCTTATACTAAATAATAAATATCATGATAAACAAAAACATCTTAATTCTTTCAGCCCTATGCTCCTGTTGCTCACTATGGGCGGATGAGGTTGTCGTGCGACATTATAATTATGCCGGCCCTTACGAGGTGAAGAAACCCTTCTTGGCAGATAGCCTGGATGTAAACAGTAAGAGATTCTCAGACAAGGAACTATTGAACACGACTGTTCCTTTCTGCAACCTTTCCCAAAGCGGACAAACCCTTGACGCGGCGTCTTCCGGAGAGCTGACCTTGCCAACCTCGGCCTCTTCCTACGCGCTACATTTGGTTTCCTTCTACCTGAATAGTGACCGCTATACAAAAGGCACCTTAAGGATCAATGGCCCTGAGATTTCAGAAGTCTACGTGGATGGACAACTCACAAAACTAACCCAAGGAGAAGCCTCGTTGACCTTGGAGCCGCGACGCTATGAAATCGTAATTAAATATTTATCTGAGAGCCACAAAGAGAATGCCTTAAAAGCCTCATTCAACCCGGAAAAAGACGCAGTGGTAACCACGACCATCAATCCGGAGAAACGTTATACATTAAGTGATGTATTTGATGGTAAACGCATCCAATCCGCCAGCCTGTCCCCGAATGGAAAATTCATTATCGTCTCCTATCAAGAAACCTATCCCGGCGGAAAGCAGTCCTCATTTACCCAGATACTAGACAAGGCTACCGGTTCCGTATTGGTTGAGAACGGACAGAGCTTACGCTGGATGCCTAAAAGCAATCTGGCCTATTACACCCGGAAAGGGATGAAAGGCACGGAATTGGTGACCTTAGACCCTACCAGCAAAAAGGAGAACATCCTTGCCTGCCAATTGCCCGAGGGTTCTTTCAGTTTCGGACCTACCGAGGACTATCTATTATTCTCCATACGGGAGAAAGGACCGCAAGAACGAAAAGAGATCCAAGAGATACTGGTGCCGGATGATCGCCAACCGGGATGGAGAAACCGTATGTTTATCCATAAATATGACCTGCGAACCGGATTGTTCCAACGGCTCACCTATGGACATACTTCTACTTACATCAACGATATATCTCAAGACGGCCACTATCTGCTATTCAGTCGCAGGGAACCGAATTTAACGGAGCGTCCTTTCTCACGTACATATATATATAAGATGGATCTACGAACCATGCATGTGGATACCCTTATAAAAGGTGAGAAATTCGTAAGCCGTGCCGTTTTCTCCCCGGATGCCACCCAATTACTCGTTGACGCGTCTGGAGAGGCTTTCGATGGTATCGGATTAAAGATCAAAGAAGGACAGACATCGAATACGAGCGACGGGCAATTATTCCTATACAATATAGCAGATAAAAGTATAAAGCCGCTTACGAAAAATTTTGACCCCTCTGTCGATTCCTACGAGTGGAACGCCCTCGATAAACAAATCTATATCACGGCGAAAGATAAGGACCGTGTTCGCATGTATAGTCTAAACCCGTCCAACGGAAAGATTAAGCAACTTCAAGCCAAGGAAGATGTCATCTCCGATTACTCCATCGCCAATCAAGCTTTCGAAATGGTTTATTTCGGATTAAGCGCTTCCAATTCCCAAAGGCTTTATACCTATAACTTGAAAAACGACGCCTCTTCCTGCTTGATCGATCTCTCCAAAGAGATCTTGAGAGACGTCACTTTAGGAGAAGTGCAAGATTGGAATTTCGTTTCCGCCCAAGGGGATACGATTTACGGCCGCTTCTATCTCCCTCCTCATTTTGATGCGACCAAGAAATATCCGATGATCGTGAATTATTACGGAGGAACAACCCCTACGGCCCGGGTGATGGAAAGCCGTTATCCTTCGCATGTATACGCCGGCTTAGGGTACATCGTCTACATCATACAGCCCAGTGGAGCGACAGGGTTCGGCCAAGAGTTCTCCGCACGCCATGTCAACGCATGGGGTAAACTTACCGCTGACGAGATCATCGAAGGCACGAAAAAGTTCTGTGAGGAGCATCCTTTTGTCAACACGAAGAAAATCGGTTGCATGGGGGCTTCATACGGAGGTTTCATGACTCAATACCTACAAACAAAAACAGATATATTCGCGGCGGCCATGTCTCACGCGGGAATCAGCGACATCACCAGCTATTGGGGAGAAGGTTACTGGGGATATTCATACAGCTCGTTGGCTAGCGCTAACAGTTATCCATGGAATGCCCGGGATATGTACACTTTACAAAGTCCGCTGTTTAACGCAGACAAGATCAATACCCCGATCTTGTTCTTACATGGAACCGCAGACACGAATGTTCCGATTGGAGAGAGCATCCAGATGTTTACCGCATTAAAATTATTGGGTAAGCCTACAGCGTTTGTCCAGGTAGAAGGAGAGAACCACCATATACTGGATTACGACAAACGTATCTTGTGGAATAACACAATTTACGCATGGTTCGCTAAGTGGTTGAAAGATCAACCGGAGTGGTGGGACGCATTATATCCTCCGAAAAGCCTATAAAAATCAAAATAGGTCACTCTATTCACATATATCTAAAGAGTATCTTTATTAGATACTCTTTTTTTATTTAAATACATTAGATAGTATTTATGAAACACCTTAGTCTCCGAAGAACTAAATCACTTTTCCGTTCAATATTTATTAATTATTATAAATATCTTAATAAATTATAGAACATGCAACCTATGTAAACATCTGTTATGTCTAATTGTACTATTTACAGCAAGCATTTTATTTTAATGGCTGTACGGCAAATATAAAGATATATTTGCAATAAACAAACATATTGACAATAAAAATAAACTTACACGGAACTTTGTCAATACGGATTATTTTAAGTTATATGTTAATTTAATACATTCTAGTATTAATATATAGTATTAATATGCAAGTTATTTTTAACTCAATCCCGCATCAATGCTAGGAAGTAACACCAAAGTACCTTACCCTCATGAAGTTCTTCGGAAACTAAGTCAATCGACTAAGTGGCAACAATTGATTACAATGATCTATTTATTAACAAATTAAACAAAAAGTATGTGTCTATGAAAAGGTTGACTTATCTATTACTATGCTTGTTCGCAAGTATAGCGTTCGCAACGGCTCAGACCACGAAGGTGACCGGTACGGTTATCTCGGCGGAAGACGATGGACCTATCATTGGAGCCTCTATCGTAGTAGCTGGTACTACTACCGGTACTGTAACGGATTACAACGGAGCGTTCACCTTGGATGTTCCTTCTAACGCGAAAAAGCTAATCGTTTCCTACATCGGTATGAAATCTGTGGAAGTGGCAGTAAAACCAATCATTAAAGTCACGATGGAGTCCGACTCTCAGAACTTGGATGAAGTCGTGGTTGTCGGTTACGGAACTCAAAGAAAAAAGGATGTGACGAGTGCCATATCTAAAGTAGGAGGTGAAGACTTAAGCAACTTGGCAACAGCGTCTTTCGACTCTCAATTAGCTGGACGTGCCGCTGGTGTACAGGTTACGACTCCTAGTGGCGTATTGGGAAGCGGTCCTCAATTCAAGATCCGTGGTATGAGTACGATCAGTTCTAACTCTCAGCCGTTATTCATCGTAGATGGCATGCCGATCGCCACCGGTGATAACGCCGATGGAAAAACCGGCTTAGGAATGGCTTACGCTTCTTACAATGCGATGTCTGATATTAACCCGAATGACATCGAATCCATTGAAATATTGAAAGACGGTGCGGCTACAGCTATCTATGGCTCCCGTGCGGCAAATGGAGTTGTATTGATCACAACTAAAAAAGGCTCCAAGGGACGTACTCAAGTAACTTACGATGGCTATGTAAGCGCAGCCAGCGCAGCTAAATTGCATGATCTTCTGGGAGCGAAAGATTTCGTGACTATCGCTAACGAGAAATACGAGAACTGGGGAATGAAAGGACAGGCTGTTTACGATCCGAACGGACCGGACACAAACTGGAATGATTATATTTTCCGTACAGGTTTCCAGCACAATCATAGCTTATCCGCCAGTGGTGGTACGGATAAAAGCCAATATTATGTATCATTAGGTTTCACGGAACAAGAAGGTATCATTCGCGCCAATGACTTAAACCGTTTGAGCTTAAAGGCAGATTTGACACAACAAGCGACAAAATGGTTACGCATCGGATTAAATGGCCAGATGACCCGTACCCGGGTTAATGGTGTCATGAATGACGAGAATTCATTGGGTGGCGTAGGTTTCGCCGGCACTCGTATGCTTCCAAACGTATCTGTATTCAATCCGGATGATCCTACTGGTTACAATATCGACGCTGAAAACCGTAAGACATTAGGTCGCGGAAGCAACCTTTCCTATATTGATAATGGTATCCAGAATATCGTCTGGGCATTAGACAATAACGTAAACCGTACGACCAATACCCGTGTATTAGGTGGTGGATGGGCTGAAATCACATTCATGGACGGATTGACTTTAAAGACACAAGCTGGCTTAGACATCTCGAATGTTAAAGATTTCATGGTATGGAACCCGGAATCAGGAGACGGATACGGCTATGGCGGCTTATTGGAAGAAATCAATACCACATACACGAACTGGAACTGGCAAAACGTAATCAACTTTAACCGTACATTCAATGATGTACATAATCTGACGGCGACAGCGGTACAAGAGTACACCCATCAAGAATATGAATATACGGACGCAACCGTGCAACAAATATCCGATGCTTTCTTCACCGACCATATCATTTCCAACACATTTGGTGAGAGATTCGTATCTGGAGGTAAAACGTTTATGGGATTAGCCTCCTATATGTTCCGTGCGAATTACAACTATGATAGTAAATATTATATCGGAGCCTCCGTCCGCACAGACGGCTTATCCAGCCTTCCGAAAGACACCCGCTGGGGTACATTCTGGGGAGGATCAGCCGCTTGGCGTATCTCTCGCGAAAAATTCTGGAGCGAATCAACTATTAATGATTGGTTTAACGACTTACGTATCCGTGCCAGCTACGCTACAATCGGAAACTCTGACCTAGGGAATTATTTCCCTTATCTGGGAACTTACGGGGCGAAGAAAGCAGGATCGAATACAGCTATCGCTTGGAACCGTATGGGTAACAGCCAGCTTAAATGGGAAACAACCGAGACTTTCGATATCGGATTGGATGGCTCTTTCTTTAATAACCGCCTGACATTCGAGCTAGCTTATTGGCAAAAGAACTCCAAAGACTTGGTGTTGGAAGTTCCTACAGCACCTACCGCTGGTATTCCTTACAACTCATATTTTGATAATATCGGTAAGATCAAGAACTCCGGTATGGAATTGACAGTTAACGCTACAATCATCGCTACCAAAGATTGGAACTGGCAAACTAATTTCAACTTCTCCACAGCTAAGAATACGGTGAAGAGCTTATACGGCGGAACAGACATCGTAGACAATTACACAATCATTCGTGAAGGAGAGTCATATAGATCTTTATATGGATATGATTATTACGGCGTAAACGCCGCAAACGGTAATCCGATCTGGAGTAAGGCGGACGGTTCATTAGTGCAATTCGACACATTCGGCTCTTACGACTATGCGGAATATGATCCTTCCAACCCTTCGGATGTCTCCAAGGCTTCTTCCTTGGACGCTAGCGACCGTAAGGTATTAGGTTCATCTATGCCTACTTGGTACGGAGGTTGGAATAATACAGTTTCTTACAAGAATTTCGATTTAAATGTATTCTTCCGCTTCTCCGGAGGTAATAAGATCATGAACGCTTCTCGTCAAAGCGCATTGTTCAATATGGATTTCTCCAACAATGGAACAGAAATCTTAGGCCGCTGGATTTCTCCAGAGCAACCGGGTGACGGCATGACTCCAAAAATCGGTTATGGAGACGCCTCTTCCTTATTCAATGATGGATATACGGATTCACACTTCGTTGAGAGCGGCAATTACCTAAAACTATCGACGTTAGCTTTAGGCTATACACTACCGAAGGCGGTCGTATCCAAACTGAACATGACAAAGATTCGTTTCTATGTTCAAGGACAGAACTTACTCACTATCACAGGTTATTCCGGATTGGATCCTGAGACAAACTCTCGTTTAGGTGTAGATTGGAACGGTATGCCACAGCAACGTTCATTCACTTTTGGAGCGAACATTACATTCTAATTTCACAAACTAAGAAAAGTTACAATTATGTTATACAAGAAATTATATAAAAACATTTCAGTAGTAGCGTTAGGGACAGCCCTGTTCTCGCTACCCGTGTTCACCGCCTGCGAAAGCGACGTCGTAGACCTTGAACCTGTTGACAAATTCTCCGAGCTTACGGCATACGGGACAGAAGAACGTTGCGAGTTAGCCGTAGTCGGAGCTTACGATGCCGCACAATGTGGTATGTACGTAGATCCGAATGACTTTGGGTGGGCACGCGGTTATCCTTTTGGAGCGGCCAGTATATTGCAAGGCGAAATGCGCGGTGAAGATATGAACCTAACCGCCCAATTCTATGATTATACCTATTCCGCAACCTATAACTTGACTACCGCTAATAACGTGGCGATGTGGGAAACCTCTTTCGAGGCTATTAACCGCTATAATACGGTATACGCAGGTATAGAAGGCGCGGTAGCGGCGGGTGTCATAACCGAAGAGAAAGGGAATCAGTACAAAGGAGAATGCCTGTTCTTACGTGCGTTAACCTATCACAACTTGATGATCCATTATGCCCTGCCCTACAACGTAGAAGGTAACAATAACTACGGTATGCCTATTTACACGAAAGCCGTAAACGACCCCAGCCAACTCGCTGAGCAACAAAGCATAGGCCGTTCTACCGTTAAGGAGACTTACGATCAGATATTAAGCGACCTGAATAATGCGGAAAGCATGCTTGCGGACATTATTGATGCTGATAAGATCGGACGTGCGAGCAAAGGTGCCGCCATCGCATTGAAAACGCGCGTATATTTACATATGCGTGATTGGAACAATGTAGTTACTGAAGCTAAGAAACTGGAAGGCGGACGTTTCATTCTGGAAACCAATCCTGCCACTCCTTTCGTTTCTTACAAAGACAATCAGGAATCTATATTCTCCATTCCGAATGACTCTCAAGATAACGCATCTGTAAATGGAGCTATGTCCGCTATGATGTCTGCCCGTGAAGGTGGCCGTGCGATGTGCCCGACATCCCCTACCCTTTACAACTCCAAATTCTGGAAAGGGGATGACAAGCGTCGTAACCTCGTCCTTTATCGTGCGTCTGACGATTATTACTTCTGTGATAAATACCAGAATCCCCAAACACGTGAAGAGTACGCCCCGATCCTGCGCTATGCCGAGGTATTGCTAAACGAGGCCGAGGCTGCCGCACGTGCGGGAGACAAGACTCTCGCATTGGAGAAATTGAATCAAGTAAGAGACCGTTCTTTGGCCGACCCCGCTACACAGACGTATAAGGCAAGCGATTTCGCCAACACGAAAGCACTGGTGGAAGCTATCCTTTGGGAGCGTCGCATTGAGTTCCAAGGTGAAGGTCGCCGTTGGGAAGACATTCATCGTTTAGCGGCTGACGACTTGCTGCCGTCCGGTGGTATTCCCGCTAAAATCGAATATAACAATGTGAAGAACCAAGGCGCATTCGTTGTTGGTGGAGAAGTGAAAGCTGAATGGTTCGGCAACAGCAAACAGTTCATCCCGTACACGGATAAACGCTTTATTTGGCCGATTCCATTGAATGATATATTAAGAAACCCCACGCTAGCCGCACAACAGAACGCAGGCTGGTAGAATATAGACACACTCTTATTTTTTACTATGCAGGGGACATGAGAGGGCGAGACCGGGAGGTTCCGCCCTCTTTTCTTTTAAAACGTATTGACATAATAATTCACGGGAAATCATTATCTTTGCACTCTCTAAAAGAGGCTTATTCGTTATTTCGTGATAAATACTAATAAATCAACGATATGATTCTATTCTTTCAATCTTCAACAAAGACGGTGCTGGCTGTAGAGGCCGCGCACGCTTTCTCTCCTGAAGACACTCAAAAACTGGTTTGGTTGTTTAGCGAGGCGACTCCTGTTCAATCAGAAACATTGGAAGGCTGGTACGTAGGGCCACGCCGGGAAATGATTACCCCGTGGAGTACGAACGCCGTTGAAATTACCCAGAACATGGGCCTGACCGGTATTTCCCGTATTGAGGAATATTTTCCTGTTTCTTCTGGCGACACAGATCACGATCCGATGTTGCAACGTATCTACAATGGCTTGAATCAGGAGATCTTCACGATCAGTAAAAAACCGGATCCTATTGTCTACATTGAGGATTTGGAAGTGTACAACCAACAAGAGGGCTTGGCTCTAAGCCAAGAGGAGATCGCTTACTTGAACGAGGTAAGCCAGAAGTTGGGACGTAAGTTGACCGATAGCGAGGTGTTCGGTTTCTCCCAAGTAAACTCGGAACACTGCCGACATAAAATATTCGGAGGTGTATTCATCATCGACGGCGAGGAAAAAGAAAGTTCCTTGTTCAACTTGATCAAGAAAACTTCCGCCGAGAACCCTAATAAATTGGTTTCCGCTTATAAAGATAACGTAGCGTTCAATGAAGGACCGACGGTAGAGCAATTCGCTCCCCTATCCGGTGACAAACCCGATTTCTTCGCCGTAAAAGATATCAAGACGGTTATCTCCTTGAAAGCCGAGACGCATAACTTCCCGACAACCGTTGAGCCGTTCAACGGTGCCGCTACCGGAACAGGTGGTGAGATTCGTGACCGTCTGGGCGGTGGTAAGGCATCCTTGCCGATAGCGGGAACAGCGGTCTATATGACCTCTTACCCTCGTACGGAAGGCGCTCGCGAATGGGAGAAAGTCCTAGACCCTCGTCCTTGGTTATACCAGACTCCGGAGCAGATCTTGATCAAGGCTTCCAATGGCGCTTCCGATTTCGGTAATAAATTTGGCCAGCCGCTTATCTGTGGTTCTTTATTGACTTTCGAGCACACGGAGAACGATAAGAAATACGCTTACGACAAAGTAATCATGCTTGCCGGCGGTGTAGGTTTCGCAAATATGCGTGATGCCTTGAAGGGCGATCCGGAACCGGGCGAGAAAGTGGTTGTGATCGGTGGCGATAACTACCGTATCGGTATGGGTGGTGGAGCCGTCTCTTCCGTAAACACGGGGCAATATACAAGCGGTATCGAGTTGAACGCCGTACAGCGTGCCAACCCGGAAATGCAGAAACGTGCGGCTAACGTGATCCGTGCGATCGCCGAGTCTGACGAGAACCCGATCGTCTCTATCCATGACCATGGTGCGGGTGGACACCTCAACTGCTTGTCTGAGTTGGTGGAGGCTACCGGCGGACACATCGATATGAGCAAATTGCCGATTGGTGACCCGACTCTCTCAGCGAAGGAGATCGTAGGAAACGAGAGCCAAGAGCGCATGGGCTTATTGATGAAAGAAGAAGATGTAGCCCGTGTAAAACGTATCGCGGATCGTGAACGTGCCCCGATGTATGTGGTAGGCGAGACTACTAACGACATGAAGTTTGTCTTCGAACAAGCGGACGGCGTAAAACCTATCGATATCAAGCTGGAATATATGTTCGGTAAACCGCCTAGAACGGTTATGACAGACCATACGGTCACTGAATCTTATCAACCGGTTGTTTACAAAGAATCCGAACTTCACCATTATTTGGAGAACGTACTTCAATTGGAGGCCGTAGCCTGCAAGGATTGGTTAACAAACAAAGTAGACCGTTCCGTAACCGGTAAGATCGCCCGCCAGCAATGTCAAGGTGAATTACAATTGCCGTTGAGCGACTTAGGTGCCGTAGCGTTGGATTACCGCGGGAAAGCTGGTATCGCAACTTCTATCGGTCACGCTCCCCAGGTAGCCATGGTTGATCCGGCCGCCGGTTCCGTTATGGCAATCGCCGAGTCATTGACCAATATCGTATTCGCTCCGCTGACAGATAAGTTGGAGAGCGTATCCTTAAGTGCCAACTGGATGTGGCCGTGCCGTAACGAAGGTGAGGATGCCCGTCTGTACACAGCCGTACAAGCCGCTTCCGACTTCGCTTGCAGCTTAGGTATTAATATCCCGACCGGTAAGGACTCCTTATCCATGACGCAGAAATATGGCGACGATAAGGTGATCGCCCCGGGTACGGTGATTATCTCCGCAGGTGCAGAGGTTAGCGATATCAAGAAAATCGTCTCCCCGGTAGTAGCTCAAGACAAGAATACATACATTTATTATATAGACTTCTCTTTCGATACCTTGAAGTTGGGTGGTTCCGCTTTCGCTCAAGCTTTGAACAAGCTGGGTAATGAGGTTCCGACCGTGAAAGATCCGGAATACTTCCGTGACGCTTTCAACGCCGTACAAGATGCGATCGAGAAGAGACTCATCCTTGCCGGACACGATATCTCAGCGGGAGGTATGATCACCGCCCTGTTAGAGATGTGCTTCGCCAACGTAGAGGGTGGTTTGGATGTCAACTTGGATAAGATCTCCGAGAGCGATATCGTGAAGATCCTGTTTGCCGAGAATCCGGGTATCTTGGTTCAGGTAAAGGACAAGAAGGCATTCGAAAAGTTGATGGAAGAAGCTGGCGTAGGTTTCGCCATCATCGCCAAACCGACCGACGAGCGCCATGTATTGGTATCGAAAGACGGCATCCAATATCACTTCGGCATCGACTATATGCGCGACGTATGGTACGAATCTTCTTATAAACTGGATGTAAAGCAGAGCGGAAGCGTTTGTGCCGGAAACCGTTTCGAGAACTATAAGATGCAGCCCGTACAGTACAAGTTCCACAAGGACTTTACCGGAAAGCTTTCTTCTTACGGACTCTCAGCCGAACGCCGCGCTCCGAACGGCATCAAGGCTGCGGTAATCCGTGAGAAGGGTACGCAATGCGAGCGTGAGACAGCTTACGCCTTGTATCTGGCTGGTTTCGACGTGAAGGATGTCCATATGACGGACTTGGCTAGCGGACGTGAGACTTTGGAGGATGTAAACTTCATCGTATTCTGCGGTGGTTTCTCCAACTCCGACGTATTAGGTTCCGCCAAGGGCTGGGCCGGCGGTTTCTTGTATAACGAGAAAGCCAAGAAAGCGATCGACAACTATTACGCACGTAAAGATACGTTGAGCATGGGTATCTGTAACGGTTGCCAGTTGATGGCCGAGTTAGGCTTGGTTTATCCGGAGCACGAGAAAAAGCATAAGATGGTTCACAATGATTCCCATAAGTTCGAGTCTAACTTCGTTAGCTTGGAGATCCCGAAAAACAACTCCGTAATGTTCGGCTCCTTGAGCGGCACGAAGTTGGGTGTATGGGTAGCTCATGGTGAAGGTAAGTTCGAGTTCCCCTACGAGGAGAAGGAGTACAACATCATCGCTAAATACAACTACGATGGCTATCCCGCCAACCCGAACGGTTCTCCTTGGTCCGTTGCCGGTGTTTGCTCAAAGGACG
>ERZ834382.2069-NODE-2069-length-15086-cov-4.623511_pt1 | contig 15086 bp, 22 predicted proteins | sample MGYA00519692_ERZ834382 | MGnify/ENA primary metagenome ERZ834382 (study PRJEB31850, sample SAMEA3708751) | human gut metagenome | biome: human gut; feature: human-associated habitat; material: faeces | place: China | collected 2014 ...
GAGAGAAAGGAGGGGAATCTGTTGGCAAAGGAATTTTTGCTTGTGGATGGCTATAATATTATCCACGCCTGGAGCGAATTGAGAGAACTGGTGGAGGATGTCAGTCTGGAAAGTGCCCGCCAGCGGCTGATGGATATCCTCTCGAATTATAAAGGCACCAAGCAGGCAACGGTCATTCTGGTGTTCGATGGCTATCTGGTCAAGGGGAATATCGGTACCGTCTATGAATATAATAATATTTTCGTAGTCTATACCAAGGAAGCGGAAACCGCCGACCACTATATTGAGCGTGTCGTAACCTCTATGCCGAAGCATTATAAGGTGCGTGTGGCAACGGGGGACGGTCTGGAGCAGCTGATTATTTATGGGCAGGGGGCGATTCGTATGACGGCGAGAGAGCTATGGAACGAGGTCACTGCCGCCGAAACGGAGCTGCGTGAACGCTTTATCCGGAACAGACCGCCGAAAAATAATATTCTGGCGGACCATCTGGATGAGGAAGCCTTGGCATGGTTTGAGGAATTGCGTCGAAAAAAATAAACAACAACGGAGAATTTTTATGACAGAAATGACAAGAGAACAGAAATATGCGACAACAAGGGATGAGGAGCTGGTACTGCTGGCGCAGAGCGGCGATGAGGAGGCACAGGAATTTTTGTTGGATAAATATAAATTTTTGGTGCGCGCAAAGTCGAGAGCCTATTTCCTGATTGGTGCGGATAACGAGGATATCATTCAGGAGGGCATGATTGGGCTGTATAAGGCAGTGCGTGATTATAATGAGGAAAAGAATGCATCCTTCCACAGCTTTGCGGAGCTTTGCGTGAATCGCCAGATGATTACCGCGATTAAGGCAGCGACCAGACAGAAGCATCAGCCGCTCAATTCCTATGTTTCTCTGAATAAGCCCGTTTATGAGGAGGAATCCGAGCAGACCTATATGGATCTTTTGCAGAGTGGTGCCTTGCTCAATCCGGAGGTACTCCTGATTGGGCAGGAAAATAAAAGCTTTCTTGAGCACCAGATGATGAAAAAGCTCAGCAGCTTTGAAACCAGAGTGCTTGTGCTTTATCTGCAGGGCAGAAGCTATTTTGAAATTGCCCGCGTTCTGGATAAGCCCGAAAAATCCATTGATAACGCCCTTCAGCGCGTCAAGAAAAAATTAGAGCATTTTTTGGAAGAAAAAAATCTTGACGAGGCGGAAGGAATATGATACTATAGACAGGCTGATAGTTTTTATCAACCTTTGCTGCTATGGCTCAGTAGGTAGAGCGTCGCCTTGGTAAGGCGGAGGTCACGGGTTCGAATCCCGTTAGCAGCTTTTTTTCATACTCTAAAAACTTGATATATCAACGTTTTTATGAACCCACTATGAAGAAGTAATCAAAAAGTAATCAACGAGGTAATCAGAAACTATGTTCGTTAAGCAGATTATATGAAAGAATATAGTGAAAGGAGGAACGGTTTGTAGATGTTGTTTTCTTTAATAATACAAGCATACAGTTTGCACTATTAAAGAAGAAAATGTTTGTAAAGAATCACAATAAAAATAACGGCAAAAGTTCTGTTTCTAAAAGTATCTTGTATACACAAAAAATATGCGAAAATATATTCGTGTTACAAACTGTGCTTATACTGATAAATTTCACATATTTTTAAAAATTTTGCAAAATAATGTGAAAATAAAATTATTTTTTCATTGTATACCTTCCTTATTTTGGTTATAATAGTTGATAGATAATTTCGCCTATCATTATATACTAAGGAGGAAACAACATGGCTAGAGGAAAATGTAAGGATACAAGAACAACCGCACAGAAGTTAGATGATATTGTTGCTCAGATTGAAGTAGCAGAAACAAATCTGAAAGAATTAAAATCTCAGAAAAAAGAATTACAGGCACAGCTTGAACAAGAAAAGATTGATACGTTGCTAGCTACAATCAAAGCAAGCAACTTGAGTGTGGAAGATGCCACAAACTATATTAAAAATGCAGCACAGGAAGATGATAAAGCACCAAACACACAAACAGCATAATAAAAAGTAAAAAATAGGGTATAGCCATTATCGGTTATACCCTTTAATTTTATGCTGATGTGTATACTGTACTAGCACCAGTGTCAGTTATTGTCATTGTCCAAGTGCCATGTAGCACATCATTGATATATAGCTTTTGCACATATTTATTTTCATTTTCCTCGGTACAAACAGATTTATAATCAGTACCATCATACGTCCATGTCTGTGTGTATACCGTCATGTCAGCATTCCATGTAATATTAGTATTAAAGCGACCGAAAAGCATTTGTGATTCCACAGCTTTAATCAATTCATCACCGAAATCTTGTAGAGTGCCAGTATACCCATGCTCAACAGCTATTTCATATGCGCTTTTACCTTGTTTGCCCTGTGTAATATCAATGCCATTGATAATAAGACCCATACTAAATCACCCACCTTTTCTCCATGAACCGTTCACTTTAATATACACATCTACAACGCTTCGCCATGTGTTATTTACCTTACAAAAAGAGGAGGCACTTGTTTTAATATTTCCGTTTACTTTTGTGTATAAGGTTAGACCTGTTTCAATTACAGTGATTCTAATATAGCCGTGTCCAGAACGACCTGTGGTTGCCTTGCCCGTCTCAGGGTCTGTAATACTGCTATTTCCTGCGATTGTGGATGCGTTTGATAAATAGTACGTAGAAGTTAATAAACAGCCAGAAGGGTAGCTAGAAGCCGTTGTAGAGGTATACACATAGCCAGAACCACCGCCATGATATGTTCTTTGGCTTGAAGAATTATCTGTATAGCTATAAGACGTACCCCCACCATACCATCCGCCACCTGCACCTGCACTAACATATTTATAATTGTTTGCACTGGGCTTACAATCAGCACCTAAACCAAATGCACCATTTTCACCAGCAGATGTTTGTGTAGCTTGATAGGAATTAGAATAACCCCCAGAAGTTATCCCTCCTCCATAGTAACCACTAGAGCCGTTTGTAGCACCAGAGCCACCTCCTGCAACAATAATTCTAGCGTATAACGAATCTTGTCCAATACGGATATCAGTACCCCCACCACCAGCACAAGCATAAGTGTATGTACTTTTGTAATAAGATGTTGTACCATATCCGCCACCATTAAACGCAGAACCAGATGTTGAACCAGCAGATGAAGCGTATGTATTATTTTGTTGACCTACATACAAGAAAACAACTGTATTTTTCTTTAATGTAATGACACCAATAGAATACCCGCCTTTACCGCCAACATAGCTAGAATCGTAGTTGCCGCCTTGCGCTCCCCAACATTCCAATTTATACTTACCTTTTGGCAAAGTAATCTGTTTTACAGCACCACTATATTTACAATTTAAGATATCTCCCTTTTTAAAAGAGGTAGGTGTGGACGATAATAAGTCATATGTAGCCATTACTCATACACCACCCACAAGTCACCATTTTTACCATCACTGGCTTTTGGAGCAGATGTAGAAGCATAAATCTTAGCCGTAGAAGCACCGATTTGTGCGGCAGTAACACCATGAGGGTTATTCTTATTGCTCGTATGTGCCGTTAAATCAGAGGATGATGCAGCACTAATTTGACTTGCAGTAACACCGTGAGGATTTGCTTTACTAGAAGCATGATTATTCAACTGTAACAATGCAGCATCGACTGTCTGTTTGTATGTATTGATTGCGTTTTGCACATCCGTAGCAGTTACATATTCGCTTGTCGCAATATCATCAGTAATAATATAGAGACAAGTAGGAATTTTAGTCTGTAGCGCATTATATTCTACCTTTGTACCAACCCAGAAATCCTGTTTATACCCCTTGTTTAGTTCTTTTACCTCAGCTTCTTTATTTAGTTTAGTTTGCACTTCTGTTGTCAGGTCAGACTCATCAACAGAGTTCTTAGATGCCAATGCGCCAGTAGGTATCTTTTTTTCAACATTGTTTAACGCAGTAATGGTTGCGAATTTTGCTTTGATTTTTCCCCATAGATAGCTTACACCATCTTGTGTTAAAACTTGTTTCACTTAACATCACCGCCTTATGCAGTAATTTTGTCGATTTCTTCATTAGTAATTGCAACAATATCTGTATCCTTCACATAACCAGAAAGGTCAATCATACCACCCTGATTATCCCATGCTGTACCGTCCCATACTACGTTATCTCCTGCCTTGTTGTGTTCTGATGCGGTTTTTACATTCCACATATCACCAACTTCATTGGTCGTAGGTAAGTCAGAATAATTGTCTACAGAACCCTTATAGTGCATACCAGCTACCATTTTTGCCTTTACCTTATCAATCTCTGCATCGGTATAAGACTTAGCGTTTGTTTCGGCAGCAGTTGCAGCCCCTTTGGCATCATAGTTTTTAGCCAAGCCATCAGCATAAGATTTAGCATTTGTTTCAGCAGTAGTTGCAGAACCTTTTGTATCATAATTTCCTGCTAAACCGTCTGCATATGTTTTTGCATTCGCTTCAGCCTGATTCCATGCAGTTCTTTCAGCAGCAGTAATATGAACCGTTGTATTGCCTGTGTGGGTTGTTACGTTTGCCTTTGTTTCATATGTATCAGCAATATCTTTTCTAAGCTGTGTGTCATCATAACCACTTTGCTCAAGAGTTTCAATTTTCCCTTGCATAGCAGTAATATCTTTCTTCACAGCTGTATCGTCATAGTTCTTAACATTTTTTAGTCTGGTGATTTCAGTATCATCTACTAGTGATTTCCCTTCTACTTTGTCTACCTTGACAGATACAAGAGTTTTGATTTTGCCCCACAGATAGAGTACACCATTCTCGTCTAAAACTTTTTCTAAAATATTTTTAGCCATTTATGTCACTCCTTATGTTAATATTCGTTCCAAATCCATATTGGTTAAGCATTGAATATTGTCGTATTCATTCTGTAACTCAACAATTTTATTTTGTATATCTGTATCATCATAGAAGCTACCACAATTTTGTCCCTCAATATAAATTTCAGCAGTACCGTTAACCTTTTTACAGATATACATTGTTTTTTCTTGCCATTGTGATGCTTCTTGAATAGGCTTGTATTTTTCAGCAGGAATTTTTACAATCTTTAGTGCCACTCATTATCACCTCATTCAATTAGTTCCCATGTTACATCATCTGGTAAATCCACCTTTGCAATCGTTTCTCCATTTGCCTGTAAGCATAAGGCGTTATTTTCATCAATGGTAATAGAATCACCTTTCTGTGTTTTTAGCATATTTACAGTGTTTTGCAGTTCTGTGATGCTTTCCACAACGTCCACGTCATTGTCTGGCTTAATAGAAGAAAAGCCTTTATGTTCCAATACATCAACTGTACCAATATGTGTTTTCGTTGTAGATTCTTGCGTATTGCCAAAAAAGGTGAACCAAAGTTGAATTGTGCCACTATACGCCGTTAACTCCTTAGAGATAGGTACATTGCAAACTAAGCGGTTTTTATAAATTTCATCCTCAAACTTACAGTGCATAATCTTTCCAGTTTTACCATCGGGAAGAATAGCCTGTAGAGTAGGGGAAGTATCTTCTACAGAGAGAGGGAACAAAATCTTCAAATTATCACTGTTTTGTTCCCCGTTGAAAATAGGGATTCTGCGAGTTGAAATTATTTCCTTGTCATCTGTAACAAGCATTATGTAATCCATTTATCCAACCCCTCATTTCTTATTTAGCACAGGAATCTTGCCTTTATTTGAAACATCCATATCAAGTACCTGTGCAATATCTCTTGTTTTAATATAGGTTGTCCCATCCTTGCGAATCATCTCAACCGTATATTCCTTGTCGTTTACAAGAATAATGCTCTTTTCTACCACTTCGTCATCATCCTTTTTCTGTGTAGTTTTCGTATCATAAATAAAATAATCGGTATTCAACATCCAGTGCGTGAATTTAGCCTGTGAATATTTTGCCTTACGGACACCGTTAGCAGAACCATCAGCAGCCAAATAATATACACCATCCAAGTTGATACCGATATGCCCCTTATGATAGACCATTGCGCCAGCAGGAGCATCTTTAATGGTGGAAATAGGGTGTACCTCTGTGGCACATTGTAACCAACCAGAGGAAGATTTGCTTACACCCATAAACCACTCGAACATGCCACTACAATCTACACAAACAGTGCCACATTTTTTAATATCAGAGTCCCAAACCATAGAGCCATATTGTTTTTTCAACTCATAATATTTTTCCTTAGTCATAACACTGCCACGCATACCGTACACATAGTTTGTTCCTATTTTAGATTGAAAAAACTTAACAAGGTTACTTGCCTTATATTTTGTACTCATGTGTTATCATCTCCAATATGTTATCTATCAGCTATCACTTTTCAGGATAGTGATTTTTCTTCTCTTACCGTCCCATAGAACAGTGTTGCCCAATGTCTGTGCGATAAAGCGCAGAGGTACTAATGTTCTTCCTGTTTGTGCGTCAATCCTAGGAGGTTGGTCTACAAACTGTTCTTTGCCATTTACCAGTGCAGTCTGACTACCGATAGCTAGTCTAATCTCACGCTTACCCTGAGTAATAATAATGCCACGGCTTTTTGCCACCCATGTTACCTTACAGCCTAGTCTTTCACTGATAAATCTCAGTGGTACTAGAGTACGTCCAGTCTTGCTGTCAATAATAGGTGCTTGGTCAATTGTAATTTCTTCTCCATCGTCATAAGCTGTTGTAGAATTGATAAATAGTTCTACAGTTGTGCCTTGTAGGTCTTCGTTCTCTAGGTCAATCGTAGTGAAAATATCTACTACGAAGCCAATGCCAAAGTCCTTTGTGCGATAGGTCAGATATTCATAAGGAATCCAGAAGAAACCATTATCCCCATATTCTGTACCCCAACTGTTTTGACACTCAATAAACCCTTTATATTTTCTGCCACGGATTGTCTTTTCCTTATTATCATCGTAGCCAATTACAAGAATGGCATGTCCCCCAATCAAGAAATCATCTAAAGGAAGACCGATACATGCGTCTGTAGGATGATAAATTTCCTTGGAACATGTGATGCCTAGTAGCACAGGGTTGTTATGCGCCAGAGAAGTTTTTAGGTCTTGCAGGGTGTCAATTCTTGCATAGTTTTTGCAATAATATCTTGGAATACGAGCTTCTTCGCTCTTAGACACTGGCATTTCAGGGAATGCTATCTTACCTGTATTCTTGAAAATGCTTGGGTCATATTTTTCATAAGGATAGAAAACTTCATCAAATACGCCATCACGGCACAGTGCTTGGCATACATCCAGTAATGTGCTACCCTCTGTGAAGGTAATACCATCCTTGCTTTTAATAGATTTAGCAAGACCAAGAGGGGAGAAGTTATATTTTCTGTCGCCATGTTCTAATGTTTCCTGTACGTTCTTCAATGCCGTTCCTGCAAAACTATGACAGAAACCTGCCTTACCTTGTTGACGTACCTGTCCGCATTTGCTGCGTAGGCTTACTCGTTCTGGTAGTTCTTCTGGTGCTTTTACAATACTTCCATAGTGCCAATCCCTTTCATCAACAGGGCTTTTTACCAATGTTAAAGGTGCATCCATAAGCATATCTCCTTTCAAACATAAAAATAGCCACACCTAAAAAAGATGTGGCTTGTTATATATTCTATTATTTATCTAGTTAGGAAGAACATCTTGTTTGTTCCCATTTACTCTGTCATCATTGCTAAATAATCCACAGTAGCTTGAATTTGAAGAAGTTTTTTATCGGTTTCAGAAATTGGCGGTTCGGGGATAGGAACTTCTACCCATTCCCCATTTTCATATTTCTTTCCAATTAGTCCTACATCCATAAATCCTATCGGAATCAGTCTGGTATCCTGAACTTTTTCTGTTAAATTAGATACTGCCACGCAGATATTACTTTCATTGATTTGCGCATAAAACATACTGACTCCTCCTTAATAAAACTCAATAATAGACCAGTACCCATACGTTGTGTTTGCGTAGTCGCTACCCACATATTGCGACAGTATAAGTTCATGCCCATCAAAATACTTAATCCCTGCACCAGTAACAAATGGGATAGATTTATTTGGATTGACTGGGGAAATTTTAACTGAAACTGCTCCATTAGATGTACTAACAGAACCTTGCTGAATGCTTTTAATGATATTTAATGTCGTTTTTGATTCAATATGATATCCAATTATTAAATATCCCATACTAGCAGGTCGTGAACTTGAATACGGATTGATTTTTATAGTAATTACATCACCTTTTTTACGTGGATTAAATAACTTTTTTTTTTGTTTTCTGCTACGCCAGTTGCGTCCAACCAATCCTTAGTTATCTGTTCTGTATTTTTCAAAATCTCACATGTAGACAGATAGCTACTTTTTGACGATGAGCCATAATACGCCACCATTATTTCACCTGCATATTTAGCCTCCCATGTATAGGTTGTGTCAGTTGTAATTGATGTACCTTCATTGCCATCAATGGTTGAGCCAATTAAAAAATACGGTGTATCCCAACTAGGAACATACCTTACACCTGTTTCATTGATATATCCAGAAATCATATTTTCCAATGTAGACATATCTCCACCAGAACTGACTTTATCCAAAATCTCCTGTGCTGTTGTCTTAATTTCCTGATTTGTGCTTTCCTTTGCAACAGTAGAATCTTTAGCAACTTCTTCTTTCAAACTATCGACTTTACTCACAATACCTTTCAACCTGTTGAGAATAGGTGCTACCCATACATCCATCATGCTACCACCTCCATAAGAGAAATAGCACAAATTTCAGCATGAGCGCACGCTAAATTTAGTGCATTTTTACAGGGGGGGTACTCTTTTTACGAACAAATCTCATAATATGTCCTCCTTACATAAACAAAATTTCCTTTTATCCTTTTATCCTCAATGTTTTTCAGCAGAAGTGTTTGAAATATCTGCCCTTAGAGCTGTCACAGCAGCTTTAATATATGTAATCAGCTCATCCTCGTTAAAGGTAATCCCTTTACTTGCTAACGTCTTCTTAGCTTCTTCCAGAGCATATTCAGCTTTGGTTTTACCTGTCTTAATCAATTCACCAGTAATATCAAGTTCGTTAGCTGCCTTTACAACAACTGCTGCGACCCTTGTAATTTCCTCAGATGTTTTCAGTACGTTTTCAATCTGTCCATTCTTAGTCAGTCTAGCTACAGCAATAGCCCAAGCACACAGAATCACTGCAAAAGCTACATCAATCACTGTTTTAAATACAAAAGTAACATCCATATTTAACACTCCCTTATTTAAAATTATCAAAATCTAAAGTTTCAGTCACATAATCGTCCCCATATTTCTTGTGTAGTTCAGACGCTTCTTTCTGATACTGTAATTGAAGTTTAATCTGGTTTTCGGCTCTAGCCTTATAAAAATAGCCACCTATAGCAGCTACGGCAATCCATTGAACAATGTCCGATACAGAACTCATTACAGATAAATCTTGCTGATTATGCGCCTCTATACATACGAAAAATATAAACGCTATGACGATTGCAATACACAATCCTGTAACAACCTTAGAATATTCCTTTTTTCTTCGTTTCCGTTTGGTAGCCATCCAACCACCTCTTATTCAAATTCATCAACAACAGTCCATGTATACATTTCTGGTTGAACATTATGCTTCACAAAGCTGTTCCCGTTTACGGCATAATATTCTTCAATCAGTCCTTCCAATACTTCTAATTCAATAGCAGTAATAGACTGTGTTTTATGATGCAATCTATAAGACCGCATTATTTTATCTTTCAGTTCGGCACGATTGCGTTTCATCACCTTTTCTTCATTTAGTGCGAAACGCTCCTCTGCTCTTTTTTGATTTTCCTGCACCATCAGTGTTAGACTTTCAATCTTATTCGCTAATTGCGTATTAGCGTCAATCAACTGTCTTTGTATTTCAAATGATTGCTGTCTATCGTTAATACGGTTTTCCTCAAATTGTTCTAACCTCTTGTGGTCTTCCAGTATCATGTTCAGCAACTCATCTTTGCGCTTTCTGATTTGATACCATGAGTTCCACAATTCAGCAATATCCTTACGCTTAGATAACGCCCATCCTAGTACAACGAATAAGACAACAAAGCCGACCATCACAGCTGATGCAGGTAGTGTATCCATCCATGTAATTAGTTCGGAGATACTCAAAACATATACACTCCCTTAAATGAAAAATAGAGTGTACCAATTTAGATACACTCTACCCCAATGTCGTTTAATATAATTCAAACTTTTTCCCCAAAATCTTATAATACGGTTTTTCGTGATGGAACAGCTTATACCAAATATAATCGTCCAGAAAAATACAGATGATAGACAGAAAGAACCAAGCAAGTGCAAAGAATAGGTTGACCTGTCCTGCAACAGCAGAAAAGGGTAGGGCGGTATAGTCCCAAATCCCTAACCCTTGCACTATGTTCCATTGATAACCAAACACTGCTTCAACTAAGCATACGCTTATCATTCCTGTGTATCCCTGTAGGAGTAGGTCTGTCTCGTAGGTGAAAATGTTATTGAACAATCCAATCATTACACCAATAAAACCACCTAGAATAAACATCCTATAATCAGTTAACTGGTGTTTCCAAACCGTTTCAATCACGAAATAAATTGTGGCGTATACAAAAAAGAGAATTACATATTCAGATAGTGTCTTACTCAGCTTTTTCATAAACGATTGCCACCGCCTTCAATTCGTTAATATTTTTGGCGTTATAAATTTTTTCTTTCAGCGTCTGGCACTGTTGCACATAAGGATATACAAAATTCTTAACTGCAAGAACCAGTCCTGTATATTCCTCTAGTGTAAAATCTCTACAAGCTGCGTGGCGAGGATGCCATTCAAGTTTCACATTGGGCAGACCTGCTGCAACCTGTAGCTGATACTGGTTCAAATTCAGCGCAAGTTCATTTTGGTCTTCCTCGGTAACACCATACACACAACCATCTGTCCATGTGATAGGGTTGTTCTGTAGAAATTCTGCTAGTGCCTTTTTGTTTTCATTTTGTTTACGCTCTTGAGCAGAAGAAAAGTCACCCATCTCATAAATAGAGTGACCTGTGATTTCTTCAAACTGTTCGTTGGTAATACAGTCTTTTTCCACTGCATTAGCAATTTTTGCATCGTCCCAAAAGCCTTGTTTATAGTATTTTTTAATATCATCAAATGCCAATTTCATTCAATCACCTCATTCTGTCATCATAGCCAGATAGTCTACAGTAGACTGAATTCTGGTAATATCCTGTTTTGTAATTGGTTCTTCTGGTTCAGGTTCTGTCTGTATGTCGTCATATGAAAATAATACTTTATTATTTTCTACATCAATACCACACACATATCCATACTTATCTTCAATATGTGGCGGCGTAGGATAGTTTTCTACTTCAATATATCTTTCATTATTTAAAAATTTTTTGTCCGACAAAACTCTACCTGTTTCTGTCACATACAACATTATGATTCACCTCCAGATTCCACGTGAATTATCGAATCTATAGACACCGTTCCAGTTCTGTATAAATATATGTACATATATGTTCCATCACAAACAAAATGTGCATTGGAATTTTTTGGGTAGTAATAATACCCAACTAAAGACAAATCATTTAATTGATAAATAAACAATATATCTGTTGTCTTACAGTACATATAAGTTTTGTCACGATATATCGTATATATATCACATGATTCTTTGGTGTCATGTGATAGGCAAATATATTCTACAATTTTAAAATCAGAGTCATAAACATAAATATTCCGAGCATCTGCTGTTATAAATCTACCATCATCAGTATAAAAACATCCGTAGGCGTACATTTTTGGAATTGTTACTGTTGTCTCTTCCATTGTGTCAAGATTATATGCGAATATTTTACTTGCGATGTTGCTATCACTGGGAATATAAACCAACGTATGATTATTTAGAAAACTGTTATTTTTTGATAAATTATCACCACATGATATACTCCCCTCGTATTGGGCAGTTTCTAAGTTATATTTATACAAATAACCGTTGTTCACAAAATACAAATATTCTTCTTTTAACCACGCACAACTTGTGGTGTGACTATTGGGTATGTTATATTTCAACGTCCAATCTTTTTTTGATAATACATACACCCGATAACTCCAAAATACAATATAATCATCGTAAACTTGATAATTGTCAAATATTACACTGCTATAATCACCACTAGCTATGTTTACACTCGCTACGAACTGACCGCTTATTTTATTATATACATAAATATTATAAGATACCCCTATATATAAATATTGTTCATCTACCACAAGCGTTGATAGGATACTACCATACTCGTTAACAGGATTCATATTGAAAACATGATACTGATTATACTTCATATGTGCCTTGGGATTATATTGAGTGACTTTTTTTATATTTTGTGATACAGACTGAATATCTGTTTTCGTAGCAACATTTCCTACATTATCTTCAACCTGTTTTACACTAGCACCTACTCCATCAACCTTCGTTCCAATCTCTGCCATCTTATTTAGCACCATTGCGTCTTTTGGTTCAATCATTTAATCACCCCTCAAATAATCACTTCTGGGATAACTTCAAAGCTACCATCTACGTTTTCCGTCAGAACTCTTTTACATTTATACATGATTAAAATTCCCGTTTCATCGTAACAGGTAAATTCTTCAATACAAGTACCATCAACATCCAGTTTATCTGTGGTTACACATTTTGCCACAACAATTTCTGGATTGCTGAGTAGGGTAGCTGTACTTGTATATATACTTGTGTTATCAGCATTGTTTTGAATCGACAGTTTTGTTTTCACATCATCACGTTCAAAATAATGTTGATAAATTTTTTTCTGTAACGGCTGACCTGTCACATCTTTTACATAGTCTGCCAATACCTCTGGGTAAATCGTTTCAAATTGCCCATTAGCAGTACGCTTTTTCATCAGCACGTGCCCATCTTCTTGAAGCTGTAGCCATAAACCACCTTCTTCTAATGTATCTGGGATATCTGTGCCGATTGCGAGCTGTTTAGAAATTTCAATTTTCTTCCAAACTGTACTACTATCACTAGGTTCTTCAGCAAGATTGTTTTCCATACAGTACCAAAGAGAGTGGTTGTAAGAAACCATATCATACTGATAGAACTCTTTATTTCTAATCCATTCACCTCTGGGTGTTAGTCCAAGACCAGAAGCACCGTCAAAATAGTCAACACCCTTCACAGGAGTATAACCATCGTCACCTCTGTCCCCTTTTATAGAGATTTGGAGAAATTTATCTTTGTGCTGTGTAGGGACATCCCCAGCTTCAATATTGTTCCCATATACTAAAAATACCTGTGGTACACCATCCACAGGATATGTTACAATATCAAACTTATTGAGCAAATTATTCCCAGAAGCAGTAGAAGACATCTACTCATTCCATTGCCCCTTATTTACACCAATTTTATAAATGTGGTCTAAAATATTATCAAAGAAATATCTCTGTATGGCAATAACACCGTGCTGTAATTTGAGCAGCTTAGAAGCATTTAATCTTGCTTCATCCAAAGTTGGATTTTGTTGCAACAGCTCATCAGCAGCAACACGATTTCCGCTTGCTAATAAAGAACGATATTGTGCAATCAAGATAGCATCGGAAACAGATGGATCACGCCAAATCTCATTATTATCTTCCTGATTTGGGAAATTTGAATGTGATAGGTCAGGATATCTTACGCTCATTTCATCACTCCCTTATTTTAAAATTATTCTACTACATCAAAGTTATATAAAGGAGCAAACTCAGTTAATCCTATAGTCATCGTACCAGTACTTAAATTACTGCTGATACTTTGAACTACCCAATCCTTCGTTTCTCCTGTCGATGCTATTGTGAATCTAATTTTTTCATTTCCTTGTAGCCAAGGTATATATATCATCTCTAAATTTATCGTGTAGGCAATTTTCGATGATAACCATGTCTCATATTCTGCTCTGGTGATGCAGTCATCAATAGCTTGAATTTTATCATAATCTGCACCAGAGCATACTTTTTCATATACACCAATCCGTTCAACAGCAAAAGGCGAATTAGGGTCAATAGTGTATGTAATAAAATCACAACCATATGTTGTCTTGTCTGCCTTTTTTTCTGTTTCCGTAGGTTCAGCATTACATAATTTGTTTACTGCCATAATCTGCCATTGTCCCATCACAAGCATATTTGCTCTACGATATCTAAATACAAACGAACTATCCTTCACAAAGAATTTTTCTGCAATCGGTTTCTCTAAACTGTCTACCAAGTCGAATGTAGAAACTAAACTTTTTGCTGAAGCGTCATCCTTTTTATTGTAAATAGCAAGTTTAGGATTTTTAGCAGTATTAACTTCTGGAATTTTTGCAGCAAACTTTGCGCTAGTTGGCAAACTGCCATCATCATTAATAGCAATTCCCGTAAATGTCGCAGAATAGGTATTTGTTTTAGAATCATATGTACAGTCTTCTGTAAAATAATCGGTATCTAAACATTTTCCGAACACCTTGGTTACGTTGCGAACAGATTTAATATCTGCTGTGTCTGTTTCAGAAACATAAATTTGCTGTAAAACAGTATCGTCTAAGACAACGGGGTCACTATTTTTTACATTAACCTTTCTACAAATAAAAGTACCATCTAAATCAAAAAACATTTCATAGCCAGAACATAAATCTCTTAGCGTAGTCAGAATTGTCCACACCGTATCTGAAGGTGTAAATTCTAAATCATAAGGAATAAGTTTTGGCATATCTTCGACATAATATTTTGTGAATTTTGTTAAACCAGTCAGAGTATTGATAATAGCTTCTCTTACAGTAATTTTTTCTGATTCTTTAATTTGCTGCTTTAATCTGTCTAAACTTCCACCAACATCACCATTTAAATAACAAACTAAATCAGCACAACTAATATTTAATTGTTTAGTTGAAGCATTATAGGTATAATCTGTCATTACAAAAATACCTTTATCATACCATAAAATATCTTTTTCCAAAGGTACTTTAACTCCGATAAAT
>ERZ834382.2082-NODE-2082-length-15002-cov-5.303405_pt1 | contig 15002 bp, 10 predicted proteins | sample MGYA00519692_ERZ834382 | MGnify/ENA primary metagenome ERZ834382 (study PRJEB31850, sample SAMEA3708751) | human gut metagenome | biome: human gut; feature: human-associated habitat; material: faeces | place: China | collected 2014 ...
TAAGATTTATAAATGATGAAATGTATGTTGCTAGTGCTAGAGGAAATGGCGATGGTTGGTTCCAATTAAGTAGTCGTTCTTTTGATCAACCACAATATAATGCAACATTGATTTTGGCAGATTATTTTGGGATAAATAAATAAAATAATAGTAGAAAAGGTAGTTTATGATTAATTTCATAAACTGCCTTTTTTTATGAATTTTTATAAATCATTTGAAGAGATGGAAGATGACAATGTTTCTTTTTTTCTTCTAATTTTAATTCATAGTCAATAACTTTACATTTTTTTCTATAGTTAATTTATGATTTGGTTTTGTTAAAACGGAAGAATTATCAATATTTTCTGAAGTCAATAGTCTTAATAAAGAAAGAAAATGTTGACGATCTTTAGCTGGTAGATTGATATATTTTGTAATAAAAGATATATCATCCATATTTAGGTCATATTTATTAGCTAGTTCTTCTAAATCATCAGTTGTTTTTTGCTGGGATTTATCTTTTATATTTGGATTATCATAAATTAATGAATTTATATCAACATCTAAAGCATCTGTGATAGCTATAAGAGTACCAATTTTGGGATCTTTGATAACAGAAGATAAAATCTTATTCAAAGTACTGAGGGGAATACCTGATTTTTGAGCTAAAACTTCATTAGTATAACCTTTTTCTTGTTTTATTTTTTTTATTTTTTCCAATATAGGTTTAAAGGATTCCATAATATATTATTCCTCCATTTCGGATTATTGAAATAGTATATCATTTATAAATTTTAGTGTAAAGTTTACATTTTTCTCAAATTGGAAGTAATCAGTTTGACTTTTACCATAAATGGAATTAAAATAAAAATAAAATATCCATTTATGGTAAGGTGGTGGACTTAATGTATAATAATTTGATTATGGAAATGCTAAAAAAAGGGTATAAAGAAGAGAAAATACCATATATATTAGCTAATATATTAAGTTGTTCAAAAAAATTAATTGAAAATAAATTAAAGAATACAGAAGAATTTACTTTTCAAGAAGTGATAAAGATAAATAGTGAAATTTTTAATAATGATATGAATATAAAATATTTATTTTACAACAAGAAAAAAGATGGGATCACATATAGTAATGAATTTTTACAAAAAATAAAGTCATCTGAATGGAAAATATGATAGTTAGTATTTTGTGTACTAAACTAGAGGAGGATATATTTTATGTCAAAAAATTTATTAACAAAAAGAATATTATGTTCTGTTTTAGCAATAGGAGCATATTCATATGTTTCTAATATAGGGTATTTGGAAGCAGCTGAAAAGGTAGATTCAGGTTCTATTTATAAATCAACTACAATAACAGATTCCATTGATATTAATGGAGATTATAAAGGTTCAGTGGGTTTTGCTGTTTATAGTGGGAAAGATGTAGATATTAAATTAATTGGTGATAAAATAAATATTGCATCAAAAACGGATAAAAGTAATGAAAATACAGAAACACGTACTATATATGCAGCTGCTAATGGTTCTATTACTTTAGGAAATAGTAATTCTACAATAAATGTTGACTCTAGTGGTGCTGATGCAATGGGCATAACAGCTATAGGAGAAGGTAGTAATATAACAATAAATGCTGATACCTTAAATGTTAAAGTTGATGATAAAGGTGAAGATAATATTTATGGTATATATGGCATTCATGTGCAAAATAATACACAAAGCGAAAAAGCTCCAGATAATGCAGCAAAAATAGATATCAATGCCAACAATATTATTTTAAATTCAACAGAATTAGGATTGTCAGCTTTTTCTAATGGACAAATGAATATAAATGGTAATTTGCTTGTTAATGCTAACAATGCTATTGATGTGCGTGGTAATTCTACAGTTAATATTAATACCGATGGAAAACATTCCACTGTATTAAATGGTGATATTGTTTTTGAAACACCTGCTACACCAGAAAATGCACATGGCAGTGGTAATATAATCAATGCATATGTAAATGCTAATTTTAATGGAGAAAATTCTTCATTGACAGGAAGGGCTTATCAAGTATATGCAGATTCAACTGATCCAAGTAAACCTATGGAATCTGTTGAACTTAATACACCTCCATATTATGGAAATGTAACTGGTCTTAATTTAGAATTTAATAATGGTGCTGCATGGAATATGACCGGGGATAGTTTTGTAAATGATATTGCAATTTCAAATAACAGTGCTATTAATATTCAAGATAAAGTAAATAAATTTAATGCAGATAATATGATAATTAATAATGGTATTATTAATATGGAAGGCATTAATAATGAAGTTAATATTAATAATTTAACAGGTAATAATGGTATTGTTAATATTACAGCGGCTATAACTGCTGAAGGAGTAAATTCAGGTATTTTGAATATTGGCATAGATTTGCATAATAATAATGCAGATACATTATCGTCTGCGAATAATAAAAATTTAATGAACGGATTAACTGTAAATTATAAGGGAATTACGGCAGATGATTTTACTAATAGAGAAGAAGCTGCTAAAGCTTTAGATAAATTAGCTGGTAATATTAAAATTAATGAAGATGTACAAAAAGTTAATAATACTACGGCTAATATTAAAGAAGGTATCATAAATGGTGCAGTTACAGGAACAATATCTTTCGAAGAATTAGATGGAGAGCAAAATGGATTAACTCATGAAGGAACAGTAAAAATAGATTCCGTACAGCAAAAAAAATCTACAACAACTATGGATAATATGAAAAATATTGCAAGTGTAGCACTTATAGCATGGCGTCAAGAAGATTCAACATTGAGTCAAAGATTAGGAGAACTCCGTAGTAGTGAAGGAGATCAAGGTTTTTGGACACGTATGAGTCGTGGAGAATTTGAATATAAAGATGGATTTAAAAATCAATATAATTATTATCAATTAGGATATGATAAAGCTTTTGATGATTGGCATTATGGCATAGCTATTAGTCATAATGATGGGCAAACTAGTTATAAAAATGGATATGGAGAAAATGATAGTACTTCTTTAAGTTTATATGGTACATGGCTTGGGAAAAAAGGCAATTATGCTGATATCGTATTAAAACAAGGCAAATTAAATAATCAATTTACAAATTATGCTAATGCTGGAATAGTTACTGGCGATTATGATATGTGGGGTACATCTATTAGTACAGAATATGGACAAAAAATAGATTTTGCTAATGATTGGTATATTACACCACAAATGCAATTGACTTATATGAGAATTGGTGGAGAAGATTATACTACAAATGTGTTAGTAAATGGACAAAATAATAAAATGCAAGTAAACCAAGATAGTATGAATAGTTTTGTTGGTAGAGTAGGCTTTGAAGCAGGAAAACAAATAGGTGATAAAGGCAGTATATATGCAAAGGCATCAATACTTCATGAATTCGAAGGTCAAGCAGATACTTATTTATCCATGAATGGAATAAGTAATAGTTATAGCCAAGATATTGGTGATACATGGTATGAATGTGGATTAGGATTAAACTATAAGATGGCAGATAATAGCTATTTATATGCAGATGTAGTAAAAACATTTGGTGGAGATTTAAAAACACCATGGCAGTGGAATGCTGGAGTAAAATGGAATTTTTAAATATATTAATGGTATATCTTTAAAATAAAAAATATAAATTAAGTACAGCTATAATCTATAAATTTGAAATAGATATAAATATCTTGGCAAAAAATTTTTACTAAGATATTTAGCTGTACTTTTTTATAAAGAAAATAATAGATAAATTATTGTTTGCTTTTTAAATGATATTAAAATAATTGAAACTATAATATATAAAGGAGAATATGTTATGGCAAAAGAGAGAAATTTAAGAAAAAAAGTTTTATATGGTCTTATAACAGCAAGTATATTATCTATTAGTAATAATCCTTATGTTTGGGCAGCTAGTGGAGATTATGCAGGACAAGGTCAAGCTATAACCGACGAGAGTTTAGCAAATTATTCTGGTAAAAAAGTAATTGGTGGTTGGGATATTTATTCTGGAAATGAAACAAATGAAGGTACATCTAGCACTTCTACAAGTATTAATATTACAACAGGGACATTTGATGATACTATAGGTGGCAGTCATATTAAACAGCCAACAAAAGATTACACAGATAAAAAATATGATATATCTATTGATAATACATCCATTAATATTGCAGGTGGTGAGTTTACAGGAACTGTAATTGGTGGTAGCAAAGCGAATAATTCAGATAAAACTAATCTTACTGTTGGCAATGTAAATATGGATATCACTGGTGGTACATTTGAAGGTGCTATAATTGGTGGCAGTAATTTAAAAGCTACAGGTAATACTACTGCTGGTACTCCATCTGAAACAACATCCAATACTGGCGATATAACAGTAAATATAAGTGGTGGTACATTTGAAAGTGCTGTTTATGGCGGAAGTGTAGCTGATAATTATGGCTCAGTACAAACTGATGGAAAACCTATTTTGACAGCAATGGATAATAGTACAAATCTTACTATTACTGGTGGAGATTTTGATAAGCAAGACATATATGCTGGTGGAGCTGCTATTGGTGAAAATTCTCAATATGAAACATCAAAAGCTAATATTACTGTAAAAGATGCTAATATTGAGGCTAATATTTATGGTGGAGCATATGCAGCAAATAAAGGTAATGCTACAGTTGAAGAAGCTAATGTAAATGTAATTAATAGTACAATCAATGGCAATGTATATGCTGGTGGCAAAGTAGCAGATAAGAATAGTAGCTCTACTGTAAATATAGCTAATGTAAATATAGATAATAGTATAATTAATGGTAATCTTATTGGTGATAGTAGTAGTGTAAAAAATAGCAAATTAAGTTTATCTGATACTAAAATAAATGGGATTCTTTACTTAGATACAGCAAATCAATCTGTAGAAGCTAAAAATTTAAAAGTGAATAATGGAGCATTATATAATACAACTAGTGTATGGAGAGGTATTGATTTATATAAAGGAGCTATCGGAATATTTACGGGAGATGAACTCTCTGTAGATACAAATACATTAGATACTGATTTTGTAAATCATGCTGTAGGTATACATGTACGAAATGGAAGTAAAGCGGAATTTAATGCTAAAAATACAAATATTAATGTAAAAAATAATGGTAGTTCGGGTAAATGGGGATTTGGATTGCTATTAGAAAATGATGCAAATTCAGCTGTTTTTAATGGCGAAAATGTTAATATATACACATATACTGATAAGTATACATCTCAAACACTAACAGCTAAAGCAACTTCTTCTATTGATTTTAATAATAGTGGTGATGTTAAAATAACATCAGAAAGTCCATATGGTGTAACGGCTGTAGATACACAAGGTATTATTAATTTTAACAATGGTGGTAATGTAGATATTATAGGTACTATATTGCCAGGTAATAAAACAGGGCAAACTAATGTAGTAGGTATTCAAGCAGGTACTAAGGGAGCAAGAATAAATGTAACTGATAATGTAAAAGATTTTAATATAAAATTATCAGGTGCTGGTGTTGATAATGATGGTACAAGCTATTCATCTGGTACAAATGCTATGTATTTATGGGATGATATTGAGGCTAATATAAATTCCAAAACATTTAATATAGATATGCAAATAGCTACTGATGTTACAGACGATGCACCGGGGAGTCATACATCAGAAAAGGCATACGGATTAAATCCAGATGGTGGAACTATTAATATAGGAGAAAATACCGTTACTTCTATAATTATTAATGAAGGTTTGGGTACTGCATATGGTGTTTATACAAATGATGGGTCTGTAGTAAATATACTAGGAGATACTACTATTAATATTACAGGTAAAGATAATGCATATGCTCTTTATGCCAATGCATATGATTCTGATAATAAAATAACTGGAACAACAGGTGGAAAGATTAATATTGGTAATGGTAAAAGTAATATTGAAATTAAAGGTGATATTTTAGCAGAAAATGCAGGTAAAATTAATTTAAATGGTAATATAATGTTTGATGGAGATAAAACAAAATTTATTACTAGAAAAGATGGTACTGATACAATGGGTACTATCAATCTTATCGGTGGTAATATGAGCGGTGTACTCAATATCACTGAAGGTAGTCTGGTAAATCTCAATGGTGCAACATTTACTACTAATGATATTGCAAAAGATATTACTGGTGAGGGTAAGTTAGTATTAAAAGATAATGGTATTTTATCAACTACAGCAGATCAAATATTTAATGATGGTGATACTTTAGGTACAGGAGAAAATAATGCAATAAAAGACACTACAAGTCAGAAAATATCTTTTGAAAGTGGTATTGTAAATTTAACTGATAAAGAATATACATTGGATTATGTTGAATCTGCTGTAAACTCTATGAAAGATCATAAATATGATGATAATAATACTAGCAGAACTAATGTAATAATGAGTGGAGACTTAGTAGGAGAAATTACTAAAAATGAAATTACAGTAGATGCAGCTGCTAGTATTGGAGAAGATATAGCTCTTGATAAAGTAACAGTCAATGCTGATGGTACAAACTTACTTGTTGGTGCTGACCATACAACTAATGGTAGTGTTGGAGAAATAAAAGATATTACTCAATCTGTAGCTAATGGATTTAATGCAGGTTCATTAGATTTAGGAACTGATTCTACAGGTATGATAATTACCAATAATAAAAATGTAACATTAGGTGGTAGCCAAGGCGGAGATATTATCACTGTTGATGGAGAAAAACCAAAAGATGGAGTAAAAGTAATTGTAGGATTAAGTACTGATACTAATATTGATGGTGTAGATGAGAATAACAAACAAGGTTCATTTACAATAGGTAATGCTTTAGCAACAGATGATACACAATATACTTTAAATGGTAGTGTAGTTGTAAATGATAATAGTAAATTAACAACTAATGGACAAACTACAATCACTAATGGCGTTACTTTAAATAATGGTAGTATTAATGCAGAAAGTGGTTCTTTGACAACAAATGTTAGTGTTGAAAGTGGTACAACTAATACTATTACAGGTACTGTAGAAGTTGATAATTTAATAATAAATAATAATACTAGTAGTAATGATACAATTATTAATATTGGTACAGAAGATAAAACAGCAACTACATCTATTAAAAATGCAAATCTAAACGGTGCCACAATTTGTTTTGATCCAGCATGGGATCAACCAGCAGGTACACACGGTATGGTATTTAATAATAATGGAAATGCTGATGTTGATGGTATAGTAAATATTGCTCGCAATAACTTTGTAGCTATAGGTACAGAAAATAGTCAAGCAGCTAGAGATATGTTTGCTAAAACTGGTTTGAATTTTGGAGAAAAAGATATTACAGCAGCACTTTATATAGTCGGCAATCAAACATTAGCAAATAATGGTGCTATTGCAATTAATGGCAATAAAACTAATAATAATGAATTTAAAACTACAGCAGGTAGCTTTAATGCAGCAGCAAATTCAGTAACTATGGTTGATGGACAAAAAATAAATGGTAAGCAGTCAGCAGCATTAAGTGGAGTAACTAGTGTATTTGTAGATAAAAATGCTAAATTATATATTAATGAAGCTAAAAAAGGTGAAACATATCATATTTTGAGTGGTAGCAATATTAATTCTGGTACAGTTTGGACAGATGAAAATATCATTTCTTCTAATAATACTTTATTAATATTTAAAGGTGAAACTGCAGGTACTAACGATTATTACAATGTTACTGCAAGTTATGATACTGTGAATAATGCTTATGGTGCAGGTAATGTAGTAATAAATAATGTAATAGATAATACATTAGCTAATAAAAATGAAGGAGATAAAGCATACGACTTCTTCAATAAGGCAGTAGATAATAAAGTAAATGCAACAAAAGAAATGCAAGTATCAGCATTAAATAGCTTAGCTAATATAGGTGAACTTGCTAGCATAAATCATAGCACATATAGCATGAGTAATGTGATGACAGATGCAGTAGTAGACCATGTAAAAGATGATAAAAATATAGGAGATAATATCTGGGCTAGATATATTCATAATAAAGAAGATATTAATGGAATGTCTCTTGGTGGTATGAAAGCAGATTATGATGCAACATTTAACGGTATCATTGTAGGAAGCGACTTTGCAAAAACAGAAAAATCAACAACAGGAGTAAGCTTTGCTTATGCTGAAGGAGATATAAAAGGAAATACACTTGCAAGCAGAACAGAAAATGATGCAGATTACTATGGATTAAGCGTATATCATCAGATAAAAAATAATGATGGAAGCTCTGTACTTGGAGATATCAGCTATATGCATAGTAGCAACGATGTAACACAGTATAATAGTGGTGAAACAATCACAGCAAGTCCAGACGCAGATGCCTTCAGCATAGGAGTAAGAGCACAAAAAGATGTAAAAGTAGGAAAAGGAACATTAAGCCCATATGCAGGAATACGCTATATGCACTTAGGAACAGGAGACTATACAAATAGCTTAGGCATGAACTACGATGTAGAAGACCAAAACTTATGGTTATTGCCAGTAGGAGTATCATATAGTACAGAAATAAAATACAACGATTGGACAGTAAAACCAATGGCAGAAGTAGGATATATGTGGACAATGGGAGATAGACAAACAGATCAAACAGTAAGCCTATATGGAACAGCAGATAGCTTTGGTTTTGACGTAGCAGATAGTAGTAGTTTCTTTGGAAAATTAGGAATAATAGCAGAAAGTGATAAAATGGCATATGGAATAGCTTATCAATACCAAAAAGGTGATACAGTAGATGCAAATCAATGGATAGCAAATGTAGAATTTAAATTTTAATTGATAACAATTAAAGATAAAAAGGCAGTTTATGAAATTAATCATAAACTGCCTTTTTCAATGATTTTTCATGAACCATTTGAAGAAATGGAAGCTAATAATGTTTGTTTTTTTTCTTCTAAATCTAATTCATATTCAACAATTTTGCGCTTTTCTTCTATAGTTAATTTGTGATCTGGTTTTGTTAAAATAGGGGAATTATTAATATTTTCTGAAGTCAATGCCTTTAATAAAAAAAGAAAATGGTGACGATCTTTAGATGGTAGATTGATATATTTAGTAATAAAAGATATATCATCCGCATTTAGATTATATGCGTTAGCTAGTTCTGCTAAATAATTAGTTGTTTTTGTGTTAGGTTTGTCTTGTATATTTGGATCATCATAAATTAATGAATTTATATCAACATCTAAGGCATCTGTGATAGCTATAAGAGTACCAATTTTAGGGTCTTTGATGATAGAAGATAAAATCTTATTTAATGTACTAAGGGGAATTCCTGATTTTTTAGCTAGAACTTCATTGGTATAACCTTTTTCTTGTTTAATTTTTTTTATTTTTTCTAATATAGGTTTAAAGGATTCCATAATATATTATTCCTCCATTTCGAATTATTGAAATAGTATATCATTTATAAATTTTAGTGTAAAGTTGATAGATTTCTAAAAATTTAAATTTTTTCTTTTGTGTTATTTTACTTCCATAAATGGAAGTAAAATATGGTTAAAATATTTCCATATTTGGATAAAAAAGCATTATGTATAATAATTTAGTTAATAAGATTGTAAAAAAAGTTATAGAAGAGAAGAAATAACACATATATTAATATTAACTGATTTGCTAAATTGTTCAGAAGAAAATTATTAAAAATAAACTAAAATGTATGGGAAAATTTATATTCCAAGAAGTAATAAAGATAAATAGTGAGATTTTTAATAATGGAATGGATATAAAATATTTATTTACAGAAGAACAAGATAATGTAGTTACATATCATGGCGATATTATACAAAAATCAATGCTGTCTAAATAGTGGATATAAGTAAATAGTAGTTATTTTGTTATTTTTGGGAGCAATAATTACTAAATTAAGGGAGGATATTTTTATGGCAAGTAATAAAAAAGCCCAGATTTTGGCAGCAGTAATGTGTGCTTCTTCCATTTTTGGAAGTTATACAATGGCATCAGCAGCAGAGACACCTGCATCACCCACCAAAATAGAAGGTAGCAATTCATCTGTAACAGCTGGGTCTAATAAAATAACAGCTATAGCTGGAGCAGATGGTGCACAACAATCTACAATTACTTTAAATAATGGTAGTTTAAGTATTGATGTTGGCAAACAAACAGTTGAAGGTACCACTACTTATGGCACATTTAGTTTAAATAGTAAAAACTTAACTGTATCTGCTAATACTGGATTAACTGTAAATAATGCTAATGGTACTAAAGTTGCAAGTATTAGTAATGCAGGTGCTATTACTGGTACTGGATTAACTGTAAATAATACTAATGGTAAAAATTTAGCAACTTTAAATAATGCTGGATTGTATATTTATGATGGTATTAATACAAATGCAACAGCAAGTATTAGTAAAGCAGGCACTATTAGTGGTAAAGGATTAACTGTAAATGGAACAGGTGCATCTAGTATTACTTCTGATGATGATAAAGGAAAAAGTGCAAAATCTGAAGTATCTTATAGTACGAGTGTAGGTATAAGAGATACAGTAACAAATGGAGATAATAAAGCAATATCACAAGTACTTGCTACAAGTGTAAAAGATACAGTAACAGATGGAGAAAAAACAACAACATCTACAATAAGTGCTAACGGTGTAGGTATTAATGTTGGGTACAATGGCGGAAAATATGAAGGTACATTTACTTTAAATAGTAAAAATTTAATAGTAAGTAGTTATGGAGTAACTGTAAAAAGTACAGATGGTACTAAAAATATAGCAAGTTTAACAAATAATACTGGATTAAGAATATATAATTCTACAGATGAAACGAATAAAACTTATTGGGGTATTAGCAATACGGGAGCTATTATTGGTGCAGGATTAACTATAAAAGATGATGATGCGACTACTACATTTTCTGTAAGTAAATCTGGTAATATAAAAGCTAATGATGGAATGACTGTTGTAGATAAAGTTGTATCAAATGATGTAACAACAACAGCTACAACAACAACAGCAGCAACAAACACTGGAATTATCAATAAAATAGAAAAAGTAAAAGATGAAAGTGAAAAATTAAGTTCTACAGGAACATCTGTAACGGCTACTGCTGTAACTACAACAGCACAAGGTGATGGAAAGAGTGCATTTACTGGTGATAGTAATAAAACAACATCTAAAGTAGAATCTAAGGGTGTAACAGATACAGTATATAATGCAGAAGGAACAAAAGTAGCAGTGTCTACAGTATTAAATAATGGGATAAAAGATACTTTTTATGGTGATAATGCAACATATACAGTAACTACTGATGGTAATGGAACAAAATTTGCTGGTACAGGTAAAGGTACTACTACAATTGATGGAGGTACTATTAAAGCAAGTGGAAATATAGAAGCTGTTGAAGATATAAAAGCAGGTGATGTAAGCTTAAAAAATCTAGCTAATGCTGTAGAGCATATTAGTGTTGGGAACGGAACTATAGATGCTACAAAACTTGCTGGAATTGATAGAGATAGTAAAACTGAAACTACAACTATAGAAAATGCTACTAGCTTTAATGAAAATGGTATTACTACTAAAGCTGTAAATGGTGTTACTATTGGAACATATACATCACCGGAAACAAGATCTTCTGCTAATGTTGTAAAAGATGGAGATATACTTATAGGAGTAGATGGAAAAGAAAATAGTAAAATTAATCTTAGTGCCATCGATCGCAATACTACAGCAATAAGTTATGATAAACAATCTGAAACTACAAGCTTTAAAGGTAATATTAGTGCAACAAGAGACGTAAAATCAACATCAGAAGATGGAAAAACATATAGCTTAAATAATATTGGTAGTAAATTTGAAGGATTATATGATGAAGAAAATGGAGATATAGTACTCCTTAAACAAAAAACTCAAGCAATGAGTTATGATGAATCAACAGGAACTACAAAATTTACAGGAGACGTAACATCAACATCAGAAGATGGAACAATATACAGCTTAAATACTATTGGTGCAAATACTCAAGCAATAAGTTATGATGAATCAACAGGAACTACAAAATTTACAGGAGACGTAAAATCAACATCAGAAGATGGAAAAATATATAGCTTAAATGCTATTGGTAGTGAATTTGAAGGATTATATGATGAAAAAAATGGAGATATAGCACTCCTTAAACAAAAAACAGATGGTATTACCCGTACAGAATTTAATACAGAATTAGGAGATTATTCGGTTACTAGTATTGAAGGAGCTATTAAGGTATCAAGTACGGGAGCTATTTATTTAAACGCTGATAATTTGGCATTCTCATACACTAAAAATGGAGATGATACGGGATTTGGTTCTTTAGGTAAATTAGCTAATAGAGTAGATGACCTTGAACAAAAAACACAAGGTATTAGCTATGATGAAAAAACAGGAACAACTACTATTGATGGTAATTTAGTAGTAAAAGATGAAACAACAGGTGGAGAAGGTGGAGCCACTGGAGAAGGTGGAGCCACTGGAGAAGGTGGAGATATTACATCTGATAGTGTTACAACAGGAAATATTAAAGCAGATAAAGGTAATATTGGTGGCGTAACTATGGAAGGTGGAACTATTAGTGGTGACAATGCTAATATTTCCAATAAAGTAACTATTGGCGGTGAAAACGGTACTAATATTAACAAAGATGGTATCACAGTTGGTAAAGCTGAAGAAGGACAAAGCTATACTTCTATTACTAAAGATGATGTAAAAGTTACTGATAGTCAAGGTAATACAACAAGCTTAACAGATGTAGGTAACCGTGTAACTGGTCTTGAATCTTCTGTAAATAGCATGAACAATCGTCTTAATGATGTAGAAGATCGTATTGATAAAGTAGGTGCTATGTCAGCTGCTATCGCAAATCTTCGTACTATGGGATTTGATCCAGAAGCTCCAACAGAAATCGCTATTGGCGTAGGTCAGTATAAGAGTGAAACTGGTATAGCTCTTGGTGTATTCCATTATCCAAATCAAGACTTCATGCTCAGTGCAAGTATTTCCACTTCTGGTGATGAAGTAATGGGCGGTATCGGTGCTACATGGAAACTCGGTCGTAAATCTGCTGCTGAAAAAGCAAAAGATGAAGAAGCAAAACGTCTTGAAAAAGCTGAAGAAATGAAAAAATTGGCTCAAGAAGCAAAAGTAAAAGCTCAGGCTGAAAGACATGCTAAATTATTGGCAGAAAGAGAAGCTCATAAAATAGCTTAATTAATTAAATTATAAGTGATAAATCTATAGAGGATAAGCGACAGATATTCTGTCGCTTGTCTATTATAAAAATAGAAAAGGACGTATTTCAATATGAAGAAAGTTATATTTACAGTAACATTAATTATGATGATGGCTTTTAGTGGATTATGTTTTGCAGCTGATGGTAATGATTTGAATAAAGAACAAAAAGTAGCAGAAACTTTTATGGAAGTATTCACCAAAGATCAGATTCCTGAATATGCTATAGTTAGTAAAGATTTCTCAGATACTTTGAAAACAAATGTAAATGAAAAAGCTTATAAAAATTTATCTAAACAAATCAAAGAACAATATGGTAATGTCAAAGAAATTAAGTTCTATAACTTCCAAAGATTTGACCAAGGTGATAGAGTAACTTATGTAGCAGCATTCGATAAAGAACAAGCTGTAGCTATTATTCTTGCATTTGATAAAGATAAAAAATTAACAGATTATGTATTTACTCCATTACAAGTAGAAGAAGCTTCTAAATAATATAGGTAGTAAATATGGATATTCTAAAAGATAATATAGGAATAATAGGAGTTTTTTTTGTAGTTATTGTAGGTGTAGGTATATTTCTTTTGAGTAAACCTACACAACCAGTAGAAGCACAATCAAATAAAATGATTGGGGAAACAAATATTGGTACTGTATATATAGATACAGACACTATAGAAACAGTTAAAAAAGATGGGCATTTTTATTTAATAGTATCTGCTGAAGAACACTACAAAGAAAGTAACTTTTTAACCGAACTTAGAAAAGGTGAAGACTTAAAAGATACTGTGTCTTCATTAACATTATATATGTTTACTAATGATGGAAGATATTATTGCATGCCACAGAGATATTTAATTGATTCACAAGGTAAAGTTTGTGGTGATTTAGGTTCTAGTATGCAATTACAAATGATTGATGATGAAATAATTTTTAAGATTTATACAAATGCATTAAAAACTTTAGAAGATAAAAATCGTTTTCAAAGAATGATGGAGAAATAAATGCATTTAAATAAAATATGTCCAGTTTGTCATCAATCTTTTGAAGCTAGAAGAAAAAATCAGATATACTGTACTTTTCATTGTCGAAAAAAACATCATAAAGAAACATATTATAGTAAAAATAGGGTTGTAGAAAATATAGATAGTGAAGAAGATACAGGAGTTATACTAAGACAATTTAAATGTAAAAAATGTCAGAAATTAGTAACTGTTGTAAGTAAACATGATAGGAGAACTATCTTTTGTTCACCTCGTTGTGAAAAATTATATTGGAAACATCCTAAAAAAATAATAAATAAAATTTAAAGAAGAAGAGAAGAAATTAATATTTAATTTCTTCTCTTTTTATTTTTAGCGGAAATATGATTGAATAATGGATAAAATGTATAAAAATCTCATATTTTTTACTAAAAATAATGTAAATATGTAAATTTTTTGAGCATTTTATGTTATAATGGAAAAGCGTATTATTTTAGTAAATTTTAGAGAAAGTGAGGAAGTGATGGTTTGAAAAATCTCAGTATGAGTGCCAAAGTTTTTCTTGGTTTTGGGATAGGTATTATCTTAGGGCTTATTTTTCAAAAAGACATTTTATGGTTACAACCAATAGGAGATTTATTTTTAAAACTCATAAAAATGATTGTTGTTCCTGTTGTATTTTTATCTATTATTAGTGGAATATCTAGTA
>ERZ834382.2095-NODE-2095-length-14934-cov-6.355803_pt1 | contig 14934 bp, 10 predicted proteins | sample MGYA00519692_ERZ834382 | MGnify/ENA primary metagenome ERZ834382 (study PRJEB31850, sample SAMEA3708751) | human gut metagenome | biome: human gut; feature: human-associated habitat; material: faeces | place: China | collected 2014 ...
TTGACATTATAATTGTCGTACCCTCATTTTCGCATATATCGCGAAGAAGGTGCATAAGCTCACTTACGCCCATTGGGTCAAGACCTGCTGTCGGCTCGTCAAGAATGATTACCTCCGGCGACATAACAAGTATGCCGGCTATTGCGGCACGTTTTTTCTGACCGAAACTTAGTGCATGGGTGGGCTTGTCTTTTAAATCAAAAATACCTGTGCGTTTAAGTGCATTTTCGGTAAGATGAACAACTTCGTCCTGCGGCAATTTCAAATTCATTGCACCGAAAGACACATCCTGAAAAACAGACGCGGAAAAAAGCTGGTCATCGGGGTCTTGAAAAACTATTCCGACACTTTTTCTTAATTCTCTGATTTCCTTTTTTGAATAACCTATCGGTTTACCCATAAATTTTACTGTCCCCGAATGTGGTTTTAAAATTCCGTTCATATTCAGAAACAATGTTGATTTGCCTGCTCCGTTTGCACCGAGAATTGTTGTAATTTTCCCTTTTTCAAAGCCAATGCTCAAATCCGAAAGAGCAAAATGGCTTTCATCATATTTATATGAAAGGTTTTCTGTTTCGATAATATTCATCAAATCCCCGCCTTTCTTGAAAATATCGCAATCGCTGTTGTAATTACGACGTATATGACCGCAAATACGTTAAATTTGACCGAATGATTAATCTTCGGCATAATAACGTTGATTTCGCCGTCATAACCGCGTGACTCCATAGCGGTATACGTTTTTTCGGCTTGATTAAAGGAACGTATAAAAAGGTTTGACGCAAGCTGTGCCGTTGAGTGGTAGCTTACACGAAGATTGCTGTACCCCAAACGTGCGTCTTGAGCGGTGTGTATTCTGTGTGATACGTCAAACAGCACAAAAATGTATCTGTAAATCAGTTCCGCAATTTCGATTATAAAATTCGGTATAATGCTTTTTCTGAGCAAAGTGAATAAATCGACCATAGGCGTGGTAAGTGAAAGAAAATACATACAGCTTACCGCACCGAAACACTTAATCATAACGCGAACAGCCGATAAAAGACTTGTATGGCTCACACCGAAATAAGTATTGCCGAAATGCAGTGAAAAAAGCATATCGCCTGAATTTTGACCGATTGAAATTGCTATTGCGGCCGCACCCATAATAATAAAAACTATCGGGACAGTCATAAGATGAAATACGTTTTTATACGATGTTTTTCCTATAAAAATAATAAGAAACAGCATAGTAAGCGCAGTAAATACGCTTACCAAAAAGCTGTTTGCCCATATGCAGATAACAAGCACCGACATTGAAAACAGAAGTTTTGAAATAGGTGCAATATTTCTGAGTTTTGAATTATATGCTAATTTATCAATTATCATTTTTCTTTTTAGCTGTTACTCTGCCAAGTACAAAGCCGACAATACCGGCGCCCACTCCTGCCTGAAGACAGAAGAAAAGTGACTCGATTTCACCTGACGGCGGCTCCCAGAACGGCTCAAACCATGGCTCGTAACTTTCGTCCAATTCACTTATGGCGTCTGATGCTTGGTCGTCAGAACCGCCAAATTCGTGACCGCCCATAAACAGTAGCGGTACGGCAATTATAAGAACAAGTATAACTGCCAATATTGTATTTTTAACCCAAAGTTTCATTAATATATACCCCCTTATATAACATTAAGCTGCTTAAGTTCGTTTGTACAGTTCTTAGCCAATACATTGAATATCATAACAGACAGAATACCCTCTGCAATGGCAATCGGAACCTGTGTAACCGCGAAGATTCCCATAAACTTTACAAGTGATGCAAAGAAGTTTTGGTCAGGGAATGCAAGTGCAAGCTGACATGATGTTACCACATAAGTGAATATATCACCTATTGTTGCGGCAAGAAATACTGCAAGACCTTTCGGTGCGTTAAGCTTTTGGCAAAGCTTGTATATACCGAATGAAACGAACGGTCCGGCAATCGCCATTGAAAATGTGTTTGCACCAAGTGTTGTAAGTCCGCCGTGTGCAAGAAGAAGTGCCTGGAACAAAAGCACGATTATACCGAGTAAAGACATAATCGATGGTCCGAAAAGAATTGCACCGAGTCCTGTACCTGTCGGATGTGAACAACTTCCTGTAACTGAAGGGATTTTAAGCGATGAAAGAATGAAAACGAAAGCTCCTGCAAGTGCAAGAAGTATTTTTGTTTTGTTATTCTTCTTTGCTTGCTTTTGCATACTGATACCGCCTGCGATAAGGAACGGTATACATACAACTCCCCATATAATACAGTAGTTCGGAGGAAGATAACCCTCCATAATGTGCATTGCGAATGCGTTTGTCATAGGAATGACAAGCAGTAGTGAAAGCATTGCCACCAATAGTTTTGTTTTCCTGTTTGCTAAAGACATAAATTTTTCTCCTTTTCTTATTATGAAATATGTTTTAGCACACAAGTGACCACTTAAATCAGTTATGAAACTTTTTGGGAGTGCAGAAAACTTGTGATTTTCACATACCAAAAAAAGCCGTAGGGATTGGGTAAATCCTATGGCTTAAAATCTGAATGATTCCGCCATTGACCCATCGTTCGTAGGCACAAATGCGCTCTATTTTCGGCAGGCGATCCGACTGTACGGTAGCGTGACTGTGAGGGAATTTCACCCTGCTTCTCCTTTTGAAAACAAATATTTACAAATGAGCCTGTCGACAAATGTCGACAGCTCCAAAAATCACATCATAGATGTAATTTTTGAGTATTATCAGAGAAAAAATCGTAAAGTTCCTCCAAAGTTGAAACTTCAGATTTTAAGCCATTTCTGCCGCACCTGTCGCCAGAAATGATTGAAACTTGAGGCTGCACCTCAAACTCCCACGTACAAAGCAGACAAAACCGTAGAGGTTTTGTCTGCAATCTATTATAAATATTTGTTTACCGAAAACGGATATATTTAGATATATCTTGTCTATTTTAACACTATTATATCGAAAAATCAAGGGAATTGACAATAAATTAAGTAGGGTGTATAATTTTTTTATCTGTTTAGAAAAGGAATGATATATTGTGGATACATCAAAAAGCAAAACAGCCTTTGACGAGGCTAAAAAATATATACCAGGCGGAGTTAATTCGCCTGTAAGAGCGTTTAAGAATGTCGGAACTTATCCGCTTTTTATAGAACGTGCAAACGGAAGTAAGATATACGATATTGACGGAAACGAATATATAGATTATGTCGGCTCATGGGGGCCTATGTTTTTGGGACACTGTAAGGAAATCGTTTTGGAGGCGGTTAAGGAGGCTTGCGATAAAGGTATGTCTTTCGGTGCACCTTGCCTTGCCGAAACGGAGCTTGCAAAGAGAATTTGTTCGCTTGTTCCTTGTGTTGATGTTGTGAGAATGGTTAATTCGGGTACGGAGGCAACTATGTCTGCGATACGTCTGGCAAGAGGTTACACGGGCAGAAATATAATAATAAAGTTTGAGGGCTGTTATCACGGACACAGCGACTCGCTCCTTATAAAAGCCGGTTCGGGTGCGGCAACTTTCGGAAGTGCGTCATCGGCAGGTGTGCCTGAAGATTTTGCAAAGTATACGCTTGTTTTACCGTACAATGATATTGACGCAATAGAGGACGCATTTGAAAAAATGGGTAATGAAATTGCCGGAGTTATAATTGAGCCTGTAGCAGGAAATATGGGCGTTGTACCGCCTAAAGACGGATATTTGCAGAAAATTCGCGAGATAACGAAAAAGTACGGAAGCGTGTTTATTGTGGACGAGGTTATGACGGGATTTAGATTATCTGCGTCGGGTGCAATAGGCAGATTCGGTTTGGACGCGGATATTGTTACATTCGGAAAAATTATCGGCGGCGGTATGCCTGTCGGCGCATACGGCGGTAAACGTGAGATTATGGAATTTGTTTCGCCGACAGGTCCTGTTTATCAGGCAGGTACATTGTCGGGTAATCCGCTTGCAATGGCGGCGGGTAACGCACAGATTAAATATTTGCAGGAAAACCCCTATATATATGAAGAAATTGAACAAAAGGGTGCATATCTTGAGAGTGAATTTAAAAAGTCGGCTGAAAAATATAGCGTGAATGTTCGTGTAAACAGAGTAGGCTCAATGATGAGTGTATTCTTTACGGACAATGACGTAACAAATTTTGAAACCGCGTCAAAGTCGGACACCGAAAAATTCAAAGTATACTTTAACGAAATGCTTAAACAGGGTATTTACCTTGCGCCGTCACAATTTGAGTCACTGTTCTTGTCTGACGCACATACTCAAGACGATTTGGAAAAGACAGCGGCGGCATTTGACAAGGTTATGGAAATATTGCGATGAATTATTACAGAGAATGTAGACTTTGTCCGAGAAACTGCGGTGTTGACAGAAGCATGACGGTTGGTGTATGCGGACAGAGTGACAGACTGTATGCGGCACGTGCCGCACTGCATATGTGGGAAGAACCGTGTATTTCCGGTGAGAGCGGTTCGGGAACAGTGTTCTTTTCGGGATGTAATCTTGGGTGCGTGTATTGTCAGAACAGAGAAATATCTTCGGAGCATAAAGGCTTTGAAATAACATCGGACAGGTTGGCGGAAATATTTCTTGAACTTCAGGATAAAGGAGCAAACAATATAAATCTTGTAACACCAACTCATTATGTACCGCATATTATAAAGGCACTCGATGCGGTAAAAGGACTTGATATTCCGATTGTGTATAACTGCGGCGGCTATGAAAGCGTTGATACACTGAAAATGCTTGACGGTTATATAGATATTTATTTACCGGATTTTAAATATGCCGACAGCGTACTTGCAAAAAAGTATTCAAAAGCAGAGGATTATCCGATACACGCAAAAAGAGCGATAGATGAAATGGTAAGACAAGCCGGAGGTTGTGAATTTGACGAAAACGGTATGATGAAACGCGGAATAATCGTAAGACATCTTGTTTTGCCGTCATATACCGACAATTCAAAAAGAGTGATTAAATATCTGTATAACACATACGGCGATGATATTTATATGAGCATAATGAATCAGTACACACCTCTTGAAAGTGTTTTAAAATATCCCGAAATAAACAGAAAAGTTACGGAAAGCGAATATGACGAAGTGCTTGACTTTGCGGTTGAAATCGGTGTCGAAAATGCTTTTGTGCAGGAGGGCGGTACTGTTTCGGAAAGCTTTATTCCTTTATTTGACGGTGAAGGAGTAGTAAAAAAAGTAGACAAAACAAATATAAAATGATATAATAACAAATATGATTTTTGAACCTGTTTACAGGTTCGGATAATATATTGATGATTGGGGGCGGATTTATGGAGGATTTGTATGTAACGGTAACGGGCTTTGCGAATTATTATCATAAAAAGCCTTTTGCAATAGGAAACGTGCTTATCTGCGTAAAAGAGCCGTCAAACAAATATGATTCAGAGGCGATAACCGTAAAATTGCCGATTATCGGCAAGGTCGGATATATCGCAAACAGTCCGGCGAGTATTGCCGGCGGTACGCTCAGTGCCGGAAGAATATACGATAAAGTCGAGGATAAGTTTTTTGTCCGAGTGATGTTTACGACGCAAAGTAAAGTGATTTGTAAGGTTGAAGAAAATTCGGACGGAATACTTGAAAAAGAAATACAAACACAAATTGAGGCGGCGGAAGAATGGCTAAACAAGTAGTAAACGATTTTTCAAAGGGAAGTATAATATCAAATATATTAAGACTTTCTATTCCGATGACGCTTGCACAGCTTATCAATGTACTTTACAGTATAGTAGACCGAATTTATATAGGAAGAATGGGCGAAAATTCGTCACTTGCATTGACGGGGGTCGGAGTTTGTCTGCCGATTATAACTATTGTAATCGCTTTCGCAAACCTTATCGGTATGGGCGGTGCACCGTTGTTTTCGATAAAACGCGGTGAGGGCAACGAAAAAGAGGCTGAGGCGATACTCGGCAACAGCGTGACACTGCTTGTAATATTCGGTTTGTGTCTTACGGTTGTCGGATTAATCGTAAAAAGACCGCTTTTGTATCTTTTGGGTGCAAGTGAAAATACGATTGAATATGCAAATTCATATATAACGATTTACCTCTTGGGTAACGTGTTTGTTATGATGAGTTTGGGACTTAATTCGTTCATAAATGCACAGGGCTTCGGTAAAACGGGTATGTTTACCGTCGTAATCGGAGCGGTGCTGAATATTATTTTAGACCCGATATTTATATATATAATGGGCGTACAGGGTGCGGCACTTGCGACAGTCTTGTCACAGCTTGCCGCGTCGGTTTGGACGTTTAAATTTTTAACCGGCAAAAATACGATTATAAAAATAAAACTTTCCGCAATGCGCTGTCAGGCAAAACGTGTAAAGAAGATACTTGTTTTAGGGCTTTCGGGATTTACAATGTCGGTGACAAACAGTGCGGTACAGATTGCGTGTAACGTAAGTTTGCAGAATTACGGCTCGGACGTGTATGTCGGAGTTATGACTATAATCAATTCTATAAGAGAAGTTTTGCAAATGCCTGTAACGGGTTTGGGAAACGGTGCACAGCCGATAATCGGCTTTAACTACGGTGCAGGTGAAAACGGACGGGTTAAAGAGGCGATACGGTATTTGGCGGCAATGCTTATTATATACAGTACAGTGGCATGGTTTATAATTTTGTTGATTCCGAAATTCCTTATAGGAATATTCACTGCCGATGCGGCACTTATAACTGCCGGTGTACCGTCATTGCATATATATTTTTTCGGATTTTTCCTTATGGCGTTTATGTTTACGGGACAGACGGTGTTTGTCGGAATAGGGAAAGCGAAGTTTGCGATATTCTTTTCTATATTGAGAAAGGGAATAGTGGTAATACCGCTTATACTTCTTCTTCCGATATGGTTTGGGGTAAACGGAGTGTTTTTGGCAGAGCCGATTTCGAATTTGATAGGCGGTTTGGCGTGCTTTACAACAATGTATTTTGCGGTTTACAGAAAATTATAATTTGAGGTGCAGTTTTGAAAAAAAATAAATTGAAAAAAATAAATTTACAAAAGATTAAGAAAATGTCAGGGAATATATTTTCGTCAATCGGCTCAAAATTTAAGAAAATAAAACCGGTCGAATTCGGTGTCGGAGCGGTTGTAATTGTTTTGTCGTGCGTGGTAATAGTACCGTCACTTGTGCAGTGCGTTATAAATCGTAATAAGGCAAAGTGCAGTGTGCATATGAGCATAATGCTGAATATGCTTTCGGACGAGCTTTCGGACGAAATGAAAACAGGCGAAACATATTGGCACGACCTTATCCAAAACGGAAATTATCAAAAATTGATTTCAAGCCTTAATGAAAAGACCGGATTAAGTAAAAAATATCCGTCGACAAATTATTATATCAGAACAGGTGAAGAAAAACTTGCGCTTATGTGTAAAAAGCATAAGGATATATCGGATAAAGAGATTAAGTTCGCACTTATGAAAGACGTGTCGGTTGAAGTGGCGGAAAAACCGCAAATCGGCGAAAAAATCGCATATTTGACGGTAAGCGGACCTGATACGTATTATGAGGACGATATGCTTGACGAAAATAATCCGACTAAAATGGTGTTCATAGGCAGAGAAGTTGATAAGGTTATAAAGAACTTGACTGTAACGGCAGTATATGCAGGCGGTGCAAGGGAAGAACTTCCGAGAAGTAAGTATACCGTAACGGCGGATAAGCTTAATATGAAAAAATCGGGACAGACACATCTTACGGTTAAGTCAAACTCAAGTTCGCTTTGGGATAACAGTGCATATGCACAGTTTGTAATTGATGTTGTCGGAGATGATGACATTGCACCGCTTATAGTTGACAGCGGCACAAATGGAAGATTTGAACTTGCATCATGGGAATGGAATGACTTTGTAACCGAGGCGGCACAGGAGGACGGTAAAAAATCGTTCGGTGCGTCAATAATCAGATATAACGGTAATTATTATTATTATCCTGACGGTTTGACGATAGTAAATGACAATAAAAATAATGATATGTTCAAATTCGCACTTGATGTTGACGATGAAACAAAACCGGCATATTATATCCAATTTGATACATCGTCGGTTGTGATAAACGATAATGACAGTCAAATCCATAACGGCAGCGTTAAGATTGAAAATGATTTAATCTATATTTGGCAGGAAAAGAGCAGTAAAGAACTTGACACCGGTTGGATAAGAGTGTATTGTGATTTGAAAAAGTATTAAAAGAAAAACAGACAAGTCTGAAAATGACTTGTCTGTTTTGACGTTATCGACATTTTTTGTTGATTTTACTTGAAATGTATAAGTAAATAGTATATAATGTCGAAGTCGGAGCAATCCGATAAAGGTAAGATTTGAAACAGTGTAAAAGCTGGGCGGTTATGCCATCATCTCCGAGAAAGGAGGTGACAGCTATGGATAATGAATACATAATTTGTTTTATGATAGTTCTGTTACTTTTAGTAATTTCCATAAAAAAATAACGCCCACTCAGCCATAAGTCAGCGTTATTTTTCATAAATAATACACTAATGGCATAACCGTTTAAAGTCTTGCCTTTTTCTATTATCATTATATATCCGAAACAAGATTTTGTCAATATAAAAGCAAAAAACTATTTAATTCCCAAAGCGTCTTTTGCGAGTCTGTCGGCGACATCGTTGTACTTGTCGCCGGAGTGACCTTTTACCTTGTTAAATGAAACTTTTACCGATTTTTTTATTTCATCATAGAATTGCCTGTAAGAAATTGTGCCGGATTTGTTGGTTTTCCAAGCACCCGTACACCATTTTTCGACACCTTCGTAATCGTAATAAATGTCTATTTCTTCTATATGATTGTCAATGCAAAACTGCATTGCGAGTTTTGCACCCTCAATTTCACCCGCAACATTTCTCATTGAGGCGTTTTCGGGATTTGAAAATTTTCGGCTGAATGTCGTTTCTTTCCCCTCATAGAAAATAATAACTCCGCACGCATATTCTTTTGTGGAGATGTTGTAGCTTCCGTCAACATATGCAACGGCGGTGCTTTTTCTTTCTTTCGGTTCATCGAATAAACTGATTTGTTCGTTTTCGCCTAAAAAAGCTTTTGCGTCCTCAAGCTTTGTGAAACTTTTATATTCCGCACCCGAAAAACCGGAAACCTCCTTTTTACATTCGTCCCAAGTGTTAAAAATTCCTGTATGATAGCCGTTTCTGACGGCATAATATTTAGCCATATGTGTAGTCCTTTCAGTTTGTTTACACTATTATATTAAGAAAAAATAATGATTTCAATAAATTTTTTAAAATTTTTTCAAAAAAAGCGGAACTTTTTCGGAAAACATACGTCTAATCTATTGTAAAACATAAAAGCATTGGTTGACATAATCAATTTGACCAAAAAGTCCGTGAATTGGACATAGATTTTGTGCTAATTATAAAATTTTGTGAAAAAGATCGGGTTGGCAGAAAAAAGTAGTTGACAACAGCTTTATGAAAGAGTAAAATATTCAGTAGCAGTTTTCGAATAATAGGGTAGAAGCGTTAGTTGAAAATTGTTACCGTAATATGAGTCACAAAACGGCAAAGCAGGTTGTAGCCGAGATGTGACAAGAATTACAGTTTTTTTACAACTGTAATACGTCATTGACTTATACACAGTTTGCGTGGTATAATCAATGTGTAATGTAGTTTTGTAATGCAAAGAAGGGTGCATACAAAACATTTAAGGAAACCCTTCACAAACAAAGAATCAAAAAGGGAGGATTTGAGACTATGAATAAGAATCTCAAAAAGGTAATTTCATCAGTTGCTGCTCTTACTATGGTAGCATCTTCAGTTGCCGCTTTCGCAGTTGATTTCCCTGACGTAGAATCTACAGCAAGCTACGCACAGGCTGTTCAAGAACTTTCAGCTCTTGACGTAATCAGCGGTTACGATGACGGCACATTCGGTCCGGATAAGCTTGTAACAAGAGCTGAAATCACAAAGATGATCGTTGACGCTCTTGCAGAACGTTCATCAGCAGAGGCATCAACAGAATCAACAAAGTTCGCTGATGTTTCAGCAGATCACTGGGCTAAAGGCTACATCAACCAAGGTGTTGCTGACGGTTTCATCGCAGGTATGAGCGATACAGAATTTGATCCTGACGCTAACGTTACATATGTACAGGCTCAAAAGATGCTTGTAAGTGCTATCGGTTACGAAACATATGCACAAGCTCAAGGCGGATGGCCAACAGGCTACAAGACATACGCTGCATCACTTGATATCACAAAGGGTATCTCAGGTATCACAGACAGCACAGAACTTACAAGAGCTCAGGTTGCTCAAATGATCGACAATGCTATGGACGCTCCTCTTTGCGTAATTGCAAGCTGGAAGACAGAGTGGAACGGTACAAAGACACCTAATCTTGAAACAAGAGACGGTAAAGAAGGTAGAGCATACGAAACTCTATTCACAGAAAAGCATGACGCATACAAAGTATACGGTCGTGTAACAGAAACAAGCAAGACTAACCCAGGCTTGGATACAGATAAGGTATCATTCAGAGTTGAAAAAGCTGACAACTTCGACGATGAAGAAGTTAAGTCAGATGATGTTAGAACAGAAGATATGTACATCGGCGATTCAAAGGCTGATAACTACCTAAGAACATATTCTCAGGCACTTATCCAAAAGAATGACGATGATGAATTCACAATTCTTTCAATCGCTGCTGCTGCTGCAAGCAAGAGCGTAACAGTTGCTTCAGAAGACTTTGATGAAAACAAGTCAACAACAAGTTCTTTATACTTCTATCCGGCAGGAACAACTAAGGGTTCAATTAAATATGAACTTGCAGCAGATGTTGATATTTATGAAAACGGTGTAAAGAGTGATATGTCTCTTTCACAACTTCTTACATTCCTTGATGAAAACGATACAGCTTCTGTAACACTTCAAAAGGAAACAGAAACAGGTTCAACAAGTACTTCATCAAAGTACAATGTAATCATGGTTTCATCATATGCAACAGCTATCGTTGATGAAGTTGTTGATAAGACAAATGACATCTCAATCAACTTTGATGATCAATCATCAAGGATTAAGTCTAAGATGACAATTCATAAGGATGATGATACATACTCATACTCATTCAAGCTTGACGGTAAAGAAATTGAGCCAACAGAGCTTCAAGAAGGTGACGTACTTAACATCGCTTATGATGTAAATGATTTTACTGAATCAAACTTCTACGATGTAATCGTAACAAGAAACGTTGTTGAAGGTGTTAAGTGCACAAGCATCAACGATTCAAAGGGTGAATACACAATCGGCGGTACAAAGTATAAGGCTGCTGAAGGTATGAGCATTAAACCAGAAACTTCAACAGAATATACACTATATCTTGACCACTTCGGTAGAATCGCTAAGGTTGATGAAAACTCAGTTTCAAAGAACTACGGCGTATTGAAGAACATCTACAAGAAGGCAAGCGGTGAGTACATGGCTCAGATTATCACAAAGAACGGTACTGAAGAAGAGTACAAAGTTGATGATAAGAACATGGATACATCAAGCTCAGATGCAGATAAGAACTATACTAAGTATCTAAAGACAAATGGTGAATACACAGGTTCTAACACAAAGACAGCTGTATATCCACAACAAGTTGTAGAATATTCAGTAAGCTCTTCAAGCAACAAGATTACAATTAAGAAGGCTCTTTCAGCTCAAACTAACACATCAGCAGGTGCTGTTACAACAGCTGAATACAAGGCTTCAAGCAACAAGATTGGTTCAGTTAAGATTGCTGATTCAGCTGTAATCCTTGACCTTTCAGAAGTAAACGATAAGGATACATACACAGTAATTTCAGCTAGTAGCCTAACAGATGGCAATCAGTATACAGCTTACGGTTATGACAAATCAAGTTCAGATAGCACATACAGATTTGTTATTATTACAAGTGGTACAACAAGTGTATTTGATTCAAATACAGAACTTGCTGTATTCAACGGTAGCGAAGTAGTTGATGATGACGGCGATAAGACAGCTTATAACCTAATCGTAAATGGTGAAGAAAAGCAACTTGTTCTTGATGATGATGTAGTTATCTCAGGTGTAGATGACGAAGATTCATTCAAGGAAGGTGACGTACTTGTTTATGCTACAAACTCAGAAGGTAAGATTTCTAAGGTTGTATCAGTATTTGCTAACGCAGATACACTAAATAGCACATCATTCGATAAATTCAGAAATAAGGTATTCGATAACCCTGCTTCAATTCTTGCTAACCCAACACCAAGCTTCGACAAGTTCCTAAGTGATGATGACAACGATGTAAATGTTATCTTTGGTGCTGTAGTAAACAAGAGCGGTAATAACGTTACAATCTGTGATAAGATTACAAAGACTGCAGACGGTAAGTACACTGTAGATTATGATGAAGGTACAGAAGTAAATTACAAGGATGCTAAGATTTACACATATGATTTCGCAGCAAGCTCAAAGAACTCAAAGGTTCTTCTTGACGAAGGTATGTCAGTAACTCCTGACGTTAAGGCAGCTAAGGTTGATTCTGATAACGGTAAGGATATTCTTGATTTAAATGATGAAGATGTTAAGGACGACGTAGTATTCGCAGTAGTAAGAACAATAGATGATGATGCTCAAGAAATCTACCTAATCGTTAATAACGACTAATTCTTAAATAAGAATTTTAAAAGAAGCGGTTTATACCGCTTCTTTTTTTTGCTAAAATCTTGCATATACAATTAATGAATGATATAATAAAACTATTATACAAAACAAATAAGAGGTAAATTATGATTCCTGTTGAAAAAAATAAAGAGTACGTTGCTTGTATAGATTCTGTTTCTTCAGACGGTAACGGAGTTGCGCACATAGACGGCTTTGCGGTTTTTGTACCGCAAACGGTGGACGGCGATAAAATTAAAATGCTTGTTGTCAAAGTGCAGAAAAATTTTGCATACGGTAAGGCGTTGGAAATTATAGAACCATCGGATAAACGTTGTGAGCCTATGTGCCAACATTATAAAAGGTGCGGCGGTTGCCAAATTCGTCATATAAAGTATGACGCACAGCTTGATATAAAACGTGATATTGTTGAGAATGCTATGCAGAGAATAGGCAAGTTTGAGAATTTTAAGGTTGACGGAATTGTCGGTATGGATGTGCCGGAACGGTATAGAAATAAAATGGTTTTTCCTGTCGGAAATGTGTATGGTAAAAATGTTTGCGGTTTCTACGCAATGCGAAGTCATGATATTATTCCGCTTGACGATTGCAGCCTTGGTGATGAAATTAATAGGGAAATAAATGACGCGGTAATTGATTATATGAATGAAAATAATGTCAGTGCATATGATGAAAAGTCGCATAAAGGCATTGTCAGGCGTGTTTTTACACGTAAATCATTTTCTGCAAATGAGATTATGGTTGTCGTTTCCGTTAATGCAAAAAGTTTGCCGAAACGTGAAAAATTGATTTCAAAATTGAGAAAGGTTTCGGATAGAATTGTCAGCATAGTGCTGAATATTAATACTAAGAGAAATAATCTTGTGCTTACGGAGGAAAATGTAATTCTTTGGGGTAAGGATAGGATTTCAGATACACTTTGTGGAGTAAAATTTGATATTTCCCCTCAAAGCTTTTTTCAAGTCAATCCGGTACAGACCGAAAAGCTGTATAGTAAAGCTTTGGAGTATGCGGATATTGATGAAAATACAAGCGTGATGGATATTTATTGCGGTATCGGTACAATTTCGCTGTGTGCCGCTAAAAACGCAAAAAGCGTTGTAGGTGTAGAAATTGTTGAACGTGCAATCGAAGACGCAAAAGAAAATGCAGTGAAAAACGGTATAGAGAACGCAATTTTTTACGCAGACAGCGCAGAAAACATCGTTCCGAAATTGATAGAAAAAGGCGAACGGCCGGACGTGGTTATTCTCGATCCGCCGCGTAAGGGCAGTGATGAATCAACACTCACAGCAATAATTAAAGCACAACCCAAACGTGTAGTGTACGTTTCCTGTAACCCCGCCACCCTCGCCAGAGATGCACGTTTTCTTAACGATAACGGCTATACCATAACCGCCACCACCGCCTTCGACCTGTTCCCACATACAAGTCATGTGGAAACGGTTTGTTTAATGTCAAGGATAGACAGGTAAGTAGAATAAACGTTGAATTTAAAGGATTTATTCAGGTGCTGTCGTTGAACGGTAGATATAGGCTAAAATAAGCTCTTTATTTTTAACTAAAAATGGCTGTGTGGAAATTAATCCGTTGTCTAAGATCAACACGACACTATGAATAACAGCAAAGTGATCTGTGATAACGATAGAGTACTCGAAAAGTAGTTGCCACAACGCATTATCGGTAAGTATATTATTTATTATAAAATAAATTGGAGGAAAGCAATGAATACTGAAAATGAAAAGTTAATGATATTAGAACTTGGCATTACAGAAGATGGATATGAATTTGCTTCTGATATAAAAACGGCATTGAATATTGCAGAAGCTGAATTGGATGATATTACAATCCGGCTTGAAGAGAGTGTTGAGTCCTTAAAAAAGCTTACTCCGGAATGTGATAAGACAGATTATGTGTTAGCAGCCTGTAGCGGAGCGATATGCGGATTGATTGACATTTTTCTGGTTGGTAAACCCGGAGAGTCGCCGGTAGGTAATATTACAGATAAGTGGTTTGAAAACAGAACAATGGATTTTGCAAAAATGTGTGGCTGGGATGATAAAGAGAATAACACTCTTGCATCTGCACTAAAGCATTTAGAAAAGAAGTTTAAGATTCCTTATGACCAAAGGGGCGCAGGTGATGCAGCCGGTTGGATATTTGACTAACATGGGCCCTATGTCAAGGACAATTTTAACACCCTTCATAATTTATTAGATA
>ERZ834382.2112-NODE-2112-length-14830-cov-2.899154_pt1 | contig 14830 bp, 10 predicted proteins | sample MGYA00519692_ERZ834382 | MGnify/ENA primary metagenome ERZ834382 (study PRJEB31850, sample SAMEA3708751) | human gut metagenome | biome: human gut; feature: human-associated habitat; material: faeces | place: China | collected 2014 ...
GCTGGACTTTTATGGGGAATTTTATGCGGCGCTCTGCGGAGCGCCTGCCCTGCCTGTTTTGCCTTCGGCAAAAGTCGGCAGGGGATTGCGCCCCCCAGGGGCGCGAAAAGGCACGCTTTTGCGTGCCTTTTTTGACCTTCTGTTCGGGAATATATGGTTTTTATGGTTGGAAAATGGAGATGGAAACTGGACAGGGCGTGTGATTTTTCGGGGGCGGATCGGGTGAAAACGTAAAAATTCAGAAAATTTGCCTTGACAGAAGACGCGCAATCTGCTTTTATTAAATGTGATACAAGCGCTGAATGAGACTATTATATATAGGAAAGGCAAGGGGGGATGCGGCTGTGACAGGTGTTAGAAGGCGGGCGCCGAAGAGCCGCGCGATGCACGCGGCGATGGTGATCGCTGTTGGTTTCGCGCTCATTATTCTGGCAGGAACGCTGCTGCTCATGCTGCCCTGCGCCGCAAAGAGCGGCCGCGCAACGCCCTTCATCGATGCGCTGTTCACCGCGACGAGCGCGACCTGCGTCACCGGTCTGGTCACGGTCAGTACGGCGGTGCACTGGTCGCTTTTCGGCAAATGCGTCATTCTCCTGCTCATCCAGATCGGCGGTCTCGGCTTTATGTCGGTCATGACGGCGACGTCGCTGCTGCTGCGGCGCACGATCACGCTGCGCGAGCGCATGGTCATCGGAGCCGGCTTCGGTCTGGATTCGAGTGGCGGCATCGTGCGGCTGATGCGGCGCGTGCTGGTCGGCACGTTCCTGTTCGAGGGTGTCGGCGCGGCGCTGCTGTCCATCCGCTTCGTGCAGCAGTTCGGGCCGCTGCGCGGCGTCGGCATGGGCGTTTTCCATGCGGTATCGGCGTTCTGCAACGGCGGCTTTGACCTCATGGGCACGCCGGACGATCCGTTCTGCTCGCTCGTGCACTATGCGGAGGACCCGCTCGTGAGTCTGACCATCATGGCGCTCATTGTGCTCGGCGGTCTCGGCTTTTTCGTATGGAGCGATGTGTGGGATCACAGGCGCTTCCGCAGTCTCAGCCTGCACAGCAAGCTCGTACTCGCCATGTCGGGCGTCCTGCTCGGCGGCGGCTTTTTGCTGACGCTGCTGTTTGAGTGGAGCAATCCGGCGACGCTCGGCGGCATGACCCTGCCGCACAAGCTGCTCGCGGCGGCGTTTCAGAGCGTGACGCTGCGCACGGCAGGCTTCAACACCATCGACGAGAGTGCGCTGACCGGCCCTTCGCAGGCGGTCGCGTGCGTGCTCATGCTGATCGGCGGCTCGCCCGGCTCGACGGCGGGCGGTCTCAAGACCGTGACGGTGGCGGTGCTCGCACTCAGCGCGGTCAGCGCGCTGCGCGGACGGACGTCGGTCACGGCCTTCGGACGAACCATCGAGCCGCGCAGCATCATGAATGCGGTCGCGCTCACGGTCATCGGCGTGACGATCAGTCTCGGCGGTGCGTGCGTCATTGCGTTTATCGAAAATGCGCCGATGAACCTGTGCCTGTATGAGACCGCCTCCGCCTTCGGCACGGTGGGCCTCACCATGTCGCTCACGCCGTCGCTTTCGGCGGTGTCGCATATCATGCTGATCGTTTTGATGTATTTCGGCCGCGTGGGCGTACTGACGCTCGGCGTCGCGGTATTCCTGCGCCGCAGTGAGCCTCCCAAGCTCAAATTCCCCTCGGGCAATGTCATGATCGGCTGAACAGAAAAAAGAAAATCCACGAAAAAATATACACAGCCTGTGGATAAAAGGGAGAAAGCAATGAAATCCTTTCTGGTAATCGGTCTCGGCCGCTTCGGCCGGGCGGTCGCGTGCGAGCTCGGCTCGCTCGGACATGAGGTTCTCGCCCTCGACAACAGCGAGGAAAACGTGCAGCACATCGCGGACAGCGTCACGCGGGCTGTCTGCGGCGATGCACAGGACGAGAGCGTGCTGACCTCGCTCGGCGTGCGCAACTTCGACTGCTGCGTCGTGGCCATCGGTACGGACATCGAGGCGAGCATCCTCATCACGGTCATGCTCAAGGAGCTCGGCGCGAAGCAGGTCGTCTGCAAGGCGCTTTCCGCGCTGCATGCCCGGGTGCTCGAGCGGGTGGGCGCGGACCGCGTCATTCAGCCGGAGAAGGAGATGGGCCAGCGGCTCGCGCAGCACCTTGGCCGCACGAACGTGGTCGATTTCATCGGCCTGTCGGACGAGTTCTCCATCCTGGAGATCAAAACGCCGAAAAGCTGGGTCGGAAAGTCGCTCGGCCAGCTGGGCGTGCGTACGAAGTACGACATAAACGTGCTCGGCATCCGCCACGGCGAGGGCAGCCATGTGGACGTCACGCCGCGCCCGGACGACTGCATCGCGGAAAATGACCTGCTGCTCATTCTCGGTACGAATAAAAATGTGAACAAAGTGGTGGAACTGAAGTGATAGAGATACAGAGCCGTCAGAACGCTGCGCTCAAGCATCTGGCGCGGCTCGGACGGGAGAGGAAATACCGCCGCTCGACCGGCGAAATGCTGTGCGAGGGCGAAAAAATGCTGACCGAGGCACTGCGCTCGGGCGCGGAGATCAAGACCGTGCTCGTGCGGCGCGGCTTCGAGAGCGGGGAGCTGCGGCAGGCGGAAAAGCAGGGCGCAGCGATGTACTGCGCGGAGGACGCGCTGTTCCGCCTCGCGAGCGAGGTGGAAAGTCCGCAGAACGTTATTTTTTCCTGCATGCAGCCGCAGTGGGACGCAGCGGCGCTCGATGACAGGGAGCAGGTACTGCTGCTCGACGGCTTGCAGGACCCGGGCAACCTTGGCACGATCCTGCGGACGGCAGAGGCGTTCGCCCTCGGCGCCGTAGTGCTGTGCGAAGGCTGCGCCGACCCGTTTTCGCCCAAGGTCGTCCGCTCGACCATGGGGGCGGTATTCCGCCTGCCCTGCGTGCAGCTGCCGCTCGCGGACGCGCTCGCCCTGCTGAAAACGGCCGGTCTGCCCGTCTACGCGACCGCGCTGCACGAGGACAGCGTGCCGCTCTCGAGCGTTTCGCTCGGCCGGGCCGCCGTCATCATCGGCAGCGAGGGCAGGGGCGTGAGTGAGAGCGCGCTGCGCCTGTCCGACCGGCGCGTGATCATCCCGATGCACGGCCGCGCCGAGTCGCTCAACGCAGGCGTCGCGGCGGCGATCGTGATCTATGAAATGACGAAATAAGGAGGCGGAAGGGCATGTCGTCACTGCTGAGCTATGTCTGGTTATCCCTCAAGCGAGGTCTGGGAAACTATCTGCGCGCGGAGGTGCTGCGCCGCATGGGTTCGCCCGAGGCGGTTTACGCCGCGGACAGCACAATGCTCGCGCAGAGCTGTCCCAGTCTGCGGCGGCAGCATATCGAGCTGCTGTGCGACAAATCGACGGACGAGGCTGAACAGGTCATCACGCAGTGCGCACGCGAGGACATCCGCATCCTGCCCGTTTCGGACGCCGCCTACCCGGACCGCCTGCGGCAGATCGAGGACCCGCCGGTCGTGCTGTATATCCGCGGCCGGTGGCCGGATTTCGACACCATGCCGGGCATCGCGGTCGTCGGCACGCGGCAGGCGACGAGCTACGGCGTGCAGGTCGCCGGGACGATCGGCGCGGAGCTGGCGAAGGCCGGCTTTGTCACGGTCAGCGGCATGGCGCTCGGCAACGACGCGGCGGCGCATCGCGGCGCGCTCCGCGCAGGCGGCCTGACGGTTGCGGTGCTCGCCGGAGGACCGGATGTGTGCTATCCGCCGCAGAACCGCGCCCTCATGGGCGATATCCTGCTTTCCGGCGCGGTCATCAGCGAATATCCGCCCGGGACCGAGCCGGACGGCCTCAACTACAAGAGCCGCAACCGCATCATCAGCGGCCTGTGCGTCGCGACGGTCGTTGTCGAGGCCGGAAGCGCGCGCTCGGGCGCGCTCATCACCGCGCGTCACGCGCTCGACCAGAGCCGCGACGTTTATGCGGTCCCCGGTGCGATGGGCGCGCCGCAGTCCAGAGAGTGCAACGCCCTCATCGAGCGGTGCGAGGCCGCCCTGCTGAACGACCCGAGGGCGCTCGTGCGCGAGTATGCGAGCCTGCTGCCCGGCGGCGCGGCCGCATTTCATGCCTATACCCGCCCGCCCGTCGCGCGGACGACGCCGAAGCAGCGCACTGCGTCCCAACGGCGCACGCCTGCAAAACCGGCTCCCGTGCCGGAAACGGCGGTTCCGGCGCCAGAAAAACCGGCGTTTACCATGCCGGAGGGACTGGACGAGAACGAGCAGAAGATCGTCCGTCTGGTCGGAGAGGGCATGCACAGTCTGGAGGAGCTGGTCGAGTGCTGCGGTCTGCCCGCGCCGCGGCTGATGTGCATGGTCACGACCCTCGAGATGGAGGGCGTGCTCGAGCGCGACGCGGCGAACGTCCGTCTCGCAGGGCAGGAATGAGTAAGAAGAAAAGAAAGATAATATGACAGGCGCAGCGCCTGTCAGCGCATCGTGCGCACCAAACAGGAAACGGAAAGCCGTTTTCCGAAAACCCGGAGGTTTTTATGTCTAAGTTAGTAATCGTGGAGTCTCCTGCCAAGGCAAAGACCATTGGCAAGTATCTGGGCGCGGATTACGTGGTCAAGGCGTCCATGGGACATCTGCGCGATCTGCCGAAAAAGAAAATGAGCATCGATCTGGAGCATGATTTCAAGCCGGAATATGTGCCGATCGAGGGTAAAGATAAAATCATCAAGGAAATCCGCAGCGAGATCCGCAAGGCGGACTTCGTCTATCTCGCGACTGACCCTGACCGCGAGGGAGAAGCGATTTCGTGGCATATCAAGGAGCTGTTCAAGCTCAAAGACAGCAATTCGCGCCGCGTGACCTTCAACGAGATCACCAAGCAGGCTGTCCGCTCGGGCATCGCAAGTCCGCGCGACATCGACATCGATCTGGTCAACGCGCAGCAGGCGCGCCGTATCCTCGACCGTATCGTAGGCTATCAGCTCTCGCCGTTCCTGTGGCGCAAGGTCAAGCGCGGCCTGTCCGCAGGCCGTGTGCAGAGCGTCGCGACCCGTCTGGTCGTCGACCGCGAAAACGAGATCCGCGCGTTCGTGCCCGAGGAATACTGGTCGATCGAGGCGCTGCTCGCGACCGAGGACGGCGGAACGTTCACCGCGCGCTACTATGGCGACGGCAGCGGCAAGGCCGAGCTGAAGAATGAGGAGCAGGCGATGCGCGTGGTGAACGCCGTCACCGGAAAGCCGTTCGCTGTCGGCGAGATCAAGCGCGGCAAGAAAAAACGCACCCCGGCGCCCCCGTTCATCACCTCGACCCTCCAGCAGGAGGCGAGCCGCAAGCTGAACATGACGCCGCGCCGCACCATGAGCATCGCGCAGGAGCTGTATGAGGGCATCGAGCTGGGTGAGTACGGTCTTACCGGTCTGATCACCTATATGCGTACCGACTCGCTGCGACTCGCCGACGAGGCGACCGCCGCCGCCGCCGGCTTCATCCGTGGCCGCTACGGCGAGGACTACTATCCCGGAAAGCCGCGCGTTTACAAGACCAAGTCGGGCGCGCAGGACGCGCACGAAGCCATCCGCCCGTCCAACGTGCAGCTGCTCCCCGAGGAGATCCGCAAGTACCTTTCGCCCGACCAGTTCAAGCTGTACCGTCTGATCTGGTCGCGCTTTGTCGCCTGCCAGATGGCGGACGCCATCCTCGACACGGTCTCCGCGGACATCGTCTGCGAGGGACAGGTGTTCCGCGCCTCCGGCCATACGGTCGCGTTCCCGGGCTTTACGGCGGTCTACGAGGAGGGCACGGACGACGAAAAGAAGCAGGACGCCGCCGGAAAGCCGCTGCCGCGCTTCGACAAGGGCGACCGGCTGACCGCCGAGAAGCTCGAGCCGTCGCAGCACTTTACGCAGCCGCCCGCGCGCTATACCGAGGCATCACTCATCCGTGCGATGGAGGAGCGCGGCATCGGCCGTCCGTCCACCTATGCGCCGACCATCTCGACCATCATCGACCGCGACTACGTCACCAAGGAGAGCCGCGCACTGCGTCCGACGCCGCTCGGCGAGGGCGTTACCGGTCTGCTCGTGGACGAGTTCAAGTCGGTCGCGGACTACGAGTTTACCGCGAACATGGAGCACGAGCTCGACGAGGTCGAGGCCGGAAAGCTCAACTATATCCAGCTGTTGCACAACTTCTATGACGGCTTTGAAGCCGCGCTCAAGCAGGCCGAGATCGATCTCGAGGGCAAGCGCATCAAGATCCAGGACGAGGTGACCGACGTCATCTGCGACAAGTGCGGCCGCAATATGGTCATCAAGTCCGGCCGCTTCGGCAAGTTCCTCGCCTGCCCCGGCTTTCCGGAATGCACGAACACCAAGCCGATCACCGAGGACACGGGCGCAGCCTGCCCGGTCTGCGGCGCAAAGGTCGTCAAGAAAAAGTCCGCGCGCGGCTTTGTCTACTATTCCTGCGACAAATATCCGGCCTGCCAGTTCATCACCTGGGACAAGCCGCTCAAGACCAAGTGCCCGAACTGCGACTCCTCGCTGTTCCGCCATACCGACCGCGACTCCAAGGAGGTCACCGACGTATGTCTGCGCGAGGGCTGCGGCTTCGTCGAGCTGGTCAAGGAGGGCCTGTCGCCCGAGGAGACCGAGAAGCGCCGCAAAATGCGTGAGGCGCGCGCGGCCAAGGCTGCGGAGCGCGCCGCCGCGAAGGAAGCCGCCGAAAAGAACGGCGAGACCGCGGAAAAGGCGCCGAAGGAAGCAAAAAAGCCTGCGGCGAAAAAGAAAACGGTCAAAAAAACGCTTCCGTGGATGACCAAGACCACGAACAAGTTCAAAAAGCTCAAGGACGAGGCCGTGCAGGAGCTGACTGCAAAGCAGCAGGAGCAGTACGCAAAGGCGCTCGCAAAATATGAGGCCGAAAAGGCCGCGGAGAAGGCGAAGAAGGCCGCCGAGAAAAAGGCGGCGGCGAAAAAGCCTGCCGCAAGGAAAAAGACCACGGCAAAGGAGAACCCGGATGAATAATACCGTTACCGTCGTCGGCGCGGGGCTGGCCGGCTGTGAGGCTGCATGGCAGCTCGCGCAGCGCGGCGTTTCTGTGCGCCTGTGCGAGATGAAGCCGTCGCAGCACAGCCCGGCGCATCACTCGGACGATTTCGCAGAGCTTGTCTGCTCGAACTCGCTGCGCTCGGATGAGCTCACCAACGCGGCGGGCCTGCTCAAGGAGGAGCTGCGCCGTCTGGACAGCCTCATTCTGTCCTGCGCGGACGCGAACCGCGTCGAGGCCGGCGGCGCGCTGGCGGTGGACCGCGAGGCGTTCGCCGCAGCCGTCACCGAGCAGATCAGGAACCATCCGAATATCGAGGTGGTTTATGGCGAGGTGACCGAGATCCCGGAGGGCCGCGTCGTTATCGCCTCCGGCCCGCTGACCTCGGATACGCTGTTCGACGCCATCCACGCCAAGGTGGGCGGCGATTTCCTGCACTTCTACGACGCGGCCGCGCCCATCGTGACCGCGGAGAGCATCGATATGGATTCCGCCTACGAGGCCTCCCGCTATGGCAAGGGCACGGCGGACTACATCAACTGCCCGTTCTCGCGCGAGGAGTATGACGCATTCTGGAACGCGCTCACCACCGCCGAGGAGGCGCCGGTACACGGCTTCGAGGACTCCAAGGTGTTCGAGGGCTGCATGCCCATCGAGGTCAACGCGCGACGCGGCTATGATACGCTGCGCTTCGGCATCCTCAAGCCGATCGGCCTGCCCGATCCGAAAACCGGCAGGGACCCCTATGCGGTGCTTCAGCTGCGCCGCGACAACGCGAACGGCACGCTGTACAATCTGGTCGGCTGCCAGACCCACCTCAAGTTCGGCGAGCAGAAGCGCGTGTTCTCTATGATTCCGGCGCTCCGGAACGCGGAGTTCGTGCGCTACGGCGTGATGCACCGCAACACGTTCCTCGACTCGCCGCGTCTGCTCGACGCGACCTACGCGCTCAAAGCCGAGCCGCGCATCCGCTTCGCGGGTCAGATGACCGGCGTCGAGGATTATATCGAGTCCACCGCCTCCGGCTGGGTGGCAGGCGTCGCCGCCGCGATGGAGGTGCTCGGCAAGCCGATGCCGCAGCTCGACCGCTTTACCGCCGTCGGCGCGCTCGCATCCTATATTTCCGACCACACGGTCACGAAGTTCCAGCCGATGAACATCAATTTCGGCATCATTGAACCGCTTGGCTGCAAGATCAAGGGCAAGCGGGAGAAAAACGCAAAGATTTCCGAGCGGGCACTCGAACGCATCGAAAGTCTGAAGGGAGAGCTTTGAGAATGAAGATCATCGTTGACGCGATGGGCGGCGACAATGCACCCGACGTAACCGTCCGGGGTGCGGCGCTCGCTGCGAAGGAATATGGCGAGGATATCCTGCTCGTCGGCCAGCCCGAGGCGATCACCGCCGTGCTGCGCGCGCATGGGCTGGAGAACACCGAGCATCTGACCATCATGCCGGCCTCGGATATCGTTGATATGCACGATGACCCGGCGACCGTTCTGCGCCGCAAGCCGGATTCGTCCATGGCGGTCGCGTTCAAGCTGCTCAAAGCCGGTGAGGGCGACGCGCTCGTTTCTGCCGGCAACACCGGCGCGCTGCTGACCGGCGCGACGCTGTACGGCGGCCGTATCAAGGGTATCCGCCGCGCGGCGCTCGCGCCTGTCCTGCCCTGCGAGGGCGGCGAGGTCATGCTGTGCGACGCCGGCGCGAACACCGAGTGCACCGCCGAGATGCTGCTCCAGTTCGCCTTCCTCGCATCCCTGTACGCGGAGAAGAACAACGGCCTGAAGTCGCCGCGCGTCGGTCTGGTCAACAACGGCACCGAGGACACCAAGGGCGACCCGCTGCGCAAGGAAGCCTACGCGCTGCTCAAGGCCGCAGGCGACGCAGGCAGGCTCAATTTCGTCGGCAACGTTGAGGGCAGTCAGGTACCGCTCGGTGCGTGCGACGTCGCGGTCTGCGACGGCTTCATGGGCAACGTTCTCCTCAAGACGGTCGAGGGCACGGCGAAATTCATGGCGCACGAGATCAAGAAGGTGTTCACTGCCTCGGCCGGCACCAAGATCGGCTATCTGCTGTGCAAAAAGGGCATGGATGACTTCCGCGAGATGTTCAATCAGGACAAGGTCGGCGGCGCGCCCTTCCTCGGCATCGCAAAGCCGGTCATCAAGGCGCACGGCTCGTCCAACGAGATCGCGGTGATGAACGCTGTCCGCCGCGCGATCGCCTACACGAAGTCCGGCATGATCGACGCGGTCAAGGAAAATATTCAGTACATGACGGTTGAATAAGCAAAAAAACGGCGAAAGGAGGTGAAACCATGCTCAAAATCGACTATAAATTCAAGGACATCAGCCTGCGGCAGAAAGCGATGACGCATTCCTCGTATGCCAACGAGCACCACGGCACGCATCTGGACTGCAACGAGCGGCTGGAGTTTCTTGGCGATTCCGTACTGGGCTTTGTCACGGCGGATTACCTGTTCACGCATTATCCTGAGCTGCCCGAGGGCGAGCTGACCAAGCTGCGTGCGGCGGTCGTGTGTGAGGGTGCGCTGTGCGAGATCGCGAGGGAACTCGGCATTCCGGAGGAGATCCGTCTGGGTCACGGCGAGGAGACCGGCGGCGGCAGAAAGCGCCCGTCCATCCTGGCCGACGCGACCGAGGCGCTTCTGGGCGCGATCTATCTGGACGGCGGCATCGAGCCGGCGCGCGCGTTCGTGCTGCGCTTCATCCCGCACAAGGTAGACGTCGCCATTGCGGGCGGCGCGTTCAAGGACTACAAGACCATGCTCCAGGAGATCGTGCAGAAGAACAAGCAGGAAACGCTGGAGTACCGGCTGGCAGGCCAGTCCGGCCCGGATCACGACAAGCGGTTTACCATGGAGCTGCTGCTCAATTCCAACGTATTTGCCTCCGGCACAGGCCGAAGCAAAAAGGAAGCGGAACAGCTTGCCGCAAAGAAGGCTTTGGAAATCATGGGCTGCTAAAAGTTTTAGAAGACAACCAAACCGGCACAGTGAAAAACTGTGCCGGTTTTTTATTCTTTTATATATCGCAGATTTTAGAAATATGTACCAATAAATTCTGTTTGTTTTTGTTTGACTTCCGAATTGCTATTTTTCAGGAAAGAGTATATGATAACAGTATAAAAATTTAATTAACCTAAGAGATGATTATATTGAGAAAGTGATATCGGATATATCAATATCGTCTGACCACCAAGAGGTGTTTAATGAAAAAGATCCTCATCATTGTAATTTGGCTTCTGTCCATGTGCTGTGCTTTTTTTGCAGGAGGTTGGACTAATCAATTTGCCAAAGATCAGTACACTATGCAAGATATCGCGTCTATGATGACCACATCATTTGGGTGGACAATTCAAAGTTCAAAAGATGTTAATGTATATCAGATATCCCTACAAGATTTTTGTGAAATGTACAACCACCTAACAAATGAAGATAATTCCTCAGGTCTAGCCAAGTCTAGCGGTAATATAAAAGGTATAGACCCACACTTTCTGCAAGAAAGCAATATCCATATCGCTTGTGAATCAAAGAAAGCTGTATATGTATATGAATTTCCGCTTGAATTCAAAATGCCTGAAGGTGCTCATCTTCAGAGTATTGTTGCCTTTACTGACGGGGAAATATGTATGTCTGCTATTCATGTACAGCTGGATCTGGATATTATTGATCAAGTGGATAACCGCTTAAGCCATGATGAAGTGGCAGAAGCGGAACTATTACCATCAACATGGCCGCTAAATGTTGACAAGCAAGTCGTTCATAGCTGGGGACAATCTTTTGATAAGTTGATGAGGAAATAATCTTAATTTCAACACAATGACTACATTCATAAAATCCCACTTGATCTCACAAAGTTCAAGTGGGATTTTTCATTACAATTTTGAAGTTATTAGTCCTCTATATCTGAAATTGGGCTTGGACTCGGAAAAACATATTAACCCGAAAAGCCTGCAATATATCATGGGACATTCGGATATCAACATTACGATGAATCCGTACGCTCACGTTTCGGTTGACAGTGTTAAATCGGAAGTGGTAAAATATTTTATCTATATCTTTGAGGTGGCACATGGTTCTCAAGAGCCTGATCTTACAGGGGTTCAAGTCGTTTCCCGACCGCACGGAGATCAAATTTCTCGGCGGCATGACCGCGATCGTCGGTCCGAACGGCTCCGGCAAATCGAATATCTCGGACGCGATCCGCTGGGTGCTCGGCGAGCAGTCCTCGCGTTCGCTGCGCGGGGCAAAGATGGAGGACGTCATTTTCAGCGGCACGGCGAAGCGCGGCCCGGTCGGCTTTGCCGAGGTCTCGCTCATCCTCGACAACTCTGCCGGTATTTTTCGCTCGCCGTTCGCCGAGATCATGGTCACGCGCCGCTACTACCGCTCGGGCGAGAGCGAATACAGCCTCGGCAAAAAGCACTGCCGCCTCAGGGATATCCGCGAGCTGTTCATGGACACCGGTCTCGGCCTTGACGGCTATTCCAGCATCGGACAGGGGCGGATCGATGAAATCCTGTCGCTCAGGAGCGAGGACCGGCGCGGCGTATTCGAGGAAGCGGCCGGGATCACCAAATTTCGCGCCCGCAAGGAGGAGGCCGAGCGTCGCCTTGCCGCGACCGAGGACAACCTCACGCGCATTCGCGACCTGTATGATGAGCTGGGGCGGCAGCTCGAGCCGCTCGAAAAACAGGCGGAAAAGACGGAGAAATTCCTTGTTCTGCGCGATGAACTGCGCGTTCTCGAGGTGTCTCTGTGGCTGGAACAGCTCGAACGGCTGAAAGGCGAGGCGGAAAAACGCTCACGCGACGCAGAAGTCTGCCGCAGACAGCTGGAAAATGCAAAATCCGAGCAGGAAAGGCGCTATCAGCAGGCGGAGCAGCTGACGGCTGATCTGCATGGCATCGACCGCGAGACCGAAGCGCTGCGCATGTCGCTGCGCGAGGCGGAGAGCCGCGAGGCCGGGCAGGCGAGCCGCATTGCGGTGCTGCGCGCGAACCTCGAAAACTGCCGTGCGAACCTTGAGCGCGTGCACAGAGAGAACGAGGAACGCGCAAAGCAGGCGGAAAAGCTCACAGAGCAGTTCTCTGCGCAGCAAACCCGCATCGCGGAGCTGGAGCAGAGCAGCGCAGAGGCGCGAGAGCGCCTTGCGGCGCAGGAAGGCAGGCTGGCGCAGCACAGGGAAGCGGAAAGTGCGGCGGCCGCCGCGCTGGAGCAGGCGGAGCAGGCTCGCGCCGCGGCGCAGAACGAACAGCATACGCTTGCGCTCGAGCGCACCGCCGCGCAGACCGGTCTGGCCGGGATGGACGGGCAGCAGGATAATCTGCATCGCGCGCTCGAAAACGCAGGGGACCGCCTGAAAGCCGTACAGGAGGAGCAGTCCGCATTAGAAAGCCGCGTATCCGCGGGGCAAACCGCCCTGCGGCAGGCGCAGACAAAGGCCGGCGAGGCAGACGCCGCTCTGCGGCAGGCGAAGGCGGATGCTGACGCCCTCGGCACGGCGCTGCGGCAGGCAGAGAGCGCGCTGACCGACGCGAGAAACCGCGCGGCCATGCTGCGCGATATGCAGCGCGATTACGACGGCTTTGCCCGGTCGGTCAGATCGGTCATGCAGCAGGCCGGGCGCGGCAGGCTTTCGGGCGTGCACGGGCCGGTCTCGGCGCTCCTTTCGACGGAAAACCGCTTTGTCACCGCGATAGACACCGCGCTCGGCGCATCTGCGTCGTCGATCGTGGTCGGCTCTGCCGAGGACGGCAGGGCGTGCATCGAATACCTGCGCCGCACGGACGGCGGACGGGCGACCTTTCTGCCGCTCGACACCATCCGCCCGGCGTCGCTCCGAGAGAGCGGACTTGACCGCGAACGCGGCTGCTGCGGTACGGCGGACACGCTGGTGCAGTTTGATGAGACATACGGCGCGGTCGTGCGCAGCCTGCTCGCGCGCACGGTCGTGTGCGAGAATATGGATGCGGCGCTGGCGCTTGCGCGTTTGCGCGGACACCGCTTCCGCATCGTCACCCTCGACGGTCAGATCATCCAGCCGGGCGGCGCGATGACGGGCGGCTCGGCGTCGCGCGGAACGGGCGCGCTGGCGCGTGCAGGGCGGCTGCGTGCGGCCGAAGAGCAGACGGAACGCTGTGAAGCCGCACGGAAAACGGCAGAGCAGCGCTTTTGTGCCGCAGAAAAGCGGCTGCACGCCTGTGAAACCGCGTGCGAAACGCAGAATGCAGCCCTGCGGCGGCAGGCAGAAGCACAGGCCGCCCTTGCCGCCGCGTGTACGCAGCACCGGGCGCTGCTCGGGAGCGCACAGGCGCGGCAGGAGGAGCTGATGCAGCAGCAGCGCAGCATGGAGGCCGAAAAACAGCGCAGCGCGGAGGTGCTCGCGTCGTTCGACGCGAGGGAAGCGCAGGCCGGAACGCAGCTGCGCGACGCGGAAACGCGCGTGCAGACCTGCCGGGACGCGCTCGCGCGGCTCCGTACCGAGGCCGCAGAGCAGGAAGCGCAGCTTGCCGGGCAGCGTACCGCGCTTACGCGCACAGAGGCCGAGCTGTCCGGCGAAAAACGGGCGCTCGAGCAGATGCGGACGCTCAGATGCGAGACGGACGCCGGTCTTTCGGGTGCGGCGGACAGCATCAAACGCTACGAGTGCGAGTGCGAACGCATACAGGACGAGCTTGCAGAGGAGAAGGCGGCGCACGAACGGTCGGAGACGCTGACGCGCACGCTGCGGGAGCAGCTGGAACAGACCGGAAAGCGCCGCGAGCAGGTCGAAGAACGGCGGACTGCCGTGCGCCGGGACGCACAGGATGCAGGCGAGCAGATCCTCGGCATGGAGCGCGAGGCCTCGCGTCTGGAAAACCGCGCAGGACAGCTGAAGGCCGAGGAGGCGCAGCTTCTCGGTCGGATGTGGGAAAGCTACGAGCTGACGCCTACACCGGCCGCCGCGCTTGCGCAGCCGCTTGATGACCCGGCCGCCGCACGCGAACGCGCGCACGAGCTGCGCGGGAAAATACGGGAGCTCGGCAGCGTCAATCCGGACGCGGTGGAGGAATACCGCCGGGTGCGTGAGCGCTATGCCTTCATGGGCGAGCAGAAGGACGACCTCGAGCGGGCGCAGCGCGAGCTGTACAGGGTCATCGACCGGCTGACGGTCAACATGAAGGAGATCTTCGCCTCGGAGTTTGCCCGGCTGAACGTGCTGTTCGGGCAGACCTTCCGCGAGATTTTCGGCGGCGGCCATGCGGAGCTTGCGCTCGCGGACACGAGCGACATCCTTTCGTGCGGCATCGACATCCGCGTGTCGCCTCCCGGAAAGGCGGTCAAAACGATCACGCTGCTTTCGGGCGGCGAAAAGGCGTTTGTGGCCATCACGCTGTACTTTGCGATACTCAAGCTGCGCCCTGCGCCGTTCTGCGTGCTCGACGAGATCGAAGCCGCGCTCGACGATGTGAATGTGCAGCGGTATGCGAAATATATACGAAAATTAACAGATTTCACACAATTTATTGTAATTACGCACAGACGTGGTACAATGGAAGAAGCAGATATGCTCTACGGTGTGACCATGCAGGAGCAGGGTGTTTCGAAGCTGCTTATGCTCAATCTCGCAGAGGCGGAGAAACGGCTGAAAAACACGATAAAATGACGCAGGACTGAGGGGTGTGAAGCATGGATATGAGGAGTTCAAAATATCCGTACCGACTGGATGTGGAAACTCGGCTGCCGAACGGCTGCATCACGACGCACGGCTAC
>ERZ834382.2125-NODE-2125-length-14740-cov-4.580661_pt1 | contig 14740 bp, 13 predicted proteins | sample MGYA00519692_ERZ834382 | MGnify/ENA primary metagenome ERZ834382 (study PRJEB31850, sample SAMEA3708751) | human gut metagenome | biome: human gut; feature: human-associated habitat; material: faeces | place: China | collected 2014 ...
CGATCATGTCCTGCGGGCGGATGATCTCCTTCTCCTCGACATAGGCCTTGATCAGCTTGATGAACTCCTCGCCGAACTTGCGGGCCTTGCCCACGCCGACGCCGGTAATGTTCTGCATCTCTTCGAGGGTAATCGGGTACTGCACGGCCATATCTTCGAGCGACGGGTCCTGAAAGATGACGAACGGCGGCAGTCCGTGCTGCTTGGCGACCTTCTTGCGCAGGTCCTTGAGCATCGAGAACAGCTCCTCGTCCGCAGCGCCGCCCTTGCCCATCGGAGCCACGGCCTCGGCCTCCCGCTCCTCCTCGTCGTAATTGTGGTCGAGCGTCACCGTCACGGGGAACGGCATGGCGATGAAATTCTCGCCCTTGCGGTTCACCGAGATCAGTCCGTAATTCTCGATATTCTTGTCCACCAGTCCGAGGATGAGCGCCTGACGCAGTACGGCACCCCAGAAGGTGGCGTCGTGCTCGGCGCCTGCGCCGAACCACTTGCTCTTGTTGTGACCGTAACTCTTTATCAGCGCCGTGGTCTTGCCCGTCAGCACATTCACCAGATAGTCGCCCTTGAACTTGTCGCCGATGTCGCGCAGAGCCTCCAGCAGCATCTTCAGCGCGGCCTTGGCGTCGATCTTGGGCCGCGGATTGCGGCAGTTGTCGCAGTTGCCGCAGTTCTCCTCCGTATACTCCTCGCCGAAGTAGTGCAGCAGCGTCTTGCGGCGGCACATCGAACTCTCGGCGTACGACACCGTCTCCAGCAGCAGCAGTTTGCCGATCTCCTGTTCGGCGATGGGCTTGCCCTGCATGAACTTTTCGAGTTTCTGAATGTCCTTGTAACTGTAGAAAGTCAGGCAGTAGCCTTCGCCGCCGTCACGGCCGGCGCGGCCCGTCTCCTGATAATAGCCTTCGAGCGACTTGGGTATGTCGTAATGGATCACATAACGCACGTCGGGCTTGTCGATGCCCATGCCGAATGCGATCGTGGCGACGATCACGTCGGCGCGCTCCATCAGGAAATGGTCCTGATTGGCGGCGCGCGTCGCGGCGTCCATGCCGGCGTGGTAGGCCAGCGCCTTGATGCCGTTGGCCACGAGCAGTTCGGTCAGCTCCTCGACCTTCTTGCGGCTCAGGCAGTAGATGATGCCGCTCTTGCCCTCGTTCTGCTTGATGAAGCGGATGATGTCGCGGTCCACGTTGTGCTTGGGCCGGATTTCGTAATAGAGGTTCGGGCGGTTGAACGACGACTTGAAGACCGACGCGTCGGACATGCCCAGATTCTTCTGAATGTCCAGCTGCACCTTGGGCGTGGCGGTCGCCGTCAGGGCGATCAGCGGCGCAGGACCGATTTCGTTGATGATCGGACGGATGCGGCGGTACTCCGGCCGGAAGTCGTGCCCCCACTCCGAGATGCAGTGCGCCTCGTCGATGGCGTAGAACGACACCTTTATCTTATGCAGGAAAGCCACGTTGTCCTCCTTGGTCAGCGACTCAGGGGCGAAATAGAGCAGCTTGGTCTTTCCCGACAGCACGTCGGCGCGCACCTGCGCCACGGCGGTCTTGTTGAGCGACGAGTTGAGGAAATGGGCGATCCCCGAATCGGCCGAGAAGGTGCGCATGGCGTCCACCTGATTCTTCATCAGCGCGATAAGCGGTGAAATGACGATCGCCACGCCGTCCATGATCAGGGCGGGCAGTTGGTAGCACAGGGACTTTCCGCCGCCCGTCGGCATAAGCACGAACGTATCGTTTCCCTCCAGCACATTGCGGATCACAGCCTCCTGATTCCCTTTGAACGACGAAAAGCCGAAGTATTCCTTCAGCTTGTCGTGCAGCAGGGACGATTCATTTTGTTTCATTTCGCCGATTCTACTCTTTATTCACAAATTCTTAGGTAAAGTTAGCAAAAAATTCGGAATTCCGCACCATCTACCGATAAAAATTCAGCGTCCCGGCGATTGGAGCAAGCCCGGCCGCGCCCGGCTCAACGAAATGGTTTCGTTTCTTTCCGGTACGGACACAAGAACGGGCGCCCCGGAAAAATGGCATATTCTATGCAAAAGAGTTCCCCGATCCCCTGCAAACAGTTTGCTGTCCGACGCTTATTAACCGACATAACCAGTCAGCCATGAAAAAACGCTTACTATCCGCACTGCTGTTCACCGCCGCACTGAGTCTCCCGGCGGCCGCGCAGACGCTCCCCGCACAACCCGCCCCGGAAGGCTCCGGCACACGACCGGCACCCCGAACAAGCGCCGCCGAGATCGACGACGCCAACAACGCCGCTTCGCCGGAAGAAGTCTCGAAGAAGATCACCCGGTTCGAGAAGATTCTCGCCGCGCTGCCCAAATTTTCGGGCTATGCACAGATCGGCTACACCTCCCAGACCAACGTCGGGGGAACGGACGGCAAAAATTCGTCGTCGTTCAACGTCAAGCGCATGCGTCTGATCCTCACGGGCGACATCTCCCGTACGTTCGACTACAAGATGCAGTTCGAGGGCTTCTCCAGCTCGGCCGACCAGCAAGGCAAGGCGCTCATCACCGTGCAGGACATGTACCTGCGGGCCAAAATCCGCCCCCAGATACACATCTGGGCCGGTCAGTTCCCCGTTCCGCTGACCATCGAGAATTACGACATCTCGCCCGGCACGCTCGAAGTCCCCAACTTCTCGCACGCCATTCTCAAAATGGTCTGCCGCAACGCCGTGTCGGGCTACAACACCTACGGACGCGACTGCGGCCTGCAAGCCACGGGCGCGTTCCTGCACCGCGACGGCTGGGACATGCTCACCTACAACCTCGCCCTCTTCAACGGCTCGCAGATGAACCGTTCGGACGACAACAAGTCGAAAGACATCGTGGCGCGCCTCACGTTCTTCCCTCTCAGGGAGCTGCGCATTTCAGGCTCGGTGAACTGGGGCGAATACACCAACAACACGGTTTCGAAGGACTATATCCCCATGACGCGCTACGCCGCCGGCTTCTGGTACGACAGCGAACACATCCTCGTCCGGGCCGAATACGCGCACACCGGCTCCTCCGCGGCCTACACAGACAAGACGACGGGGGAAAAGACACGCGGCAAGGTCGACGAACAGATGTACTACCTCATCGCAGGCTACAAATTCAAGGGCAAATACATGCCCGTAATCCGCTACGACGTCTTCAACGGCAAACGCAACACCTACCTGCCCGGCTCGGTCGGCAAGCAGCAGGACTTTCTGGTGGGCTTCCTCTACATGCCCATTCCGCGGCTGAAGGCGCAGGCCGCATGGACGCTTTCGAAATACTCGGCGGCGGGAGCCAAGAACGGCAACGGCTTCGAAGTGGCGCTGATCGGATTCTTCTGATGCCCGGCCCGATTGTCCCCGCTGTTGCCGGGACAACATCGCCGCACGCTCCGGCCCGCACGCCCGGCCGCCGGGGAACATTTCCGCGGCCGTTCGGAACCTTTTTGCCGCCGCTGCGGACAATTTCCGGACTTCGCCCCCTTTCCGGAGAGAATTATGGCCCCGCGGTTTGGAGTTTTTACCTACTTTATATACCTTTGTTGCGACGGCCCCGGCCCGCAGCCTTCCCGTTCCGGCTCATCCGCCCGAATACGAAACCGCTTCGGGATGAAGGGGCTGCAAACTTAACCATGCAGCAACATGCGCCTATACACAAGCGAACTTGTCAAGAAATATAAAGCCCGTACGGTCGTCGATCACGTCTCGATCGACGTCAATCAGGGCGAGATCGTCGGACTGCTCGGCCCCAACGGAGCGGGCAAGACCACGACCTTCTATATGATCGTGGGACTCATCAAGCCCAACGAAGGACGCATTTTTCTGGAAAACGACGAGGGACAGGTCGCCGAGCTGACCAACGAACCGGTCTACAAGCGCGCGCAGATGGGCGTGGGCTATCTGGCGCAGGAAGCGTCGGTTTTCCGCCGCCTGTCGGTCGAGGACAACCTCCGCGCCGTGCTCGAAATGACCGAATATTCGAAGGAGTATCAGGCCGAGCGCGTCGAATCGCTGATCGAGGAGTTCCGCCTGCAGAAGGTCCGCAAGAGCCTCGGCATCCAGCTTTCGGGCGGTGAACGCCGCCGCACGGAGATCGCGCGCGCCGTGGCCATCAACCCGGCGTTCATCCTGCTCGACGAACCCTTCGCGGGCGTGGACCCGATCGCCGTCGAGGACATCCAGTCGATCGTGGCGACGCTCAAGCACAAGAACATCGGCGTGATCATCACCGACCACAACGTCGACGAGACGCTGGCCATCACCGACCGCACCTACCTGCTCTACGAAGGCAAGATCCTCAAAACCGGCACCGCCGAGGAGCTGGCCGCCGACCCGATGGTCCGCAAGGTCTATCTGGGCCAGCACTTCGAGCTGAAAAAGAGCCACCAACTGACGCAGGAGATGAAAAACCGCAAAACTCCGCAGGAATAACGGCCGAAACACGAAATCAGGGATGCGGGGCTTTTGCACCGGCATCCCCGCTCAATCATATATCACCCATAATGGATAAGACGGTTCCATCGGGCCGCGTCAAAGGCACGCTGACGCCGCCCTGCTCGAAAAGCTACGCACAGCGCGCCTTGGCGGCATCGCTTCTCTGCGAAGAGACCTCCGTGCTGCGCAACATCGAGTTCTGCAGCGACACGCGCTCGGCGTTGCAGTGCATCGAGACGCTCGGCGCCCGCGTGACCCGGATCGGCGAAGAGACGCTTTCGATCGAAGGCGGGCTGCGCCCGCAGGGGCACACGCTCCGCGTCGGCGAGTCGGGTCTTTCGACACGCCTATTCACCCCCATCGCTTCGCTCTGCGGCACGCCGATCACCATCGAAGGCGAGGGCACGCTGCTCCGCCGCCCGATGGAGATGATGACAGGACCGCTGCGCACGCTGGGCGTCCGGGTGCGCGACAACGGCGGATTCCTGCCCTTCGAAGTCCGCGGACCGATCCGCGGCGGCGAGGTCGACGTGGACGGCTCGGTTTCGTCGCAGTTCATCACGGGACTCATGCTGGCGCTGCCGCTGGCCCGACACGACACCACGATCCATGTGCGGAGCGCGGTTTCGACCCCTTATCTGGACATGACCATAGACACCGCGGCCCGTTTCGGCGTGGAAATCTGCCATAACGATTACGAAGAGTTCTACATCGAAGGCGGCCAGCGTTACAGCCCGGCCTGCCTGAGCATCGAGGGCGACTGGAGCGCGGCGGCCATGCTGCTGGTGGCCGGCGCCGTCGCCGGAGAGGTTACAGTACGGAATATCTCGATGCTCTCGAAGCAGGCCGACACGGCCGTCTGCACGGCGCTGGTCCGGGCCGGCGCCGCCGTCATCAACGAAGCCGATTCGGTGACGGCGATCAGCCGCCCGCTGCACGGCTTCGAATTCGACGCCACCAACTGCCCCGACCTCTTCCCCGCCCTTGCGGCCCTCGCCGCGGCGGCCGACGGCGTCAGCACGATCCGCGGCACTTCGCGGCTGCTGCACAAGGAGAGCAACCGCGCCGAGGCGATCCGCGAAGAATACGCCAAAGTAGGTATCGAAGTGGACATCTCGGAAGAGGACGTCATGCGCATCCGCGGCGGCAAAATCCGCCCGGCGCGCGTTTCGAGCCACGACGACCACCGCATGGCCATGTCGATGGCGGTCTCGGCGCTGCGCTGCGACGGGCAGATAACGATCGAAAACGCCGAGTGCGTAGCCAAGAGCTACCCCGGCTTCTTCGAAGACCTTGAAAAAATCAGAGTTTAAAGCCATGAACATTTTCGGTCATAACTTCAGGCTCGCCATCTGGGGCGAGTCGCACGGCCAGCAGATCGGCATCTCGATCGACGGCATTCCGGCAGGCGTTCCGCTTTCGGCGGAGGATTTCGAAACCGACCTCGCACGCCGGCGCAGCGGCGCGCGCGGCACCACGCCGCGCCGCGAACCCGACATCCCGCAGATCGTGTCGGGACTCTACAACGGCATGACCACGGGCGCCCCGCTGACCATCGAGTTCGCCAACCGCGACACCCACTCGCAGGACTACGCCAACGTGATGCGCCACTACCGGCCCTCGCACGCCGACATGGTGGCCTACCACAAATTCAACGGCTTCAACGACCCGCGCGGCGGCGGCCACTTCTCGGCCCGCCTGACCGTGGCGCTCACGGCCGCAGGCGTGGTCGCCAAGAAGATACTGCCGCCGGGCGTGACCTTCGACACCCGCGTCGCGGAGATCGGAGGCTGCACCGACCCGGAGGGTTTCGACGAGGTGCTGCGCGCCGCGGCCGCCGAGCAGGACTCCGTAGGCGGCATCATCGAATGCCGCGTGCAGGGCGTTCCGCTGGGGCTGGGACAGCCCTTCTTCGACTCGGCCGAAAGCATGATCGCCCACCTGCTCTTCTCGGTTCCCGCCGTCAAGGGCGTGGAATTCGGCAGCGGCTTCGCCGGGGCGCGCATGCGCGGCTCCGAGAACAACGACCCGTTCCTCGACGTCGAAGGCACGACAGCGACCAACAACGCGGGCGGCATCAACGGCGGACTGACCAACGGCAACGAACTCGTCGTCCGCGCCGCCGTCAAGCCCACGCCGAGCATCGGCCACGAACAGATGACCTACAATCTGGCCACGAACAAGGTCGAGCCGCTGATGATCCGCGGCCGCCACGACGTCTGCGTCGCCCTGCGGGGCGCGGTGGTCGTCGAAGCCGCCGTAGCCATCGCGCTGGCCAACTTCATCCGCTAATGACCACGCGCCGCGACATACTCGGCCGTATTTCGGCACGCCTCGCGCCCCTCTACGGGGCGCGTGAAGCACGGAGCATCGCCCTCGTCGCCGTCTCGGAGCTGTCGGGGCTGAGCGCGTCGGCCCTGCTGACCGATCCCGGCGCGCCGCTCGAAATCGCGGAGCTGGACGACATCCTCAGCCAGCTGGCCGCAGGCCGTCCGGTGCAGTATGTCGTGGGGCGCACGGAGTTCTGCGGCCGCACGTTCGCCGTGCACGAAGGGGTGCTGATTCCCCGGCCCGAAACCGAAGAGCTGGCGGCATGGATCGCGCAGGCCGAAACCGAAGCCGCCACTCTGCTCGACGTGGGCACCGGAAGCGGCTGCATCGCGGCCACCCTCGCGCTGGCGCTGCCCGGCGCGCAGGTATATGCGGCGGACATCTCCGACACGGCGCTGGAAACCGCCGCCCGCAACTGCCGGGCGCTCGGCGCCGGGGTCATCCTGCGCAAGGCCGACGCCCTGAGCGATCTGGCCGAAGTCTTTCCGGGACCGTTCGACGTCATCGTCTCCAACCCGCCCTACGTGCCGCAGAGCGACCTGCCCGCGATGCACGTCAATGTGCGGGAATACGAGCCGCACGAAGCGTTATTCGTCCCCGACGACGACCCGCTGCGCTTCTACCGCGCCATCGCCCGCGCCGGATGGCGGACGCTCCGCCCCGGCGGCAGGCTCTACTTCGAAATTTACGAACGCTTCGCCGACGCCATGCGCCGCATGCTCGGCGAAGAGGGATATACGGACACCGAGGTCCGCGAAGACCTCAACGGCAAACCCCGCATGATATGCAGCCGCCTGAAGTAAAAACGACCGGGAAACGCGCCAAAACGCCCGAACAGGCCCTCGCCGCACTCATGCGGCTCTGCGCACGCGCCGAGAAGTCGCAGGACGACGCCCGGCAGCTGATGCGCGGCTGGGGGCTTGCTGAGCGCGAGGGCGAGCAGGTGCTGGCGCGGCTCGTCCGCGACCGCTTCATCGACGACGGCCGTTACGCCGAAGCTTTCGTGCGCGACAAACTGCGGCTGAGCGGCTGGGGCGAATACAAGATCCGCACGGCCCTGCAGCGCAAGCGTATCGACCGGGAGTTGATCGACGCGGCACTGGCGCAGGCCGACCGTCAGGATATGGCCGGCCGGCTGCGGCAGCAGCTGGAACGCAAGATGCGGACGACCAGACATACGACACAATACGAACTCAAAACCAAACTGATACGTTACGGGCTTTCGCTGGGATACGACTACGAAACGGTGCTCGACAGCGCCGCCGCGCTCGTGACGGACACGGAGACATGCGACGAATTCTGACATTACTGCTTTTCACGACGATCTGCTCCGGGGCGCAGGGCCAGCGGCTCAACCCCGGAGATTACATATATCCGATCCGCGGCGTCGCGGGGCTTTACTCGGCCAATTTCGGCGAAATGCGTCCCGGACACTTCCACGGCGGCATAGACATCAAGACCGACGGCGGCGAGGGCAAACCCCTCGTGGCCGTGGCCGACGGTTACGTCTCGCGCGTGAGCGTCAGCCCGTCGGGCTACGGACGGGCGATATACCTCACGCTCGGCAACGGCACGACGGCCGTATACGGCCACCTGCAACGGTTCCGCGGCGACATCGAAAAACAGGTCCGCGACGAACGCTGCCGCCGCCGCGCGAACAGCGTCGATCTCTGGTTCGGCCCCGGCGCATGGCCCGTCGCACAGGGCGACACGATCGGATTTTCGGGCAACAGCGGTTCGTCGATGGGGCCCCATCTGCATTTCGAACTGCGCGACACCCCGACCCAGCGGCTCTACAACGTCGTGCGCGAAGGCGTCGTCCGCCCCGACGACGACCTGCCGCCCCGCATCATGCGCATCCACTACATCGAGGTGGACAGCGTGCAGGGCGTTCCCGTCCACGGCAGTCCGGAGAGCTACGCCGTCGTCCGCGAAGCGGAAGGCCGCTACCGGCTGACGCGCGAAGAGCCTGTCGGCACGGGACGCAAAGGCTATTTCGTCCTCGAAGCCAGCGACCGCCGCAACGGGGTGCACAACACCTTCGGACTATGGAGGGCGAGCATGTCCGTGGACGGCGATCCCCGGTTCGAATACCGCATGGACGGCTTCACGCACGACCTTTCGCGCTGCTGCGACGCCGTGAGCCACTACCCCATGCAGCTCACCTCGCGCAACGAGGTGATCCGGCTGGCGCAGCTGGCCGAATCGCCCGACTGCTTCTATCCCGTCATGCGGGAGCGCGGCCTCGTCCGCACCGCCGAGGGCGAGAAACGGCGCATCCGCATCGAAGCCGAAGACGACTGCGGCAACCGCTCGCAGCTCGAATTCGACATTCTCGGCCGCACGGAAACGCTCCGCGCCGAAGCCGACAGCACAGCCGTCGTCCTGCGGCCCGAAAAGGCGGCTTTGGTCCGTGCGGGCCGCGATCTGACGGCCCGCATCCCCGCAGGAGCGGTCTACGAACCCATTTTCTGCCGCCCGGAACAGCGTCAAGCCCCCGCATCCGACTCCACGGCGGCGATCCTCTCGCCCGCCTACCGCATCCTCGGCGCCGAAACGCCCCTGCGCCGCCCGATGACGGTCTCCGTACACACCTTCGTGCCCGACGACATGCAGTCCCGTACGGTTCTTGCGACCCGTACGGCCAAAGGACGCATCGCCTGCATCGGCGGCAGATACGCCGACGGCGCCGTGACGGCGACGACCCGCACCACGGGCGACATCTTCGTCGCCGCCGACATCATACCGCCGCGCATCCGGCCGCTCTTCAGCGAAGGGGCCGACCTCGGCGGCGCCCGCAGCATCCGCTTCCGCGTGAGCGACAATTTCTCAGGCATCGCCTCCTGCACGCTGCTCATCGACGGCCGCTGGGTGCCCTGCGACCGTTTCCCGATGCAGGGTACGCTCGTACATGCGTTCGACCTACCCGCCGCAAAAAAACGCCGCAGCGTGCAGCTCACGGTGACGGACAGATGCGGCAATACAGCCCGCTGGGAGGGAACATTTTGGCGGTAAACTCTTAAATTCAGGAATTATTTTCTATATTTGCACACATCCCAACAACAAACACAATGACAGACAACAATCCCGACGTACGGAAACCCTTGATTCTGATAGCGGAAGATGTCGAGAGTAACTACAAGTTTCTGGAAATAATACTCAAAAAAGAGTACGATCTGCTATGGGCCAAGAATGGCAGGGAGGCTGTCGATTTTGCCATGGAGCACAAGCCCGACGCAATACTGATGGACATCAAAATGCCCGTCATGGACGGCATCGAGGCGCTGAAGGAGATTCGCCGCTACACGGCCGAACTGCCCGTGATCATGCAAACGGCCTATGCCTTCGACACCGACCGCCGCACTGCCGAGGAAGCCGGCTGCAACGGATTCATCACCAAACCCGTCATGCCGCGCGAACTGAAAATGTATCTGGACAAATACCTGAACAAATAACAGAGAAAGTCCGGGAACAGCCGTCGCAAATCCGCTTCACACCCACACCGTCTCCAGCGGCCGGCCCCGAAAACAGGCGCCCCGCACTAGACTCAAAACAAGCCGGACAGACCGTCCGGCTTGTTTTTACAAGGCTCAGCGGCGCTTCCGCAGACGCCCGGTCCGGAATAAAACGCCGGCCGTCCGATGCAGATAAAACAAGAAAACACGAAATAAATTTGTAGATACTTCGGAATTTCGTACTTTTGCACCCGAAAATCGACATGGTCTCGTAGCTCAGTTGGATAGAGCAACAGCCTTCTAAGCTGTCGGTCGTGGGTTCGAATCCCGCCGGGATCACTCGACGCCGGGCCGCAAATGCGGCCCGGCATTTTTTCATCCGTATCGAAAACGCCATAAAACAGCCTTCCGCGCGCATTTTTCCGCAATTTATTTTGCCGGGCGGAATATTTTGCCTACATTTGCAGGCTTAAAAGCCCAAAGTGGGTGAGCGTTTTTTATTAATTACAACAAAATTTTATAGCAAAATGGCTGTTAAAATTCGTCTGGCACGTCATGGTAAGAAGGGTTACGCCTTCTATCACATCGTTGCCGCAGATAGCAGGGCGCCACGTGATGGTAGATTTATCGAGAAGCTGGGTACCTACAACCCCAACACGAATCCTGCTACGATCGACCTGGACTTCGAGAAAGCACTGGGCTGGTTGCAGAAAGGCGCACAACCTACGGATACCTGTCGGGCAATTCTCTCGTACAAGGGCGTATTATACAAGAAGCACCTGCTGGGCGGTATCGCCAAGGGCGCATTCTCGGAGACCGAAGCCGAAGCTCGTTTCAACAAATGGATGACCGAGAAGGCCGGTAAGATCGAGGCTAAGGGCAACAAGCTCGAAGCGGATGCCAAGTCGGCCGAAAAGGCCCGTCTGGCCGCCGAAGCCAAAGTCAAGGAGGAGCGCGCAAAGGCCATCGCCGAGAAGAAGGCCGCAGCCGAAGCTGCCGCCAAGGAGGCCGAGCAGGCCGCTGCCGCAGAGGGCGCAGAAGCACCCGCTGAAGGCGAAGCCGAAGCTCCCGCCGCAGAATAAGCGCAGAACGCTTCTTTCCGGAATCCCGGTAAATTTCCCAACGCGGGAATTTACCGGTTTTTTTCATTACTTTTGTAAACTCTTTCCGGCCGGGCGGTACGCCCCGCAGTGCCACGCCACGCATGGAAAGTCCCCCTGCCGCACCGCCGGACGAGCGAGAATCGCACGCTCCACGCGATACGGAGGATAAAACACCGTAAACCGAACCGACATGAGCGTTTCCATACCCGCAGGCAGAATCAACAAGCTTTTCGGCACAGACGGCGGAGTGATGCTGTCGCTTTACGCCGATTTCCCCGCGGATTTCGACACCGACATCCCGCTGCTGGTCACCATCGACGCCCTCGAAGTGCCGCTCTGGTGCGAACGTTTCGAACGCCGCGGAGCCTCAGGCGCCGTCGCCGCATTCGCCGACTTCGACACCGAACGCCGGGCGCAGGAGCTGCTCGGCCTCGAATTCCGCATCCGATTCGACGAGGAGGATGACGACGAATTCTACATGGAGGACCTGATCGGATTCGCCGTTACGGGCTTCGAGATGCAGCACGGCGGCACGGAAAACAGCAACAGTAACAGCAACAGTAACAGCAACAGCAACAGCAACAGTAACGAAGACGCCAACGGCGGCAGCAACGATAACGCCAACACCGCCGCCGGCGACAGCACGCCCCCTGCCGGACAATTCGCAGGCAGGGTCGCGGACTATTATGACAGCGAAGCCAACCCGCTCTTCGAGCTGGAAATCGGCGGCCGCCGGGTGCTGGTCCCCGCCGCCGAGGAGTTCATCGCCCATATCGACTTCGAGGGGCGCACGATGAAGATGATCCTGCCCGAAGGGCTGATCGACCTATAAGATTTTCAAGACAATATGGCACATGTAGTAATCGGATTATCGGGCGGCGTGGATTCGTCCGTCGCGGCGTATCTCCTCAAACGGCAGGGGCACGACGTCACGGGGCTTTTCATGATCAACTGGCACGACACTACGGGCACGCTCGAAGGCGACTGCCCGTGGCACGACGACCGGGTTTTCGCCGAGCTGGTCGCCAAACGGCTCGACATTCCGCTGCGCGTCGTGGACCTCTCGGCCGACTACCGTACGCGCGTGGTCGATTACATGTTCGCCGAGTACGAAAAGGGCCGCACGCCCAACCCCGACGTGCTGTGCAACCGCGAAATCAAGTTCGACGTCTTTCTGCGCGAAGCCCTCAAGCTGGGCGCGGACTTCGTCGCCACGGGCCACTACTGCCGCAAGGCCGAAGAGTTCCTTCCCGACGGACGGACGGTCTTCAAGCTGCTCGCCGGCGCCGACCCCAACAAGGATCAGAGCTATTTTCTCTGCCAGCTTTCGCAGGAACAGCTGCGCTACGCCCTGTTCCCGATCGGCGATCTGCTGAAACCCGAAGTGCGGCGCATCGCCGCCGAGCAGGGACTCGCCACCGCCAAGCGCAAAGATTCGCAGGGCATCTGCTTCGTGGGCAAGGTGGACCTGCCCGCTTTCCTCCAGCAGAAACTGGCTTCGAAAAAGGGCAACGTCCACGAGATCCTCCCCTCGTGGCCGAAATACGACCGGGCTTTGGCCGGGGCTGCGGCCAAAGCCGAAAACGCCGCTGGCCCCGATACGTCAGACGCCCGGACGAACAGCACGCTTTCGACCGAAAACCGGGCTATACCTGCTGAAGCGGATGCCGAAGTCGCCCGAACCGACGGCGAACCTTCGACCGAACGCCTTACCGCCCTCGCCGCCCCGTGGCGCTACACCGTACGCGACGGCAAGAAGATCGGCGAGCACAACGGCGCGCATTTCTACACCATCGGCCAGCGCAAGGGGCTGGGCATCGGCGGCCGCCGGGAGTCGCTCTTCATCCTTGCGACCGACACTGCGCAGAACGTCATCTACGTCGGCGAGGGCGACAGCCACCCCGGTTTGTGGCGTCCGGCGCTGCACATCGCCCCCGGCGAAATCCATTGGGTCAATCCCGCACGCGCCCTCTCGCCCGGACAGAGCGCCCGCTTCAGCATCCGCATCCGCTACCGCCAGCCGCTTCAGGACGCAACGCTCTTCATGCGCGACCAAGGCGCCTACATCCTCTTCGACCAACCCCAGCGGGGCATCACGCCCGGACAGTTCGCCGCATGGTACGACGGCGACGAGCTGGTCGGTTCGGGCGTAATCTCCGAATGACCGCGTTCCCGCAGCCGCCAAACGCCGCTGCTTGCCGCACACCGGAAAAACACCGGAAAAACATCGGGATAATTCCGACTTCAATCAAACGTTCAGCCTATGAATATCGAAGATTTCAGGACCTACTGCCTTTCGTTCAAGGGGGCCTATGAAAAGATGCCGTTCGAGAAAGCGACTTCCGCATACGACCGGAACCTGCTCGTCTTCTGCGTGGCGGAAAAATGGTTTTGCTTCGTAAACGTCGAGACATTCGATTTCTGCAATATCAAATGCGCTCCCGACCGGATCGTGGATTTGCAGGAGCGTTACGAAGGAGTGACGCCGGCATACCATATGAATAAAAAACACTGGATAAGCGTACATTTCGACAAAGACGTACCCGACAGAACGATCGAAGACCTCGTGAAGCAATCGTACGATCTTGTCGCGGCTTCCCTGCCGAAAAAGGAAAGAGCGGCTTTGCAGACCCCGTAATCGGCATCGGGGAACGGCATCAGGGAGATATACGGCGACGGAGGAAAAAACTCCGTCTTTTTTATGCCCCGGCGAGAGCCGGAAGGTCACTTAGACATAGATAAGTATTGCTTAGGTATAAGCGGTCATTCACAATGGCACGTTTTTTAGTTTTACATCCGAAAAACGTACATTGTGAAAACAGCGATCGACCTATACGTAATCGACGCCATTCGACGCGAACGAAGGGCTCAGAAAGTATCTCAGGCCATGTTGTCCTTTGGGATCGGCGTTTCGCGCGGTTTTGTCGGTCAGGTCGAAAGTCCGAAGTATAACACAAAATACAACATAATCCACATCAACGAGATCGCCAAATTTCTGGGTTGTTCGCCGCGCAAGTTTCTGCCCGAAGAACCGATCTGACCTTCGGCCCATGTTCCCGCACCGCACGGCATCAGCCACCAAGCACCGTCCCCGGACCGGACCGAAATACCGATCCGGGAAACGTCCGCTCCTGCCGTTCCGCACGCTTCTTCTCGCAGCGCTCCTCCTCTCCGGCATCCGCTGCGCCCTCGCCCAGCCCCGCATCGGCATCGCCTACTGCGACCTCGACCACCTCTACGACACCATACCGGCGCTCTTTTACGACGACAGCGACTACACGCCCGGCGGGCGTCTCGCGTGGGACACGGAACGCTACCGCCGCAAGATAGCCCGCACGGCCGCCGTCATCGACTCGATGCGCATGCCGCTCGTCGCGCTGTGGAGCGTCGAAAACGAAGCGGTCGTGCGCG
>ERZ834382.2146-NODE-2146-length-14606-cov-3.360662_pt1 | contig 14606 bp, 9 predicted proteins | sample MGYA00519692_ERZ834382 | MGnify/ENA primary metagenome ERZ834382 (study PRJEB31850, sample SAMEA3708751) | human gut metagenome | biome: human gut; feature: human-associated habitat; material: faeces | place: China | collected 2014 ...
TAAACACAACGCGGGAAGCGCCCTCGGCAACCGTATCGAGTGTAATCAGAGCGGCATCGCCCTCGCGGTGCGTGCGGAACCTAAAGTCGACCAGGTGCGCGGCGGGACGCTGCATAAGGTACACATCGCGGAAGATGCCCGAGGCCCACCACATGTCCTGATCCTCGATATAGCTGCCATCACTGTACTGCAGAGCCTTGACCGCAAACAGGTTGTCGCCCTCGACGAGCGCGTCGGTCACGTCAAACTCGGCAGACAGGCGCGAACCCTTGGTCATGCCGATAAACTGACCGTTGACGTACAGCTCACCATAGCTCTCGATGCCGTCAAAGCGAATGATCTCGCGAGCGCCGGCAGGCACGGCGGGAAGGTTGACGATGCGCTGGTAGACGCCCGTGGGGTCGTCGGAGGGAACGAACGGCTGATCCACCGGGAACGGGAAACCCTCGTCGGTGTAGGCAAGGTTGCCATAGCCATCCACCTGCCACAGGTGCGGAACCTCCACGTGATCCCACTCGGGCTCGTACGTGGAGAGCTCCTCGTTGGAAACGGCAGCAGGCCCCTCAAAGAGGCGGAACTGCCACGAGCCGGACAGCTGGACAAACCCGCGCGACAGCTCGCGGCTGTACGTAGCGGCGAGATCGGCGGTCTCGTAACCCATAAAGTACGCATGGGGTGCCAGGCGGTTCCTGTGGGTGAGCGCTTGGTTTTCCCAATCGTTAATGGCGTCCATGGTGATGCTCCTTCGTCATCGTAGTGATTCTTGTGCAACCGGTTGTCCTTATCTTACGGGCGATGCAAAAAATTGTGCAACCGGTTGTCCGCTGAACGGTCGATTTGGTCGGATTAACGGTGCAACCGGTTGTACAGCTGCGACACTTATGTCACCCTGAGTATCGAAACTCAGCGCAAAACATCGTTCTTAAGCTCGTAGGCAACCGCCACGCCCGCTGATATCTCACCCACACGAGACGTATTCGATTGCGGCTTGGTTGCAAAACGACACCTGTCACCGGATATCATGAACGCTGTTCAGGTGCACTATAGTAAGCTGTATCCGCACCAGCCCGTATCAGTGACAACATCGACCGCATTTTCCAGGAGACGCCATGACCCAACCAGTTCGCACCGCACCTACGCTTGCCGAGGTTGCCGCAGCTGCCGGCGTGTCGCGCTCCACGGCATCGCGCGCCCTCAACGATTCGCCCCGCATTAGCGAGGAAACCAAAAAGCGCGTCCGTGCGGCGGCCAAGAAAGTCAATTTTGTCCCCAATGCCCGTGGCCGAGCGCTCGCTGTCGGGCGCACGGAAATCATCGCCGTGCTCGTGACCGAGCCCCTGAGTGAACTCTTCAGCGACCCCACCTATAGCGAGTTTTTGAGCGGTATTACCGAGGAACTGTCGGAGTCGTCCTATCTGCCCGTTATCTTGCAGGCGTCTTCTACGCATGAGCGCAACCGCGCACGCGAGCACTTTGAGCGCCGCTCGTTCGACGCCGTGATCGACGTCTCCCCCTACAAGGGCAGCGAGCTGCTCGAGGTGCTGCGCGAGCTGGGCGTACCCACCGTGTTGTGCGGCCAGCTCGAGGGCCACCCCTATCGCGATGTGTTCTCGACGGTCTACTCTGACGACGAAGAGGGCGGACGCTTTGCGGCACACGCCATGAAGGAGCGCGGGCGCAAAGATATCGTCGCCGTGTTGGGACCGCAAGACAACCCCGCTGTTGTCGACCGCCTGCGCGGCTACCGCGCCGTCTTGGGCGAAGACCTCCCAGACGCAAACGTTATCTATACCGGCTGGAACAGCGGAGACGGCTATCAGGCCATGCGCCAGATCCTCGCGCGCAAGATTGCTTTCGATGGCGTGCTCTGCGGATCGGACCGTATCGCGGCTGGCGTCATCACCGCACTCAACGAGGCAGGCCTATCTGTTCCGGCGGAAGTTTCTGTCGTCGGCTTCGACGATCACGAGATTGCGACGCGCTGCGTCCCCGCACTCACGACCGTCCGCCAGCCCCTGCGCGAAGAAGGCCACATGGCCGCCAACATTGCGCTCGACATGATCAAGGGTGCCGAGCCCACCACCACCGTCATGCACATGCAGCTCGTTCAGAGAGACTCGCTGTAGGAAACTGGGCCGGGCTTTCCGCCAGACAGTTGCTGTGGAAAGCCCGGCCCGTTTTGAGCGCTCATTCTGGGACACAGTTTCCGTTAGACAGCTCAACCGGAAACTGTGTCCCATTATTTTGCCGAATTCTGGGTCGCGCTTTCCCAGAGGACCCCCTTTGGGAAAGCGCGACCCGTTCTGGACGCAGATTCCGGGACGCACTTTCCGCGACGCCCGGTCATCCCATGCCCTCACAATCTCGGCGCATAAAAAACGAGGGAAGGCGCGCGTCCTTCCCTCGTTACAGGCAATAGGTAGCCGCTTGCCTACATCAAGCGCAGGCTGACGTCCTTGAGCTGGGCGCCGGAAACGGCACTCGGAGCGCCCGACATGAGGTCGGAGCCGCTGGCCGTCTTGGGGAACGCCATGACGTCGCGGATAGAGTCGGAGCCGGTGAGCAGCATGCACACGCGGTCCAGGCCCAGAGCAAAACCGCCCATCGGGGGCGCACCAAACTTGAGAGCCTCCATGAGGAAGCCGAACTGCGACTCGGCGCGCTCCTCGGTAAAGCCCAGGAGCTTGAGCATGGACATCTGCATTTCGGCGTTGTGGATACGCATACCGCCGCCGCCGGCCTCAAAGCCGTCCATGACAAAGTCGTAGGTGCAGGAACCGGCTGCCAGCGGGTCGGCCTCGATCTTGGCGATGTCGGTCTCGGTCGGCAGGGTAAAGGGCTGGTGCTCGGCTGCATAGGCTTTGCGGTCCTCGTCCCAGTGGAACAGCGGGAAGTTGACGACCCACAGGAAGTCGTGGCCCTCGCGCTTGACCTCGAGCGCGTTGGCCATGTGGGAACGCATGCCGCCCAGGATCTCGTCAGAGAGCAGGCGCGGACCGGCGGCGAACATCACAAGGTCGCCGGGCTCGACGTTCATGCGCTCACGCAGAGCCGCCATCTCCTCGTCCGAGAAGAACTTGACGATGGGGCTGTTGATGGAGCCGTCCTCGCGGAAGGCGATCCAGGCCAGGCCCTTAGCGCCAAACGTGGAGGCCACGCCGGCAAGCTTATCGATCTTGGCACGCGCCCAGGCGCCGGCGCCCTTGGCGTTGATGGCCTTGACGACAGAGCCCTCCTCGTTTGCAGCAGTCGCAAAGACCTTGAACTTGGAATTGGCAAAGATGTCGGTCAGGTCGACCAGGTGCATGCCGTAGCGAGTATCGGGCTTGTCGGAGCCATAGGTGTCCATGGCCTCCCAATAGTCCATGCGACGCAGCGGCGTGGGCATCTCGACACCCATGCGGCCGAAGGCGTCGGCCAGGACCTCTTCGAGCGCGCTCATAACGTCGTTCTGGTCCACGAAGGACATCTCGATATCGACCTGGGTGAACTCGGGCTGACGGTCGGCACGCAAGTCCTCGTCGCGGAAGCACTTGGCAACCTGATAGTAGCGCTCGACGCCACCGACCATAAGCAGCTGCTTCAGGAGCTGCGGGGACTGCGGCAGGGCGTAGAAGTTGCCCGGCTGAATACGGCTGGGAACGATGAAGTCGCGGGCGCCCTCGGGCGTGGACTTTGTCAGGCAGGGCGTCTCGACCTCCATAAACTCACGGTTGTGCAGCGCCTCGCGAATGGCAAAGGTAAAGTCGGAGCGCAGCTTGAGGTTGGCCATCATCTCGGGACGACGAAGGTCCAGATAGCGATAGCGCAGACGGGTGTCCTCGCTGGTCTCGATGCCATCCTCGATCTGGAACGGCGGGGTGACGGACGTGTTAAGCACCTCGGCGTGGTCGGTCAGGACCTCGATCTCGCCGGTCGCGAGCTTGGTGTTGGTGGTCTCCTCGCCACGGGCGCGCACGACGCCGTGGATCTTGATGGGCCACTCGGGACGCATGGTCTCGGCGATCTTAAAGGCGTCGCCGTCGGAGTGCTCGGGGTCGAAGGTGAGCTGCGTGATACCCTCGCGGTCGCGAAGGTCGCAGAAGATAAGGCCGCCGTGGTCGCGGCGACGGCTCACCCAACCGGTGAGGGTGACCTCTTCGCCCACGTTCTCGCTGCGAAGCTCGCCGCAGGTACGGGTGTGCATGGAATGCTCGTCGATGGGACGGGTCTGGCTCATACCAGTGATCCTCCTTTATGGATCTGTGCCGCCCCGTGTCGTTCCGGGCGGCGTCGTACAGATTTGCCCGGCCTGCGTAAACCGCGCAGCCAGACATGGCGTTCTATCTTATCGCACCTGTGTCGATGTGCCGCGGAAAAGTAGCTCCTGCCCAAAGACTTGACGGAGACGAAACAATTGACGCGCCGCGGCACCCGCCCGCGCTCGTCACGTGCGACAATGTGCCCCAATACAACTGCACTCGGAAAGGCCCGTCATGACCGCACACCTCATCGTTATGGATATCGACTCCACGCTCATCAACCAGGAGGTCATCGACCTGTTGGGCGAGGAGGCCGGCGTAGGCGAGCAGGTGGCACAGATCACTGAGCGCGCCATGCGCGGCGAGCTTGACTTTAAGCAGGCACTCGAGGAGCGCGTGGGGCTGCTCGCCGGCCTGGACGAGAGCGTGTTCGAGCGCACCTTTGAGCGTGTGACGTTTACCCCCGGCGCGCTGGAGCTTGTGCGCTCGGCGCACAGCAAGGGCTGGAAGGTCGGCGTGGTAAGCGGCGGCTTTCACGAGGTCGCCGATAAGATCGTGACCGCCGCGGGCATCGATTTTTGCCTGGCTAACCGCCTGGAGGTCGTGGACGGCAAGCTCACGGGTAAGCTGGCGGCAGACATCGTGACCAAGGAGTCCAAGCTCATCCAGCTGCTGGACTGGGCAGTTGAGTGCGGCGTCGACATGGCCCATACGGTCGCTATTGGCGACGGGGCAAATGACATCCCCATGATCCAGGCCGCAGGCACGGGCATCGCATTTTGCGCCAAGCCCAAGACGCGCGAGGCGGCCCCGTTTGCCATCGACGAGCGCAACCTGATGCTCGCCATGGACATCATCCTGCGCGACTAGTCAATCCATCTAACAATTGAATCAGTCTGTCCTATAGTTTCCGAACAATTTTGTCTTAGTGTTCGGAAACATACCCTTTGAGTGCTAGACTTTGCGCCGTCGAAGGGAACATATATGGATAAGCGAGATCTTGAGCAATTGCTGAGCGATGTTGCCGGCGGAGCAGTCACCCCTGCCGACGCCCTCACGCGCATCCAGACGGCTCCGACCGCCGATTTGGGCTTTGCGCAGCTTGATCTTTCGCGCGGGGTGCGCCAGGGAGCCGGCGAGGTTGTCTACGGGGCCGGTAAAACCGCCGATCAGATTGCCGCCATTATCGAAGCACTGCGCGATGCCGGCCAGGAGCGCATCCTGGTCACGCGCCTGAATGCCGAAAAAGCCGCGCGCACCGCTGAGCTTCTTGGCAACGGCATCGACTTGGGATATGTCCCGGACGCACAGCTCGCCCTCGTGGGCGGCAAGCCCTCCCCCACCGGCAACGGACGCATCGTCGTCGCCTGCGCCGGCACGAGCGACCTGCCCGTCGCCGAAGAAGCCGCGTTGACGGCCGAGTTCTATGGCAACGAGGTCGACCGCCTCTACGACGTGGGTGTCGCCGGCCTGCACCGTCTGCTCGCGCATGCCGAGGAACTCGCCCAGGCACAGGTGGTCATCGCCATTGCCGGCATGGAGGGCGCACTGGCGAGCGTTGTCGGCGGCCTGGTAAGCTGTCCGGTCATAGCCGTTCCCACCAGTGTGGGTTACGGCGCGAGCTTTGGTGGCGTAGCCGCGCTGCTCGCCATGCTCAACTCCTGCGCCAGCGGCGTTTCGGTCGTCAACATCGACAACGGCTTTGGTGCCGCCTACCAGGCAAGTCTTATCAATCATCTGAGCGCCGGCACGCCCTGCGCCCGTTAAGGAGCATTCCATGTCCAATCATCAGCACACGCTTATCATCGACGGCACCTCGGGCATCAGCGGCGATATGACCGTCGCGGCCCTGCTCGACCTAGGCGCCAGCGAGGAGCACCTGCGCGAGCAGCTCGCCACGCTGCCGGTCGACGGCTTTACGATCGCCGTCACACGCGTAAGCAAGCATGGCATCAACGCCTGCGATTTCGACGTCCAGCTTGCAGAGGAGCTCGAGAACCACGATCACGATATGGCCTGGCTCTACGGCAACGAAGCAGCTGCCGAGCACACGCACGAGCATGAGCACCACCATCATGATCATGGCGAGCACGAACACGAGCACTGCCACGAGCATGACCACGACCACGACCACGAGGGCCACCATCACGCCCACCACCATCACCACCGTTCTTTGGCTGACGTCACCGCCATCATCGATGGCTCGCAGTTAAGCGATGGCGCCAAGCGTCGCGCCCTCGCCATCTTTACCGCGCTCGCCGCTGCCGAGGCCAAGGCTCACGGCAAAACGCCCGAGACCGTCATGTTCCACGAGGTGGGCGCCGTCGACTCCATCGTCGACGTCTGCTCTGTCGCCATCTGCCTCGATGACCTGGGTATTGAGGACATCGTGGTCGAGTCGCTCTCTGAGGGTCACGGTACCATCCGCTGTGCCCACGGTCTCATGCCCATTCCCGTCCCCGCTGTCGTCAACCTGTGCCAGGCGGGCAATATCGCCCTCACGCCCGCACCGGTCGCCGGCGAGCTCGTGACGCCCACGGGTGCCGCCATCGTCGCCGCACTGCGCACGTCCGAGCACCTGCCGGCCCGCTACCGCATCGAGGCCGTCGGCTACGGCGCCGGTAAGCGCCCCTACGAGGGCTGCTCCGGCACGCTCCGTTGCCTGCTTGTTCATGTGGATGCATAGCCATGGATGCCCGCAAAACCAAAAGCCGCGCCGCTATTGTCACGGCGTTTTCCGAGCTCCTTCGCGAGGAGGACTACGGCAAGATCACCGTCGGCGACATCATCGCGCGCGCTCACGTAGGCCGCGCGACATTCTACGGCCTCTTCAAGAGCAAGGATGACCTACTGTCCGAACTCGTGAGCGACATCTGCACCCACGCCCTCGACGACGATGGCACACCGCTCGATGATCCGCTCGTACAAGTCGAGCATATCCTCAACAACCTCTGGGAACGCCGCCAGGGCGTACGAGCCCTCGTAGCCGGCGCCGGCTCACGCGTCTTCGCCGACTGCTTACGCAAGACCATCATGTCACGAGCAGCCGAAACCGTCCCCAACGGCCCCCAAGGGCCCGCCGGCACCATGGACCGAAGCTTCCTACTACACCACATAGCCTCAAGCTTCGTAGGAATGGTCCAATGGTGGGCCTGGCATAACTTCCAAGCCCCAAAAGAGGACGTAGCCAAAGACTACCTATCAGCCATAAAACCCCTCTTCAACTAAGTAAGAAGCTCATCCCAAAGCATCGCCCCAACCCAAGCCGCCACGCATCCCAAAGTGTCATTCGCGCTTCAACATCCATACCAGCAACAAGCCCCTCCCATCCAAATTCAGATATATGTTGGGTTGCTTGTACGAACGCAACAAAGACCCCGCAGCTGTCCGCATGGGGTAACTCCCCAGCGCATTCCGCAGGACGAAAGAACCCCCGCCGCACGAAGTGCGCAGCGGGGGTTCTTTCATGTCCGAGGACGCGCTGGGAAGTTACCCCATGCGGCCAGCGGACAACTATGTAGCCTCGGACTAGAACATGCCCAAGAAACCGTGCACAAACAGTGCGGCCAGAGCGGCACCGACAAACGGAGCGATGCCAGGAACAAGCAGGCCGTACTTCCAGTTGTTGTCAGCCTTGTTCTTGATCGGCAGCACCTGATAGGCCATGCGAGGACCAAGGTCACGAGCCTGGTTCATGGCGAAGCCGGTGATGCCGCCCATGCCCATGCCAACGGCCCAAACGATCAGGCCGACGCAGATTGCGAGCATCAGAACGTTCTCGCCGGCGCGGCTAGCAGCAGCAAGGATAGCGCTGATGAACACGAAGGTGCAGATAGCCTCGCAGAAGAAGTTACGGACATAGTTCGTACCCTCGGTGGTGGGGTTGGTCGAGAAGATGTTGCGCTGGGCAATGGGGTCGACGACGCCCTCGGAAGCCTTGAACTCATCGGCATACATAAGCCAAGCGATTACGGCGCCCACAAAGCCGCCGAGCATATCGGCAATCATGAAGGGGATGCAGCTGCTCCACGGCACCAGGCCGACGATGCACTGGGCAAGCACCATGGCGGGGTTCATGCACACGGCACCGCCAAAGACAAACAGGCAGACCGAGATGCCAAAAGACCAGGTGGTGATGGCAAACATATGGCCGGAGCCCTGATACTTAGTGCCCTTAAGCACGGTATCGCAGTGCACGCCCACGCCAAAGATGATCATGAGGGCCGTTGCGCCGAATTCGCAGAGGAGTTTGGTAAGCATAAAACCTTATCTTTCTTGTCGGTTAAAAACGATTTGTTTAGGCCGCGCACTAGTGCTGCGCGACGACAACGCCCAGGCCATCGGGAATGACGGCAACCTTGGCATCGGCACCCTTCATCTCAAAGGCGAGCTTGAGCGCCTCCTCGATAGTGTTGACCGGCGTCATGTGCATATCCTTGAGCATCTGGTGATCGCACAAATCGGTGACCATGATCACAGGGTGATGCGCCAGGATGCGGGCAAAGATCTGGCTCGTCCACTGATCGGGCAGGGTCTCGTCCTTGGGACGATCGATGCAGGCGCGCTCAAACTCCGCCGGATCGTTGTCGGCGATGTTGTGATAGAAGCCCTCGCCACCGTGACCGTCGGCACAACCGGCGACGTCGATGATCACGCCGCCCTCGGGAAGCGTGGCCTCGGCAGCGCACATGCCCTTCACGGCCTGATAGATGTTCTGATCGAGCGGGTAGCCACCGTTGGTGGTGATGGCAATCTCGCACTCGACGGGCTCAACGCCGGCAAGGCTCTTCACGAACTCGCAGCCAGCCTCGTGCGCCTTGTGGATGTCGCCGGCAAAGGAGCCAATGACCTCGTGCTTGCCGTTGAGCACAACGTTGAGCACAAAGGCAAGGTGAGCCATCTCGGCGGCGGCGAACATGTCCTCGCTCACGTGGTTGTGGCACAGGTTGCCGGCACGCGAATGAGAATCGTTCACAAACTGACCGTTGTGGTTGTACATGATGGTCTTGTAGCTGGCGATGCCGGGCAGGACGGACTTGCGGCTACCAGAGAAACCGGCAAAGAAGTGCGGCTCAATAAAGCCCTCGGCAAGCAGCAGATCGCAATCGGCGGCAATCTTGTTGATGATGCACTCGCCACCAGAAGGCAGGGTGCCGATCTTTTTCATCATGCTGTCGTCAGTCGCGACGTGCATAACGATTTCCTCGTTGGCAACGATCTCCTCGCCGTACTTGTTGACGAGCTCCTCGTGCGTCGACGGACGATGCATACCCGTAGCAACCAGAATGCGAACACGCGCCTCAGGCGCAGCGGAGTGGATGTGATGCAGCAGAATAGGCATCGTCACACGCGAAGGAACGGGACGCGTATGGTCGGAGCTAATGATGACGATATCCTTCTTGCCAGCACAAAGCTCCTCGAGCGAAGGCGAGCCATAAGGGTTGGCAAGCGACTCCTCTACCAGCTCTTCCTGCGATTTCGTGGTCTTAAACTCGTTTTGATGACCTTCCATCACACCCGCGAAGTTCTTATCCTCGAGCTCCAGATGCAACGTTTTGTGGTCAAACGGCAGTTCACATTCAAACAATGATGAGCGCCCTCTTCCTTTCAACTGACACACTAGATAAACCGTTGGAAGGATACGCCGCTCACCGAAAAACACCACCGTCCACCGACTCATTAACACAACGTTCATATTTGACCCACAACAAAACAACCGCGATCCCAAACGAGACCGCGGCCGCTACAGTCGTAAATCGAGAAGCGCGCCATTATTCCCCCAGCCAGTAATCCACCGAAGACCGGACATCGTAGGGCCCGCCATCAGCTTACTTTTAGGCACACTCCGCAGGACGCAAGAAGCCCTCGCCGCACTCCACATTGGGCGCGAAGCGCACTTTATTCTCATCAGCTTTAATTCCCGAAGACCGAGGACGAAGGGACCCGATGGGTTTCCCTCTGAATGCATTCCGCAGCACGAAGCCCCCTTATCCGCAGCTCCGAAGGAGCAGGATAAGGGGGCTTCAAGTGCGAGGACGCATTCAGAGGGAAACCCATCGGGTCCCGGTGAGAGCCACAGGGCTATCGATTACCCCGTGTTCTGCAATCCTGCCGAGACGCCGGTCACAGTCGAAAGAATCAGGCTCATGTACTCGGCCTTCTTCTCCTCGGCCATCTCGTCCTGGTTCATGCGCACCTCGCGAAGGGCGCGGACCTGGGCGATGGACAGGGCGTCGACATAGGAGTTACGCACGCGGACGGCGCAGCCGAGCACGCGACGACGCTGCAGCGGCCACTCGTCACCGACGATGGCAAGGACCCACTTACGCGTGAGCTGCATCTCGGTGAAGACCTTCTTGGACAGATCCTGACGATCGCCTAGGTGCAGATACATCTTAGCGATGCGCTGGTCGGTCTTGGCGATCGACATCTCGATGTTGTCGATGAACGTGCGGAAGAACGGCCACTCCTGGTAGGCAGCCTTAAGCTGGTCCAGATCGCCCAACTGCTCGCAGGCGGTGCCCAGGCCGTACCAAGCGGCCAGATTGATGCGTGCCTGGCTCCAGCTAAAGATCCACGGAATGGTACGCAGGTCGTCGAGCGACTTGGCGCCCAGACCGCGCTTGGCGGGACGCGAGCCGATTGGCAGCAGACCGACCTCGGTCAACGGCGTCACGGTCGAGAACCACGGTGTAAAGTCCTCGGTGTTCAGCAGGTCCAGATAGCGCTCATGGCTTACTGCGTTGAGCTTCTCCGCCATATCCCAGAACTTCTGCGTGGTCTCGGTGTTGGTCTTCTCGACGCTCGGGGCCGACTGCAAAAGCGTTGCGGCGGCAACGGACTCAACATGGCGCTGAGCCAGCGTGCGGTTGCCGTAACGGGCAAAGATGACCTCGCCCTGCTCGGTGAGCTTAAAGAAGCAGTTGACCGAACCCTTGGGCTGCGCCAGCACGGCCTTGTTGGCCGGACCGCCGCCACGGCCCACGGCACCGCCGCGACCGTGCATGAGCACCAGGTCGATATCGTTCTTCTCGGCCCACTTGGCAATGCGCTCCTGCGCGGAGTGCAGCGCGAGCATGGCCGTGGTAGGACCGGCATCCTTGGAGGAGTCGGAATAGCCCAGCATGACCTCCATGCGGCGGTTGGTCTGGGCAAGGCGCTTTTGCACCACGGGCAGCGCAAGCATCTGGTCGAGCACGTCGACGCAGCCCTCGAGGTCCTCGAGCTGCTCGAACAGCGGGATCACGTCGAGCTCGGGGACATCCTCCTCGTGTGCAAAGGACAGGTGGGCAAGCTCAAAGACGTCGGCCACATGCTGGGCGCTCTTGGTGAACGAGATGATGTAGCGGTGCGCCATCTTCTTGCCGTAACGCTTTTGGATGGAACCGATAGCGCGGAAGGTGTCGATGACCTCGCGCGTCATAGGCTGCAGGTCGCCATGGATACCGTTCTCGTGGATATCCTTGAGAGCGCGGGCGTGCACCACGGAGTGCTGACGGAACTCCATCTCGACCATATGGAAGCCGAAGGACTCGACCTGCCAGATGATGGTCTGGACCGGGCCGTAGGCAGCACGGACGGCACCGCAAGCGGCCAGCGAGCGCTGGACGACACGCAGGTCCTCCAGGAACTCATCGGCGCTGTGGTACATGGTATCGGTGATACGGCGCACGGTAGCGTTCAGACGGTCGGCCATGACGAGCATGACGGCGCGATGCGGCTCGTGCTCGGAGATCAGTTCAGCACGTGCGGTGTACTGAGTGCTCATCTCGACCTGATGGTTCCACAGGTTGATGAGTTCGGCAGACGGCTTGCTGTAGGTGGCCTCAAGCGTCAGGTTGCGGCCGATGCGGCGGCACTTGTCCTCGAGCTTGAGCACCATGTGGGTGAAGTATTTGGCGGCGACCTCACGGCTCACCTTGGCGGTGACGTTAGGATTACCGTCGCGGTCGGAACCGATCCAGCTGCCGGGATGGAAGAACGCCGGGCACAGCGGCGGCACGGTACCGGCCTTGTCGCCCAGCACCCAGTCGTCAAAACGACGGTAGATGACGGGGATCACATCGAACAGTGTGTTATCGAAGATGTCGATGATGGTATCGGCTTCCTCGACCGGCGTGGGCTTCTTGAGCGCGATGGGGCTCGTACGCACCAGGGCGTCGATCTCCTGCAGCATATGGCGCTCGTTCTCCACCAGGTCGGAGCCGCCCAGACGCGGACGCTCCTCCAGCAGATTGGAGATACGGCGAATCTTGCCCTCGACGGCCTTGCGACGGGCCTCGGTGGGATGTGCGGTAAAGACAGGGTGGAACTCGAGCTTGCCGAGCAGCTCGTTGGCGCCCTCGACACCCATCTCGTTTACCAACCGGTGATAGGCGACGGTGAGCTCGTTGGCGGGATCGACCTCGGTATCGGTCGATGCGCCGGCCTCGCGCTCACGCAGCTGCGCCACACGGTAGTTCTCCTCCGACAGGTTTGCCAGGTGGAAGAAGCTCGTAAAGGCGCGAACGATGACCTGCTGCTTATCGAGCGGCAGACTGTCGATCAGATCGACGACCTCACGGAATGCCACGGCGGTGGGCTCGTCGGCGGTGGGCACGCCCTGCTCGTCGACGGACTCGTCGGCAGCGCGGGTACCGGGGTTGCCGGCATTGGCCACAATCTCGGCCGACAGGATCTTGTCGAACAGGTCCGCGATCTCAGGATCATACTCGCTAAGCACACGACGCTCCAGGCGCAGGAACAGCGCCAGATTGTCGCGCAGCTCCTCGGGGATCTCGATCTCGGCGAGACGCTCCCTGGACTCGGCATTCGAGCCGATTCGGTTAACGAGGCGGTTGACCACGGCAGCGACGCGCGCCGCGGCTTCGGGTACAGACTGGTTGCTTAGGTTCTCAGCCACGTTTCCTCCCATTCCTCCTTCTATGCACGTAACATGCGGTATTCATTATAGGCGCTTGCGAAATACTTTCGACACTGATTGCGCTTTACCACACAAAAGTATTTTCTGCATTGCAAGGGTTTTTGCTCTAAATGGTCGTATTTCTCGGTGGACGGCATACACAAACGGGGGCATTCCGCATAAATGCGAAACACCCCCGTAACAATCGCTCGCAATGGACGGGACACTCAAGCGGGTCCGCAGCTCAAAAAGATGCGCTACAGGCGCTCGCGAACCGCCTCGACCACGTTGGCCAGATCGACGAGAACCTCGTCATGGCTCTCCATGTCGCGCACCTTGACCTTGCCGGCGGCAAGCTCGTCGCCACCCAGGACCAGGATGAGCTTAGCGCCCACCTTGTCGGCCTGCTTAAACTGGGCCTTGAGCGAACGGCCCTGATAGTCGGCCTCGGTCACGATGCCTGCGGCACGAAGCTCCTGCGTAATGGCAAAGACGTTCTGGCGCAGCTCCTTGCCGGCGTTGGCGACATAGACGCACGGGGCCTCATCGGCACCCAAATCGCTGCCAAAGGCCTGCAGGGCCAGCAGGGCGCGCTCAAAACCGACGGCAAAGCCGACGCCGGCCGTGGGCTTGCCACCCTCGAGCTCGACCAGGCCGTCGTAGCGGCCGCCGCCACCGATGGAGCCGACGCCGGCACCGGGAGCCTCGACCTCAAAGACGGTGCGGGTGTAGTAGTCCAGACCACGCACCAGGGTGGGATCCTCGACATACTCGATACCGGCGGCATCCAGATAGCGCTTGACCTGCTCGTAGTGCTCACGGCACTCGTCGCACAGGTTGTCACCCATCAGCGGAGCCTCGGCCATGATCTCGCGGCAGTGGTCGTTCTTGCAGTCGAAGGCACGCAGCGGGTTGAGCTCGGCGCGCTCGCGGCACTCATCGCACATCTCGTCGGCGTGATCGAGGATGAACTGCTTAACCTGCTCGCGATAAGCCGGACGGCACTGGGCGTCACCCATCGAGTTGATGAGCAGACGAAGCTTGGAAAGGTCGAAGCCCAGACGCTTGTAGAACTCCATGAGCATGATGATGCACTCGGCGTCTGCCGCCGGATCGGGAGCGCCGAGCCACTCGATGCCCACCTGGTGGAACTGGCGCAGGCGGCCCTTCTGGGGACGCTCGCCGCGGAACATGGCCTCGGCGTAGCACGCCTTAAACGGCGTGGAGCCCTGAGGCACCAGATTGTTCTCGACGACGGCGCGCACCACGCCGGCCGTGCCCTCGGGGCGAAGTGCCAGGCGCTGCTTGGGCTTGAGTTTGGTGTCGGTGCCCTCGGTAAAGACGCGCTCCAGGTTGGCACCGCTGAACACGCGGAACATTTCCTTGCGCACGACGTCGGTCGACTGGCCGATACCGTGGACAAACACGTCCACCTGCTCGATCGCGCGCGTCTCGATGGGTTT
>ERZ834382.2172-NODE-2172-length-14445-cov-3.216053_pt1 | contig 14445 bp, 9 predicted proteins | sample MGYA00519692_ERZ834382 | MGnify/ENA primary metagenome ERZ834382 (study PRJEB31850, sample SAMEA3708751) | human gut metagenome | biome: human gut; feature: human-associated habitat; material: faeces | place: China | collected 2014 ...
ATTGATTATAAAATATTTAAGTATGTATTTTTAAGATGGTTAAGAATATTGCCAATATCATGCAGCAAGCCACAATACGAATATATCTCGGCAAAATCATCCGCCAAAGCAAAAGACCTCATCAATTCTGCGACACTTTCACTATGTTGCTTCATTGACTGCTCTGCACCATTACTATTTTCAGAATGTGCAATATATTTATATTTACTTTGTTTCATTATATATATCCACTCACTGGTGTCCCGTTAAATTTTCATTCATGTTATTTTCGAATAGGATTATAAAGATAATGTTTCATATCCTTATCGTCAAACGTGTTTTTCCTGCAATACAACTGATAAAAATACTCTGTCATCGTAGAAGGGTCAAACCAATCACTATTTGCAGGCAAATTCAATCGTGCATTGTTTGCAGCCTTCATTGCCCCAAATGGAATACGTTTCTCTGCGGCGAGACTGAACACAAATGTGGTACCAACAGTATTTCTTCCTTCACGGTTACAACGCCCCGCTGCCTGTAAAATAGAGTCAAGACCTGATTCCTGTCGAAATACAACAGGGAAATCTATATCCACCCCTGCCTCTACAAGCTGGGTAGCTATCACTCTGACAATCGGATGTGATTTATCTTTCAGCAATGCCTTGACCTTCCGTATGGTTTCACTGATATGGGCGGGACACATCATTCTCGATAGATGGAGCTTTATTCCTTCATTAGGTAAACGGTCATACAGTTCCTTGGCATCCTTTCGGGTATTTACGATACATAATACTTTATTATATATAGCAACTTCGGCGGCAATCTCATCGTATGTCTTTCCTGTGTTGTCTATTACTAACTTCACACGACGAAGCTTGTCATGCAAAGCAAACTCATTCGGTATGATTTCAATAATACGGTCTATTCCCTCAAAATTGGCCTTAGGATTAGTTCCTTCTATCAGTCCGCTAAGTACCGGCTGACTGGCAGTGGTAAACAGTACCGACACTCCGAATATTTTCTGATATGCTTTAAGTGCATCCACTATCGGTTGTAAGAAATCAGTCGGCAATGTCTGCGCTTCATCCAAAATAAGAACTGAATTCACGATATTGTGCAATTTACGGCAATCGGACGGTTTGTTGCTAAACATTGACTCAAACAGCTGAACATTGGTCGTAACGATAATCGGATAATCCCAGTTTTCCGTGGCTAGCTTTGCCTTCTCACGTACCTCTTCATTCTTTATCTCATCAGGATTAAAGTTACTATGATGCTCCAGTACGTGCTCTTCGCCGAAGATTTCTTTCAAGAGGCCTGCCGTCTGCACAATAATACTAGTGTATGGGATGGCAATGATAATACGATTCATACCGTGATTTACAGCATGCTTCATGGCCCACAACAACGATGAAAGAGTCTTGCCGCCTCCCGTTGGTACCGTAAGGCTATAGAATCCTTTCTCTTCAGAAGAAGCTTTACGGCATCGTTCCTGTACTTTCTTGCGAATGTGGTTCACTTCTGTATCGGGTGCATACAATTGCAGTTCACGTAAATGCGCCTCCAATTTTGGCAATAAGTCAGTGAGTGTAGACGAGCATCCCCGTTTTTCCCACGATTCTACATCCATAAATTGCTCTGTATTGAGTCTGTCGGCATCCACAAGACAGGAAAAAAGCATGCGGGAAAGGTGATGAAAATGCTTCATGTCCACCTTAAGTTTAGAAAAAGGAGATTCAAGAAGTTCTTTTCTCAACTGGGGTATATTCAGAGCTATGTCCCCTTTGTTTATCTCTTCGGGAAGTTGCCTTTTCTCTATGACGCTCTCCGCATCTACATAATCATGTAGGCCTGTATGATGAGAGATTATCTGGTTGGCAAGAAGATTGAATACACTCTTCCCCATAAGGTTCGTTACCAATATTCCACCTACAAACGCATGATGATGCTCTCCATACGATTTTTCGTCAGTCACAGGTAGACCGCTTGTCGTACGGATATATTGCTGAAATGCATCACGCTCTTTTCCTTTGTCGTGAAGCATTCCAAGCGTATGCCCCCAAGATGGAAGTCCGAACAGTCCAGAAAAGGAGGTTGCCATTTCTGCAACACCCCTTTGATGTTCATCGTTGGTTTGTATTATCCATTTTCCATTTTCTTTGTTTTGGTATAAATGGGATATCAACTGTTTCTCTGTTTCCATTTGATTAGATTCATAAGGTTATACCTTACAAAAGTAGGAAAATAAATCGAAATATCCGTATCTTTGCGGCATGGCAAAACAAAATTCTCCATTGGTATTAGGGACCGAGCCTATCGGTAAATTACTTACGCAATATGCGATTCCTGCGATTATCGCTATGACAGCTTCTTCTTTATATAATATGGCCGATAGTATTTTTATTGGCCATGGAGTGGGGGCGTTAGCGATTTCCGGCCTAGCCTTGACCTTTCCGTTGATGAACTTGGCGGCCGCCTTCGGTTCGTTGGTGGGAGTCGGTGCCTCTACGTTGGTTGCCGTGAAGCTGGGGCAGAAAGATTATGAGGGGGCGAATAAGGTATTGGGGAATGTGTTGATCTTGAATGTGGTTCTGGGCGTCGCTTTCACGATCGCTTTCTTGTTCTTGCTTGATCCCGTGCTGTACTTTTTCGGTGCTAGTGAGAACACGATCTCATATGCCCGTGATTATATGCGGATTATTCTGTATGGCAATGTGGTTACGCATATGTATCTGGGATTAAATGCGGTCTTGCGCTCCTCTGGGTTCCCGAAGATGGCGATGTATGCTACGTTGGCGTCGGTCGTTATCAATTGCGCCTTGAATCCGTTGTTTATCTTTGGGTTTGGATGGGGTATAAAGGGGTCGGCTTGGGCGACGGTGATCTCGCAGGTAATCTCGCTTACCGGACAGTTGATCCATTTCTCGAGACCGAAGCAACTCCTTCATTTCAAGAAAGGTATTTATAGGCTGCGCTCGGAGATCGTGAAAGGTATCTTGTCGATCGGTTTATCTCCGTTCTTGATGAACCTTTGTTCCTGCTTGATCGTGATCCTTATCAACCGGGGATTGAAAGAGCATGGGGGAGATATGGCGATTGGCGCTTATGGTATCGTGAACCGTATCGCTTTTCTTTTCGTGATGATCATCATGGGATTTAATCAGGGTATGCAACCGATAGCCGGTTATAATTATGGTGCCCGACTCTATTCCCGGGTGACGGACGTGACCCGGCTGACGATGCGCTGGGCGGTAGGAGTGGCTACGCTGGGGTTCTTGCTTTGCCAGTTGGTGCCGTCGTGGATCGTCCGTATGTTTACGAGTGACGGGGAGTTGATCAGTGCCGCCTCTTATGGCCTGCATATCGTCTTCGCCGTATTCCCGATCGTGGGCTTCCAGATGGTGGCGACTAACTTCTTCCTTTCCATCGGCATGTCTAAGAAAGCGATCTTTCTCTCCTTGACCCGGCAGATGCTTTTCTTGATACCCTGTTTAATCCTCCTCCCCCCGTTATTCGGAACTCTCGGTGTCTGGATCAGTATGCCTATCGCCGATACGGTGGCGGCGATCGTGACGGCGATCGTGCTTGTGAAACAATTTAAACAATTCAAATATGGAACATAACGTGATATTACCTGCGGAATGGTATCCGCAAAGTGCCGTGCAGCTTACGTGGCCGCATGAGAATACGGATTGGGCCCCGATATTGGACGAGGTGATTCCTTGCTTCGTGGCTATCGCCAAGGAAGTGATCAAGCGAGAGAAGTTATTGATTGTCTGTCCGGACGAGACCGCCGTACGTGAACAATTGGGTGAGGTTGATTACGACCGTGTCATTTTCCGTGAGATGGATACGAACGATACGTGGGCACGGGATCACGGGGGAATTTCCGTCTTCGATGAGGGAACGCCCATGCTTTATGATTTCGTGTTCAATGGCTGGGGAATGAAGTTCGCCGCCAATCATGATAATCTGATTACCCGTAACCTTTGTCATATGAAGACCTTCTCCGGTGAGGTGGTGCCCGCTAATATGCAACCTTTCGTGCTGGAAGGCGGTAGTATCGAATCGGATGGGAAAGGTACGTTGATGACTACCGTTGAGTGTCTGGCATCCGTAAACCGTAATGAGTATTTGCAACAGGAGGAATTGGAACGTTATTTGAAAGACGTATTTGGCTTGGATCGTATCCTTTGGATTACCAGCGGTTATTTAGCCGGAGACGATACGGATAGCCACGTGGATACGCTCGCCCGTTTCTGTAGCGAGGATACGATCGCTTATGTCCGTTGCGAGGATGAGGAAGACGAGCATTATGAGGAATTGAAGGCGATGGAGGAGGAGATCAAGGAGTTTACTAGGGCGAATGGGGAGCCTTATCGTCTGATTCCACTTCCGATGGCCGATAAGGTGGAATGGGAAGGGGAGCGCTTGCCCGCTACCTACGCTAATTTCCTGATCATGAATGGGGCCGTATTGGTTCCGTTCTATGACTCACCGAAAGATGAGATCGCTAAAGCGGCTTTGCGGGAAGCGTTCCCGGACCGTGAGATCGTGGGTATCAATTGCCTTCCGCTTATCAAGCAACACGGTTCCCTGCATTGCGTGACGATGCAATATCCGGAAAGCTTTATCGAATAATAACTACAACCAATTAAATATGAAAGTAGGATTAATACAACAAAAGAATACCGCTGACAGAGCGGCGAATATAGAGAAGCTAAAGGTAAATATCCGTAAGGCTGCCCGGGAGGGAGCGGAATTGGTCGTCTTGCAAGAACTGCATAACGGCCTGTATTTCTGCCAGACGGAAGATACGAGCATGTTTGACTTGGCAGAGACGATCCCCGGCCCATCGACGGAAACCTTCGGTGCCTTGGCGAAAGAATTGGGTATCGTCTTGGTGCTTTCCCTTTTCGAGAAGCGTGCCCCGGGCCTGTACCATAACACGGCCGTCGTCTTGGAGAAAGACGGTACGATCGCCGGGAAATACCGCAAGATGCATATCCCGGATGACCCCGCTTATTACGAGAAATTCTATTTTACCCCCGGTGATTTAGGCTTTGAGCCTATCGATACCTCTGTGGGGCGTCTTGGTGTGTTGGTTTGCTGGGATCAATGGTATCCGGAAGCAGCCCGTTTGATGGCTATGCGTGGCGCCGAGATGTTGATCTATCCGACCGCTATCGGCTGGGAAAGTAGCGATACGCAGGAAGAGAAGGACCGTCAGCTGGGTGCGTGGGTGACCATACAGCGGGGACATGCCGTGGCGAACGGACTCCCGGTCATTTCCGTAAATCGTACCGGGCATGAGCCGGACCCTTCGGGGCAAACGGGCGGTATCCGGTTTTGGGGAAACAGTTTTGCGGCCGGTCCCCAAGGTGAGCTATTAACCGTATTCCCGAATGACGAAGAGGAGGTACGTGTGATAGAGATCGACAAGACCCGTAGTGAGAACGTGCGTCGTTGGTGGCCTTTCTTCCGGGATCGCCGTATCGATGCGTTTGGTGGTTTGACAGAACGATTTTTAGTATAATGACCGAATACACGCAAGAAGAGGCCGTCTTCCGCATGAACGAAATGGGGAAAGCGGGACGGCCTTTTCTTTTTATCATTGATTATAAACGAGAGCGGATCTATGTGGAGAGTCCGGAAGAGATCGCTCCCTCCGAGTTATTGTACGATTTGAACGGCTTTACGAATACAAATCACGAATGTAACTTGCGGGATTCCTCTCATCTTATATCCGGAGAACCTGTTGAATGGCAGCCCTCGTATGTTTCTTTCGAGGAGTATGTCCATTCATTCGAGACCGTTTCCCGGCATATCCATGCGGGTAATTCTTATTTGGTAAACTTGACATGCGCTACTCCGGTATATACGAACCTCTCCTTGAAAGATATCTTTTACCATTCCAAGGCGATGTATAAGCTTTGGATGCGGGATCGTTTCGTGGTATTCTCGCCCGAGATATTCGTGCGGACGCGGGATGGTCTCATCTATTCGTATCCCATGAAAGGTACGATTGACGCTACGCTGCCCGATGCCCGGAGACGTATCCTCGATGATCCCAAGGAAGCAGCGGAGCATGCCACGATCGTGGACTTGATCCGGAATGACTTGAGTATCGTAGCCTCCGAGGTTTGTGTTCCCCGGTATCGTTATATCGATGAACTGCGTACGCATAACGGAAGTTTGTTGCAGGTCAGCTCTGAGATAAGAGGCCGGTTGCCGGAAGGATGGAACGGCCATGTCGGGGAGATTTTGTTCAGCCTCTTGCCTGCCGGCTCCATCACGGGCGCTCCCAAGAAAAAGACCTTGGAGATCATCGCCGAGGCGGAAACCTATGAGCGGGGCTTCTATACGGGGGTGATGGGGTATTTTGACGGCCAAGATTTAGACAGCGCCGTGATGATCCGTTTTATGGAACAAGTCTCTCCCCATTCGTTTGTTTTCAAGAGCGGTGGGGGAATCACCTCTAAAAGTGATGTGAGATCGGAGTATAACGAAATGAAACAAAAAGTATATGTGCCCATCTATTGAGACCTTATCAGGGAGTCCGTTTGTGGAGACGATCCGTATCGAGAAGGGACGGATACATAACCTTCCGTACCATAATGCCCGGATGAACCGTACCCGCAGGGAGCTATTCGGAGCGAGAGAAGAAATTGATCTCGCAGGTTATATTCATCCGGGGCCTCATCAAGAACGTACCAAATGCCGGGTGGAATATACCCGCGAGGTCTTACAGGTAGAATACGTTCCTTACCGTATGCGTCCGGTTCATTCCTTGCGATTGGTTACATGCGATGAGATCGATTATTCCTATAAGAGTACGGATCGCCAATGCTTAAATGATTTATTCGCCCAACGAGGGGGACATGACGATATCCTGATCATCCGTGACGGTTTGCTGACCGATACTTCCATTTGCAATGTCGCCCTTTGGAATGGCACCTCTTGGATCACTCCCGCACGCCCTTTGTTATGTGGTACGATGCGTGCTTACTTATTGGATAAAGGCTTGGTACAGGCCGGGGATATCCCGGTAGAGGATCTGCCTAAGTATACCCGGATCCGTCTGTTTAACGCCTTGATCGGGTTCGGCGAAATCGATGAGATCACACGTATATACGTATGACACTACGCGAGTATCGGCGTGGCCCAGTGCCTATACAGGTAAGGGGTTACGCCGATATCTGTGTGGTCTCTTACCTGTATAGGCATGAATCAAGGTGTTTCCTAGAACAATATATCCACCTCCATATTGCTGATCCATTCTACGGGACGGCCGGCCACCTTATTGCAAGTGACGGCGAATTTCAAGGGGAGGATAATTCCCAACGGGATGCGTAACCATCCCGGCATATTGAAATTATGGACACCGATCAGGGAACCTAGCTGGATACCGACCGAGGGAGCTACCAAGAAACGGGTCTCGTCATTACGGCGGTCTATACCCATCTCGAAATAACTATACAGGCCGAGGAAACGTTTCGGGGAAACGAATATATCCATGTTATAATTGGCGCCCGCCTTCACGTTCCAGTTCTTGATCGTGTAGGAGGAGGAAGGGGCGTGCATATAATAACCGGAGATCGTAGGGGATACCCAATGAGCGATGTCGCCCAGCTCCATGATCATGCCTTTCCCTTTCCCGAACTTATGCCAATTGATCATGCTGACGTTCAAGCGACCGCCATACGTCATGACACCATCCCGGTTGCTATGGATCGGCGTGCCGATCAGGAACATGAAGGAGTTGGCTACCCTCGACCGGATAAAGTTGCGGGTAAAAGGCTCTTGTACGATCAGCTGTAGCTCATCCTTGCGGTCGGCGACGGAAGCTTCCAAGGGGACGTCATCCAAATTCGTCCCGAAGGGGATCGGGAAATCCTTGATTACCGGGAAACGATCGTAGACGAACTGAGGTAGGTCGTCTCGTTCGGAAGGGATCTCGTTCAAGATATTCTCGTCTGATCCTTCCAAGGCATTCTGGTAGGCTTTCCAGACTTCTACGATAGACTCGCAGGTGGCGGTCACGACTTGGTAGAATACCTTCGTCTCCCGCTCGTAGCTATCGCCTTTCTCCAAGGAATAAGGATGTTTCTCCGTTACCCGGATATGCCGGTAATCATCGGCCTCGTTGTACTCCATCATGTTTTGGTTCAGACGTTTATCGCCGTAAGCACTCCATGTCTCGCCTTTTAGGTTAGCGGTCTGTACGGGGATGGTATTGTAGAAATCGTGCAGGCTCTTATTGTTGGATACGGCGGAGGCGGAGAAGCCCCTACGTACCATTTGGTGTCCGGAGGCGAAGGAGTCTTGTAGGAAATGCTCGGCGAAAGCCTCGTACATCGTGGCGTAGAACATAAGGTTGCTCGCCATTCGCGTATCTCCTTTACACATCTCTTTGCCTGCCTCTTGTGCTAGATAGATGGCGAAGATGTGGATGCAGAAATACTTGCTCATGGAGGGCAACTGATTTAATTTATCGAAGACCTTGTTTACTTCCGAGGGGCGTTGAAGGCGGCGGATCAGCTCGGGGTCGATCATCTTCAGATGCTCGTTCAATCCCTTGCCATAGGCGTAGAAGTGGGAGAGGTCCTTGATTGCTAGGATACCGTAAGCCAGATTGATGTCGAGCAACTCCTTGCTGTTGGCTCCGGTGAGGAACTCGTTCATGGCTTGTGTCTCCAAAGCCAGCGTACGGTTCGTCTTGGAGAAATGGGTCTGCAGGCCTGTCTCCAAGAGCATGGGATTTTCCACATGGTCGCCGGCCAATCCGCAAAGCGTACCGTAGGTCACGATATTCGGCAACTGCGTCAGCTCATTCATGGCGTAGGCGTTCGAGCCGGGCATATGCGACATGTTGAGGATCTGCAGCAAGGCGCTATCAGCGACGGCCTCGTTGGGGAAGATCCCATTTTCCACCAGATAACGTGGGAGAAGGCTCATGGCACGGTCGCCGATCTTACGATGCTCGGCGAAATCCCATGCGAAGGCCGAACTTGTTATTGCGCTGATACCCATAAGTAGGCATCCGCGGTGAAGAAGTTGTTTAATAGTGTTTCTCTTGTTCATATCTATACTTGTTTATAATTATCTGAATAACTCAAGCGCGAACTTCAATCCGACGCTTTGATACTTGAACTTCTCGAAGCCTAGGAAAAGCGCTATATGAAAAAGGTCGCTACCGATACCATACCCGAGCTCGCTGTAATTCGGCAATACGGGAGTCCATAGCTGGCTGAGGTAGAAACGTTCGGACACGAGGTATTTATGCGCCTTGGGATTGGGCTTGAGGAATCGCAATAGAATGAATGGGCTCTCGTACATGAGGTGCCCTTGAATATATTTGTCGGAGGCATTGCACCAATCCCCACCTAGATTATGAAAGATCCCGCCAAACCGGTCGCCCCAAGGCTCGGGGAAATAACGTTTGGCGAAATAGCTGAAATCGGCGAAGTACATGTTATGCTGGTTAAAAAAGAGTCCACCGCTTAGATTGTAACTCAGTCGTTCGGATAAGCCCAGCCGTACGGTCTGGTTCATGCCGGCCTCCATCCGCCAATAATTTCCCGTACAGCCGAGCAGGTCCGGTATGCTTCGTGCCAGCTCGATCCGGAAGGTCGGGTAATGGGAATGCAGGTACTCTTTCCGGTAGCCGTCCATCCAGTAATATTGCCGGGGCGTGTAGGTAAGGCCGATAACCGGGGTGAACTCATTATGATCCTTAATATCCAATCCGGTATCCTTGCTCTTTTTCACGGGCGTACGATGGTGGTATGCGAGTCCGGCCGAGAGCCGGAAGCCGTTCATCAGTTCTATCTGGTTCATCAGCTTGGCATAGTAGTGCTGGAAATACTTCAAGTTGAGATCGTCGAAACGGATTGGGGTATCTTTTAGGATCTCGTTGATCTGGTGGATCACTTCGGAGGAATAGCTTTGGTTGTCATTGGCTATCGTGAGGTTGAGGATGCCTTGACGCTCGGGGTGATACTCCCAGTCGGTTGTTAGCCGTAGGCGTAGCTCTTTCTCCTTGAATAGGAAACCGATCTCGGGGTGGAAGCGTAGCTGACGGTCATGCTCGAATGTCTTACTGATACGTGCTTCTTGCTTATAGGTGATCCCGTTGCTTCCGAAAGATAGCTGGAACGGGTTGAGAAGGCCGGAATACTTCACACGAGTACTCTTGTAATCCCTGTTGACCGTGCTGGTGAGCCGCTCGCCGAGTTGGAGGTAGCGAGTGAGAGCGCTGCTGTCCGCTTCCGTCCTCACCACGTTCGTTCCGGTGGTGTACAAGGCTTTCTCATCGGTAGTGAGCGGCTTGTCCCTCCGGCTGTTCCAATAAGTGCTGTCTTGGGTAAAGGAGAGTGTGTCGGAGGTGATCGTATAGTATTGGGTTTGATCGAGCGAGTATAATTTCCTGCTCTCATGGTCTTCCTCTACCCAAGAGATCGATTTATAGCGGAAAGCGGCGTGGATGTCGCTCTCTATCCGGTTGCCTAGGGCATGGTAGCAGACTTGCAGGTCAGCCTCTTCCGGGAGGATGAAATGCTTCTCGTCACGGTTGAAACGTATGCTTAGGTTGAACTCGGAGAAAGAGGAGTGCCCTTGTATCTCGATACGGTCGATGGTCCAGAGTTCGTCGGTTACGTACAGGTTTCCGGATAGTAGTTTCTGGCTCCATTGGCGAGGGGTGAAACGGATGTTATACACAGGGATGCCGGAGATCGTGTCCGTGCCTTCCTGCCGAAACGTGTAATATTTGAAAGCATCGGGCGAGAGTGGCATGATCATTCCCTTATTGTAGATCGTGGGGGAGTAGACGTTCAAGTTGACGAACGAGGCTATCTCCTTGTAATGCCTTCCGGCGGCGAGATGGCTGCTGTTGATGGCTACAATCTCGTTGCGATAATGGTTGGGAGCGTCGTAGCGGGTGAGGCCACTCATCTCGAAGAAGGCATCGCGGGGATGACGCTCTATCGGGAAGACCAGATAGGCGTATCGTAGCAGCTTGTTCTTCCGGGGAACGTGCGTACGGCCTTTCACGTAGGTCTCCGCTTCATAGCTCTCGAGGACGTGCTCGTAGATGGGGGCTTGATGGATTACCTGCCGCATGATGGAGTCGGCTCGTGTGACGGGTGTCTTCTTTTGTGCCCGCAGGTCTGAATGGACTAGCGGGCACAGAAGAAGTATGGATAGTAGAATAAGGTGTCCCGTCTCGATCCTCATCCTGTCAATGTATGGCGAAGGTTGGGCATACTAATGCGCAAAGATGGCAGCCGACACATTTTTGCTCGTCTATCACCGGTTTGCGCATAGAGGTGAAACGGATAGCTTGATGTCCACCGTCGTTACAGGAAACGAAACAGCGTCCGCAGCCGAGGCATAGGCTGTTATCTACTGTCGGGCGGTGTATCTGCGTACGTTCCAGTTTCTCGGGGGGTACGATGTTCGGTAAAGCGATACCTATGAGGTCGGATAGGGTTTTATATCCGTTCTCTTGCATGAACAGTCGTAACCCTTCGCATAGATCGTCGATGATCCGGAAGCCGTATTGCATCACGGCGGTACATATCTGTAGGTTCGTGCAGCCTAGTAGCAGGAAATCGAGGGCATCCCGCCAAGTCTCTATACCGCCTATCCCGCTGATAGGCATCTTGCCGGCAGAAGGATCGCTCGCCAGCTCATGTATGAACCGGAGAGCGATAGGGCGCACGGCTTTCCCCGAATAGCCGGACACGCTGCTCAGTCCGCAGACAACGGGCCGGGCCGTAAGTGCTTTCTCATCGATACGGGTGATACATTTGATGGTGTTGATGGCGGCTATCCCGGTGGCTCCTCCTTCGTGGGCGGCGAGCGCCACGGGTGTCATCTGCCCGATATTCGGTGTCATCTTCGCTAGTATCGGCAGATGGGTACCCCGGCGTGTGGCGGCGGTGAACCGGCGTACCAGTTCCGGGCTTTGTCCTACGTCGCTGCCCATCCCTTCTTGCGTCATTTGTGGGCAAGAGAAGTTGCACTCAATGATATCGGCCCCAGCCTGCGTGGAATATTGGGCAAGCCGTGTCCACTCATCGTCTGTCCGTCCCATAATGGAGGAGATGATTAATTTGTCAGGATAGCGTTGCTTGAGGCGATAGAGAGTATCGAAATTCTCTTCGACAGAGGCTTCCGACAATTGTTCCATGTTCTTGAATCCGATGAAAGGCACGCCATCCACCTCCATTTGGTCGAAGCGGGGGGATACCTCATGGCTCGGATAGAATGATATCGTCTTGAAGCAGATACCGGCCCAACCGGCTTCGAGGGCCCGGACGCACATCTCGTAATTATGGGCTACGGGCGAGGAGGCCAGTATAAAGGGGTTGGCGCAGCGGACACCACAAAAGTCGATCGCCAAGTCCGGAGACGAAGTGAGGGGAGAACTATCCGTCGGGTTTGGCATATCTTGTAATTGCCGTACGATCTGGGTGATGGATATCGCCCGGTCGGTTCGTCCGCGGAGGCAGGCCTTCTCGCAAGGATGCCCGTCGCAATCCTTGCAGGCTTCCATCCGGTAGGCCCGGAGGATAGCTCCCGCTAGGTTGTCCATTTTACAGGCCCGCAGCAAGCGGCCCGGATCTAGTCCGGGCTTGCATGCCTTCGTGCAGACAGGGGCATCGCACAGATAACAGCGATTCGATTCTTCCGTTAGGAGGCGTTTTCTCTGGAGGAGGTTTGTCTTCATGGCTTCTAACTGTATTATCTCACTACTTTCTGTACTTTCCGGTAACGTTCGGTCACGACCTCCACGGTGTACAGGTGTCCGGGCAGGCTGAAGATTGCTTTTCCGGATACCGCTTGCTGGTGACCAGCCAACGTGCCGTTCATGCTGTAGACGTTGACGGTGGCTCCCGGCAGGCAGTCTACCGTAAGCATGCCGTTGAGAAAGCGGATAGATAGGGGCTCGTCGGCCGTTACCACCTCATTTCCGGTGATGCTCACGTCACCTCGTACATAGGTGATGTTGTTGATGTCCCACGCCAATACGAAGGGTTTGTCGCTGTTTACCATGAAGGGAAAGGTGTCGGTGCCGAAGCTAATCTTCCGTTCGAGTAGCTTGGGGTAGTACTGGTCACGGAGCGTGTTCGACTTCTCGGCAGTGAGCAGATAGAGGGTGGATGAGAAGGACTCGGCTGTCTCTTCCGGCCTGACGTGCTTGTCCGTGCGTCGTATCTTCGAATAGGATGCGCTGATACCCTGCGAGGTTGTCGCCGTGGTCTGGTCTGTCCATTCCCAAGAACTTTGGTTCTCCAGTTGAAAGAAGGGGAATTTCAAATCCATAAGGCTGATGGCACCTTTGGTCTGACTGTCGGAGATTGTGCCGCTGGTTTCCAGCGTCATGTCGATCCGTTCGGAGTTGAGGCTGAAGTTGACGGACTTGCTGACATTTGGCTCGCTGGCGGTCATGGTGAGGATCTCACGGGCCTCCCAGTCTCCAAGTTTGCTTGGATTGTCTATGCGGAAAGGCTCTAGGTCGAGAGGCACTTCTACTTGTTTGATACTCTGTCGTGTCATGTAAGTATAGCTGAATATGGGCATTCGTACACTCTGTCTCCGGGTGGGGGAGAGGTATTCTAGGTCGCAACGGGTCAGAATGGGTACAGAGTAGAGGGCGATGGCCCGGTAGTCTGCTGTGTCGTTTGCTTCGAAGGTAACGGTGATGGACTCGGACTGGCTTGTTACTTCCTCGTGTTGTTTCTGGAAGGAGTATCCGCCGCCGAATGCTGCCGTGAGTTTATCCGTATGCGGTCCGAAGGAGCATTTTAGATCACTTTTATAGAGTCGGCTCACGGAGTTGCTGGTGCCCGATCCCATGGTGAAGGCAAGGCTTGAGGCTACGCCGAGGTCGCCGAACCACTCGTTATTATCCACTACCGTTGGAGGTGGTCCTTCGATGATGCCGACGAGGCGCACGAGATTGCGTAACTCGCTGTTGCCGAATAAGGCCTTCTCGTCGTTGAAAGAACTACGTCTCTCCACGATCTCGTTAGATCGGATGGAGGCGACGTAGGAGTGCTTGAACCAGTGGTATGGTTGCTGGTTACCCCGCAGTAGATAGATATATTGCTTGTAGTAGAGTCCTCCGCCGGGAGCTGTCTCAGTGGTAGGATCTGCTGCGGTGGCTACGGCCGTGTAGCCGTAGGGCAGGTCAGTGTAGATGGGTGCGTCGGCGGCGAAGCTGTTGCTGCCGGGGTAGAATTTCTTTAGGAAGTGTTCACCCGTCCCTTTGCCATCATAGGAACAGTAGCTGAAGATTAGGGGATTTGAGGACGCTTTGTAGCCATTGGTATTGTCGGCCGCATAGCCTTCGATGTCAGCTTGGATGAGCTTGAGTGAGAAGGTCTTCGAGCGGCCTATGTCGTGGTGTGCGTATTCTTCCCACTTGGAGGGCCATGTGTTATCCTTGCCATATTC
>ERZ834382.2187-NODE-2187-length-14368-cov-3.856145_pt1 | contig 14368 bp, 9 predicted proteins | sample MGYA00519692_ERZ834382 | MGnify/ENA primary metagenome ERZ834382 (study PRJEB31850, sample SAMEA3708751) | human gut metagenome | biome: human gut; feature: human-associated habitat; material: faeces | place: China | collected 2014 ...
ACCCCTGTTTTCGCCGTGAGAGGGCGACGTCTTAGCCTCTTGACCAACGAACCATGTCGCTTAAAACAGAATTTTTAAGAGAGAAGGCATCCTGCGAACCTTCAGCAGTTCGTAGGGGAATCGAACCCCTGTTTTCGCCGTGAGAGGGCGACGTCTTAGCCTCTTGACCAACGAACCGTACTCGCTTATAATACACGATGTCTGGAGAAAATGCAAGTGTTTTTTTGAAAAAAATTTAAAAAATTTCAAAAAGTAGCGAAATTCGCATTTTACTTGCATTTTTTGCCAGTTATGGTATGATAAAACAAACAAATGTTCTAAAAACAGAAATACGTTCTAAAAAGAAAGAAAAAAGATTAGAATAGAGAAGGAGAAGACAAATGAAACAGTACAAAGGAGCCATTTTTGATCTGGACGGAACACTGCTCGACTCGATGTGGGTCTGGGATGACATCGATGTTGCATTTTTAAAGAAGAGAGGACTTGAGGTTCCGCCGGATTATCAGGAGGCGATTACACCGCTCGGCTTTCTGGAGGCTGCCCGCTACACGATCAGACGGTTCGGCTTTCCGGAAACGCCGGAAGAACTGATTCAGGAGTGGCATCAGATGGCGGTCGACGCCTATACGTATGAAGTGGAGTTAAAAGACGGGGCAGCAGAATATCTCCGCTATTTAAAAGAAAAAGGAATCCGCATGGCGGTTGCTACCTCATCGAGCCCGGAGCTGTATGAGCCGGCCTTAAAGAGAAATGGGATTTATGAGTATTTTAAAGCATTTGTCACCGTCTCGGAAGTAAAGCGCGGCAAGGGCTTTCCGGATATCTACGAGAAAGCGGCTGAAAAGCTGTCTCTTCCGCCGGAAACGTGTGTGGTATATGAAGATATCCTAACGGGAATCCGCGGCGCCAAAATGGGCGGATTTGCGGCTGTGGGCGTGTATGACAGAAGCGGGGAAGGAAACCGCGCAAAGATGGAGCAGGAAGCAGACCGCTACGTGACTTCTTTTAAGGAGCTGATGAACGGAGGAGATTCTTTCTTCTAAAGAAAATCTTGCTATTCCGGGAAGAAAAATGATATAATAAAATACTGTGCCCCCAAAATGGGACAGACAGAAGTATTTTTAAGAGAAAAAGACAGTAACACATAAGTGAGGATAGAACAGTTATGCCAAAAAAAGAAACGTATGATGCCAGCAGTATTTCCGTGCTGGAAGGTCTCGAAGCAGTGCGTAAGCGCCCTGGTATGTATATCGGAAGTACCTCGCGGAAAGGCCTGAATCATCTGATTTATGAAATTGTAGACAATGCGGTGGACGAGCATCTTGCGGGCTACTGCGACACCATTCACGTAACACTTGAAGCAGACGGCTCGGCGACCGTGACCGACAACGGCCGCGGAATCCCGGTCGGCATGCATGAAAAAGGCGTTCCGGCGGAGCGTCTCGTTTTTACAACCCTGCACGCCGGCGGTAAATTCGACAACAATGCGTACAAGACAAGCGGCGGTCTGCACGGTGTCGGTTCTTCGGTTGTCAATGCGCTTTCTACCTATCTTGACGTACAGGTCAGCCTCGGCGGCTGGGTTTATCACGACCGCTACGAACGAGGTGTTGCCGTACAGGAACTCGATGAGGATGGGCTGCTGCCGAAGATCGGAAAAACGAAGAACAGCGGAACCCGCATCAACTTCCTGCCGGATCCGGAAATCTTTGAGAAAACACGTTTTTCCGCAACAGAGGTCAAAAGCCGTCTTCATGAGACTGCATATCTGAACCCGGCGCTTACCATTTATTTTTCCGATCTGCGCGATGGAAAAGAGGAGCACCTGACGTATCACGAGCCGGACGGCATTGTTGGTTTTGTGCGCGATCTGAATAAGAATAAAGAGGCAATCCACGATCCGATTTATTTCAAAGGGGAATCTGAGGGCATTACCGTAGAATGTGCGTTCCAGTATATCAACGAATTCCAGGAAAACGTGCTCGGCTTCTGTAATAATATCTACAACGCTGAGGGCGGTACCCATATTTCCGGTTTCAAATCGACCTTTACGACGATTATGAACAGCTATGCCAGAGAGATCGGTGTCTTAAAAGAAAAAGACAATAACTTTACGGGATCGGATATCCGAAACGGTATGACCGCTGTTATTTCGATCAAGCACCCGGATCCGCGGTTCGAGGGTCAGACAAAAACGAAGCTGGACAACCCGGATGCGGCAAAGGCCGCCGGAAAAGTAACGGGCGAGGAGATTCCGCTGTATTTCGACCGCAATCTCGAAGTGCTGAAAAATGTTCTTGCCTGCGCTGAGCGATCTGCCAAAATCCGCAGAAGCGAAGAAAAAGCCAAGACGAATATGCTGACCAAGCAGAAATATTCGTTTGATACGAACGGCAAACTGGCAAACTGCGAGAAAAAGGACCCGTCGCTGTGCGAGATCTTTATCGTCGAGGGAGATTCTGCGGGCGGTTCCGCAAAGACGGCGCGTGACCGTAATTTCCAGGCAATTCTGCCGATCCGCGGTAAGATTCTGAACGTAGAGAAGGCTTCTATTGATAAAGTTCTGGCAAATGCCGAGATCAAATCCATGATCAATGCATTCGGCTGCGGCTTTTCCGAGGGTTACGGCAACGACTTCGATATCACAAAGCTCCGTTACGATAAAATTATCATCATGGCAGATGCCGATGTCGACGGTGCGCATATTTCAACGCTGCTGCTGACACTGTTCTACCGTTTCATGCCGGAGCTGATCTACGAGGGACATGTCTATATCGCGATGCCGCCTCTTTACAAGGCAATGCCGTCCCGCGGAAAAGAAGAGTATCTGTACGACGACAAAGCACTGGAAAAATACAGAAAGACACACAAAGAAAAATTTACGCTGCAGCGCTACAAAGGTCTTGGCGAGATGGACCCGGAGCAGCTCTGGGAGACGACACTGAATCCGGAGACGAGACTTTTGAAGCGTGTGGAGATCGAGGATGCCCGTATGGCCTCCGATGTGACGGAAGTACTGATGGGAACCGAGGTTCCGCCGCGGAAAGCATTTATTTATGAGCATGCAACCGATGCAGAGCTGGATATTTAACAGGAAGGACAAAGGAAGATGAAAGAAAAATCAGAAGATCAGATTATACGGACCGAATATTCTGAGGTCATGCAGAAATCTTATATTGATTATGCGATGAGCGTCATCATTTCCCGAGCGCTTCCGGACGTGCGGGACGGTTTAAAGCCGGTACAGCGCCGTACTCTGTATGACATGTATGAGCTCGGCATCCAGTACGACAAGCCGTTCCGAAAGTGCGCGCGTATCGTCGGCGATACGATGGGTAAATACCATCCGCACGGCGACAGTTCCATTTACGATGCTCTTGTCGTAATGGCACAGGATTTCAAAAAAGGGCAGCCGCTTGTGGACGGTCACGGAAACTTCGGGTCGATTGAGGGTGACGGTGCCGCTGCAATGCGATATACCGAGGCGAGACTGCAGAAAATTACACAGGAGGTCTATTTAAAGGATCTCGACAAAGACGTTGTCGATTTCGTACCGAACTTCGACGAGACGGAAAAAGAGCCGTCTGTTCTGCCGGTGCGCGTGCCGAACCTTCTGTTGAATGGCGCAGACGGTATCGCTGTCGGTATGGCAACAAGCATTCCGCCGCACAACCTGTGTGAGATTGTGGATGCGGTCAAGGCCTACATGAAAAACAACGACATCACCGTCAAAGGTCTGATGAAATACATCAAAGGACCGGATTTCCCGACCGGCGGTATTGTCGTCAATCAGGATGACCTGCTGTCGATCTACGAAAAAGGTGTCGGAAAGATTAAAATCCGCGGAAAAGTGGAAGTGGAGAAAGGCAGAAACGGAAAGCAGTATCTTGTGATCACCGAAATTCCGTACCCGATGATCGGTGCGAACATCGGAAAGTTCCTGAACGATGTGGCGGGGCTTGTGGAGAGCAAGAAAGCGCCGGAAATCGTCGACATTTCCAACCAGTCCTCGAAAGAAGGAACACGCATCGTGCTCGAACTGAAAAAAGGCGCGGATGTGGAGCGGATCACGAATCTGCTGTACAAGAAAACACGTTTGGAAGATACGTTCGGTGTCAACATGCTCGCCGTGGCAGATGGAAGACCGGAGACGTTAAGCCTTAAACAGGTGATCGAGCATCACGTTGATTTCCAGTTTGAAGTGGCAACCCGCAAATACCAGAACCTTCTCCGCAAAGAGATGGAGCGCCGCGAGGTGCAGGAAGGTCTGATCAAGGCATGCGATGTGATCGATCTGATCATTGAGATCCTGCGCGGAAGCAAGACACAGAAGCAGGTCAAAGAGTGTCTGATTATGGGAGTGACCGATGGTATCCGCTTCAAATCAAAGTCAAGTGAGCGTATGGCAGCACAGCTCTGCTTTACGGAACGCCAGGCAACGGCGATTCTGGAGATGCGTCTGCAGAAACTGATCGGACTGGAAGTGGAAGCACTCTTAAAAGATCATGAGGCGACTGTGGCGAAGATTACAAAGTACGAGGATATCTTAAATCATTACGACTCGATGTCGGAAGTTATTATGGAAGATCTGACGCAGATAAAAAAAGAGTACGGCCACAAGCGGAAAACGGCGATTGAGAATGCTGAGGCGATTGTTCTTGAGGAGCTGAAGGTCGAGGAGATGGATGTTGTCTTCCTGATGGACCGCTTCGGTTATGCGAAGACGATCGATACGTCTGCTTACGAGCGGAACAAAGAGGCTGTGCACAACGAGAACAAATATGTGTTCCAGTGCAAAAACACCGATAAGATCTGCGTCTTTACGGATCTTGGCATGATGCACAGCATCAAAGTAATGGACATCCCGTATGGAAGATTCCGTGACAAGGGAACGCCGATCGACAACCTTGGAAATTACAGCAGCCAGAAGGAGCAGATGATTTACGTCGATGCACTGGAAAATATCAAGAACAATAAGCTGCTGTTCGTCAGCGCGGCCGGTATGGTAAAACTTGTCGATGGATCCGAGTTTGATGTCGTAAAACGAACGATCGCGGCGACGAAGCTTTCATCCGAGGAGGACCGTCTGATTCTTGCCGAGGTCTGCCAGGAGCAGGAGTATGTGGTTCTGCAGACGAAAAACGGTGTCTTCCTGCGCTTCCTTACGAGTGAAGTGCCGGAGAAGAAAAAAGCAGCCGTTGGTGTGCGTGGTATCCGTATGGCAGAGGACGACGCGGTAGAGCATGCGTATCTGCTGGCAAGCCGGATGGATTACACGATCACGTATCACGACAAAGAGATTTCTCTGACAGCGAAGATTAAGCTGGCAAAACGAGATACCAAGGGAACAAAGATCCGGGTATAACGCAGAGTTTTGTTTATAACCATGAGAAGCACGCTCCGCGGGTTTTTCGAGAGATCACTTGGCAATAAAAGGACACCTGCCCGATACCAGAACGGTACGGGCAGATGTCCTTTTTGCATAATTTTTTAGTTATTTGAAAAACTGTGGGAAGTCTTTCTTGGGGTTCTTCTTTCAATGGCAACGTACGGACGATGATGACCGACATATTTATAAGCCGGACGGATGATCTTTCCTTCGTTGACAAGCTCTTCGATCCGGTGTGCGGACCAGCCGGAGATACGGGAGATAGCAAAGATCGGGGTGTAGAGCTCTTTTGGAAGGCCAAGCATTGCGTAGACGAAACCGCTGTAGAAATCAACATTTGCACAGACTGGTTTGAGCAGACGGCGCTTTTTGGCGATACACTCGCCGGCAATGCGTTCTACAGACTCATAGAGAGCAAATTCTTTCTCGCGGTGCTTCTCAGCGGAAAGCTTCTTTGCATATTCTTTCAGAATCACACAACGTGGATCGGACAGGGTATAAACAGCATGGCCCATACCATAGATAAGACCGGTTCCATCGAATGTTTCACGATCAAGCATTTTGGTCAGGTAGGTGCGCAGTTCGTTTTCGTCTTCCCAGTTTGTAACATTCTCTTCAATATTTTCAAACATCTCCATAACCTTCAAGTTGGCACCGCCGTGGCGCGGTCCTTTTAAGGAACTTAAAGAAGCCGCAACAGCAGAGTAGGTATCGGTTCCGGAGGAGGAGACAACGTGTGTCGTAAATGTTGAGTTATTTCCGCCGCCGTGGTCTGCGTGAAGAATTAACGCAACATCGAGAACCTTTGCCTCCAGAGCAGTGTATTCTCCATCCGGGTGAAGCATCTGCAGAATGTTTTCAGCCATCGACAGCTCCGGTTTCGGATTTCGGATGATCAGGTTCTGGTTTTCGTGGTAGTGGCGGTATGCATGGTAGCCGTAAACGGCGATCAGCGGCATTTTGGCGATCAGACTCAAAGCCTGGCGGAGGACGTTCGGAATGGAAATGTCATCCGGCTTTTCGTCGTAGGAATACAGGGTCAGCACACAGCGCTGCAGAGTATTCATCATGTTTTTGCTGGTTGCCTTCATGACAACGTCGCGGACAAAAGTGTCCGGCAGCTCGCGGTAGATACTTAAAATTTCGTTGAAATCATTTAACTGCGGTTCTGTCGGAAGAGAACCGAACAGAAGAAGATAGGTAATCTCTTCAAAACCGAAGCGTCGTCCTTCCATACCTTTGATCAGATCTGCGACGTTATAGCCCTGAAAATAGAGACGGCCATCGGTCGGAACTTTTTCGCCGGTGCGCTCATCAATATCGAAGCCGATAACATCGGAAATTTCGGTCAGGCCGGTGAGAACACCTTTACCGGTGGAATCACGCAGTCCCCGTTTTACATCGTACTCAGTGTATAAAGATAAATCAATCTTTCCGGAATCTTTCGTATACTCTACAAGCTGACTGAGCTTGTCTTCCAGATTATCGTATTGCATGGTCATGACAACAGCCCCTTTCTTCCTTTAGTTAAAAACTATACTTACTTTTTTGGCGGTTGTCAATGCTTTTCTTTCAAAATACATTAATTTTTATAAGGAAAAGGGATGGTTTTCCTTAATTTTTGAAAGTAAGGACAAAGTTTATGCATAAAATTTGCGTCAGGGATGTGAAAACAACAAGGATGAAAACGGCAGGAAATCAGTGGGGCGGAACAAATTTTAGAAAAAGATTCATAAATTTCAAAAAAATGCTTGCAATTTCAAAAAAATACGGTATAATAATGATTGTGTCATTCAGGAAATGAATTTCACAGGCCGAAATAGCTCAGCCGGTAGAGCACTTCACTCGTAATGAAGGGGTCGTCAGTTCGAATCTGATTTTCGGCTTATTCTTTAGAAACCCGCAGGACGTAAGGTTCTGCGGGTTTTCTGGTATCATGAGAAATATGACAGAAATACGAACGCCCTTTGCAGGAAAAAGATCTGCTGCAAAGGGCGTTTGCTGTTACAAGTTTCAGGAAAATCAGTTCGTACAGCATATCCTGACGGAGCTTTTGGCCGGACACTTCAAAGAGCACATCAGCTGTTGCCATTTTCCTGTGCTGCCACCCGTGCGTCGCGTTCCCGGCGGGAAAAGACGCAGCCGCAGTAGTCCTGGCGGTAGAGGCCGTATTCGTGGGAAAGTTCGATGGAACGCTGGTAGCCGCCCCGTTTCTTGAAATCTGAATTGAGATATGGGATCCCGTATTCGGCGGCAAGCCGTTCTCCGATTTCATTCAGCTTTTCCGCGTTTTTCAGCGGGCTGATGGAGAGGGTTGTTGTAAAATAGTCGAGTTTGAGCTGCTTTGCCATTTCGGCCGCTTCGCGGAGCCGCATTTCATAGCAGACAAAACAGCGCTCGCCGCCCTCCGGCACATTTTCCATCCCGCGTGTCAGCTCATAGAACCGGTCAGAATCGTACGGTCCGGGGCAGAAGGAAATCGGATGCACGGCGGGAAGAGAATGGATCAGACGCTGCTGTTCCTCCACGCGGTGCTCGTACTCCGTCGGTGGATAGATGTTGGGATTATAGTAAAAGAGCGTAATGGAAAAATACTGCGACAGATATTCCAGCACGTAACTGCTGCACGGCGCACAGCAGCTGTGCAGCAGCAAGGTCGGAACTTCACCGTGAAGTCCTGCAATCTTCGCATCCAGCTCCTTCTGGTAATTTCTTTTATTGGTCATAATGTATCTTCAAACCTCCTGGTATCTTTCAATCCTTTCTATTATAGCCTCAGCGCGGCTGGGATGCAAGCTGCATATGATATCTTATAGATAGAGGAGGATGCAAAAAAATGGATGATCAAATCCTGTCATTAGAGCATATATCACTGTCCTATCACACCATGAAAGGAGAAACACCGGCGCTGTGCGATCTGACCTTTTCGGTAAAACCGGGGGAATTTGTTGCTCTTGTCGGACCGAGCGGCTGCGGAAAGAGCACGATCCTGAACTTGATTTCCGGTCTTTTAAAGCCGGAGGCGGGAACTCTGCTGAGCCGCGGACGGCCGATCACGGAGGCGGATCTCCATATCGGCTACATGCTGCAGAGAGACCACCTGTTTGAATGGCGGACCATCTACAGCAACGTTCTGCTGGGCCTTGAGATTTCGCGCACGCTGACACCCGAGCGGAAAGAAAAAGTTGGGGAGATGATGGAGACATACGGCCTGAAATCCTTTTCCAATGCCCGTCCGTCCGAACTTTCCGGCGGTATGCGGCAGAGGGCGGCACTGATCCGTACACTGGCGATGGAGCCGGATCTTCTGCTGCTTGACGAGCCGTTCTCCGCTCTCGACTACCAGACGAGGCTGAACGTCTGTGATGATATCGGAAAGATCATCAAAAAAGAGGGAAAGACAGCAATTCTCGTGACACACGATATTTCGGAGGCCATCAGTATGGCGGACCGTGTGATTGTTCTGGCGGCACGGCCGGCATATGTGAAAAAAAAGATTCCGATCCGGTTTGCGATGGAGGAGCGCACGCCGATGAAAGCGCGCAGTGCGCCGGAATTTAAAACGTATTTCAATGCCATCTGGAAGGAGCTGAATGAAAATGCGTGAGCAGGCAAAAACGCCGGAGAGCAGCTTTCAGAGGGCGTATCTCCGGCAGAAAAAAAGAGAACGGGAGCAGGTGCGGGTGTTTCGGGCTTTGCTTCTCGTCAGTTTTCTGGTATTATGGGAGGTGGCGGCGGATCTGAGATGGATTGATCCGTTTATCTTTTCCAGCCCTGTGCGGGTGGGAAAAACGTTCGTGACCCTGCTGACGGAGCAGAACCTTCTGCGCCATATCGGGATCACGGTGTATGAGACGGGAATCAGCTTTCTGCTCGTCTCGGCACTTGGCATGGCGTTCGCTGTGCTTTTGTGGCTCTTTCCGCGCTTTTCTGCGGTGATGGAGCCGTACCTGGTAGTCCTGAACAGCCTGCCGAAATCGGCGCTCGCCCCGCTTCTCATTGTGTGGATGGGGGCAAACGTGAAAACGATCATCACGGCCGGCATTTCCGTTGCGATATTCGGCTCGGTGATCAGCATTTACAGCAGCTTTCAGGGTGTGGAGCCGGATATGCTCCGCCTGATTGCAACACTCGGCGGAACGAAGAAGGATATGCTGTTCCGCGTCGTGCTGCCGTGGTCGTTTCCGGGGCTGCTCGCCGTGTGGAAGGTCAACATCGGCCTGTGCCTCGTCGGTGTTGTAATCGGAGAGTTTATCGGGGCAAGAGAGGGGCTTGGCTATCTGATTATCTACGGCAGTCAGGTGTTCAGATATGCACACGCAAGAGAAGGGAGGATGACAGATGATTGGAATCGTATGTCTGGAAGAACGAAGAGGAATGCAGTTTGGCGGACGACGCGTTTCGCGGGACCGCGTGGTAACGGAAAAAATCTGCGAACTGTGTGAGGGGAAAACGCTCTGGATGAATCCGGCTTCGGAAAAGCTGTTCGCGGAGCAGAAGGAGAGTGGGAAGGTAACACTTCAGGCGGCGGCAGATTTTCTGGAGCAGGCAGGCGAAGGAGAATACTGCTTTGTGGAGAATACGGGACTGCAGGCTGTGGAAGCGAAGATAGAGAAAATCATCGTTTTCTGGTGGAACCGGCATTATCCGTCTGACCGGAAATTCGACCTGGATCTTTCCAAATGGAATAAAGTGTCCGAGGAGGAGTTTGCAGGCTATTCCCATGAGAAAATAACGAAAGAGGTATATGAGAAATGAAAAAACTAAGAAAACAGCTTCTGCTGCTGGCGGCGCTTCTTGCTCTGACACTGACCGGCTGTGAGGCGCAGGATCTTCTCTCGACGGAGAGAGCAGATTCCGGTTCGGAGGTTACGGCCGCTTATACGATGACGGAATCCCAGATTACCGATCAGGCACCGACGGCCGTTTCAGTTCTTGATGTTTCGGAGTTTTCCGGTGAACCGTATGTCGTTTTAAACGGAAATGAGCCGGATTTTACCGATGAGGAAAAGACGACCGAGTCGTACGAGCATTACAGCAATCTGGACAGCCTGGGACGGTGCGGCGTGGCAGAGGCGAATATCGGCCAGGATCTGATGCCGACGGAGAAGCGCGGCGCGATCGGCCAGGTAAAGCCGACGGGCTGGCATACGGTAAAATATGATCAGGTGGAAGGTAAATATCTGTACAACCGCTGCCATCTGATCGGATACCAGCTGACCGGTGAGAATGCAAACGAGAAGAATCTGATCACTGGAACACGTTATCTGAATGTCGAGGGCATGCTGCCGTTTGAAAACATGGTTGCCGACTACGTCAAAGAGACCGGAAACCATGTGCTGTACCGCGTTACACCAATTTTTATCGGGGACAACCTTGTAGCGGACGGTGTGGAGATGGAGGCACTTTCCATGGAAGATGACGGCGAGGGCATTTCCTTCCATATCTTCGCATACAACAATCAGCCGGGCATCTCAATTAATTATGCAACGGGAGACAGCACGTTAAGCGAAAGCAGCGGAACGATGACGGATCAGCAGGAATATGTCATGAACACATCCAGCATGAAATTCCACCTGCCGTCATGCTCCAGCGTCAGCTCGATTAAGGATGAAAACAAGGCGACATATCAGGGACCGCGCGAGGACCTGATCGCCGAAGGCTATGAGCCGTGCGGACGGTGCAATCCGTAAAAGAAATTACAAAAAGAGGGTCGGAACTTTCCGGTCCTTTTTTCTATATAGTAAAGAGAAGCATCTGGAAAGTGAGACAGGAGATGGAAGAGGAGAAGCTGCGTGCGGTTTATTATGCAAGGTGCAGCACCGAGGAGGAAAATCAGAAGGATGCGCTGGTAAGACAGGCGGCGGAGGCGGAAGAGGCAATCCGGGCAAGAGGATGGAGGCTTGTGGATGCCTACGTGGAGAGCCGCTCCGGTACGAGCCGGAAGGGCAGATGGGAATATAACCGCCTGTACGAGGATCTCGAGCAGAACCGGTTTGATGTCGTCGTAATCAAGTCGCAGGACCGCCTGATGCGGAACACGCGGGACTGGTATCTGTTCGCAGACCGCTTAAACTGCGCCGGAAAGCGGCTGTATTTTTATCTGGAGAACACATTCTATTCGCCGGAAGACGCGCTTCTGACCGGCATTAAGGCGATTCTGGCGGAGGAGTACAGCCGGGAGCTGAGCAAGAAGATGAATCTGGCGCACCAGAAACGGCAGCAGAATAATGGAAAGCCGGTGCTGACCTCAAAAAGTTATGGTTACCGGCGGACGGCAGACGGAGCGATTGAGATCATCCCGGAGGAGGCCGCAGTGAAGCGCCGTATGTACGAACTCTGTGCAGACGGTCTCGGCGGACGGAAAATTGCGGCGGTTCTGGCAGCGGAGGGCGTCCGCAGCCGCGCCGGAAAACCATTCTCTGGAACAGACATTATCCGCATGGTGCGGAATCCCATGAATAAAGGCACCGTAGTCATGAACAGGAAGCATTACGATTTTAACACCGGAAAAACGCTCCCTACACCGCCGGGCGGGCAGTACGTCTATGCGGGGAAAATTCCTGCTATCGTCTCTGAAGAGCTCTGGATAGCGGCAAATCGGGCGGCTGACGAGCGTCTCTGCCGCAAAAAGGTGGGCAAATCTGTTCAGACTTGACTGGGTAATCCTGTCCATCCTGATTCTCTGCCTCGTTGCGGCAGGATTGTACGGCATCTTGGGCTGGCTGGAAAAAAACTACACAAAACGCCGAAATTCGGGAAAGTAGGTGATTTGACTTGCAAAGGAAGGTTGGATGCTTGTATAATAATGCATGATAATTTAAAAAACTTACAGGAAAAGAGGAATGAAAATGGCACAGTTATGGGGCGGACGGTTCACAAAAGAGACCGACAAGTTAGTGTATAATTTTAATGCATCCATCAGCTTTGATCAGAAATTCTATAAACAGGACATCAAAGGCAGCATGGCACATGTAAAGATGCTGGCAAAACAGGGCATTCTGACAGAAGACGAGAGAGACCAGATTCTTGCAGGACTGGAGGGGATTCTTGCCGACGTAGAGAGCGGAAAACTGGAAATCACCAGCGAATATGAGGATATCCACAGCTTCGTGGAGGCAAACCTGATCGACCGCATCGGAGACGCCGGAAAGAAGCTGCACACCGGAAGAAGCCGCAATGACCAGGTAGCCCTCGATATGAAACTTTATGTCCGCGATGAGATCACCGAGATTGATGCACTCGTCAAAGAGGTGCTGGTAACACTCGAAAAAATCATGGAAGAGAACATTCACACCTATATGCCGGGATTCACCCATCTGCAGAAAGCACAGCCGATCACACTGGCACATCACATGGGCGCATATTTTGAAATGTTCCGCCGCGACAGAGGCCGCCTTGCAGACATCTACAAGAGAATGAATTACTGTCCGCTCGGTTCCGGTGCGCTGGCTGGAACGACGTATCCGTTGGACCGCGCTTACACAGCAGAGCTGCTCGGCTTTGACGGCCCGACCTTAAACAGCATGGATTCCGTATCCGACCGTGACTATGTCATTGAGCTCCTCAGTGCTCTTTCTACGATTATGATGCATCTTTCCCGCTTCTCCGAGGAGATCATCATCTGGAATACCAATGAGTATCAGTTTGTGGACATCGACGACGCATACAGCACCGGAAGCAGTATCATGCCGCAGAAAAAGAATCCGGATATCGCAGAGCTTGTTCGAGGAAAAACAGGCCGCGTTTACGCAGCTCTGATGTCAATGCTCACCACTATGAAGGGAATCCCGCTGGCGTACAACAAAGATATGCAGGAGGATAAAGAGCTGACCTTCGATGCCATCGACACCGTAAAAGGATGCCTGGCTCTGTTCAATGGCATGCTTTCTACCATGTACTTCAAAAAAGACCGCATGGAGAACAGTGCAAAGAACGGTTTCACGAATGCAACGGACGCAGCTGATTACCTTGTTGGAAAAGGCGTTCCGTTCCGCGATGCACATGGCATTGTCGGCCGTCTCGTTCTGTACTGCATTGACAAAGGAATCTCCCTTGATGATATGAAACTCGAAGAGTACAAAGCGATCAGCCCGGTATTCGAAGATGACATTTACGATGCGATCAGCATGAAAAACTGCGTGGAGCGACGCAATACGATCGGCGCGCCGGGAGCAGATGCGATGCAGGCTGTCATCGAGCAGAATAAAAAATATTTACAGGAAAATTGAAAAAACAGTTGCAATTTTGAAAAAATTGGTATAGTATGACATGAGACGCACAAATGTACGCCACAGAAGAACAAGGAGATGAAACCAATGGAGCAGAAATTGAGAGTAGGAATTTTAGGAGCAACCGGTATGGTAGGACAGAGATTTATTTCTCTGCTGGAGAACCATCCGTGGTTTGAAGTTGTGACCCTGGCAGCAAGTCCGAGAAGTGCCGGAAAAACATATGAGGAAGCAGTCGGCGGACGCTGGAAAATGGATACTCCAATGCCGGAAGCAGTGAAAAAGCTCGTTGTGATGAATGTAAATGATGTAGAGCATGTGGCATCTACCGTAGATTTTGTATTTTCCGCTGTTGATATGTCGAAAGATGAGATCAAAGCGATTGAAGAAGCATATGCAAAGACCGAGACACCGGTTGTTTCCAACAACAGCGCACACCGCTGGACACCGGATGTTCCGATGGTAGTTCCGGAAATCAACCCAGAGCACTTCGATGTTATCGAGTTTCAGAAAAAACGTCTGGGAACCAAGAGAGGCTTTATCGCTGTAAAACCGAACTGTTCAATCCAGAGCTATGCACCGGTATTAACGGCATGGAAAGAGTTCGAGCCATATGAAGTGGTTGCAACCACATACCAGGCAATTTCCGGAGCAGGAAAAACCTTCAAAGACTGGCCGGAGATGGAAGGCAACATCATCCCGTTCATCGGCGGAGAAGAAGAGAAGAGCGAGCAGGAGCCGCTTCGTA
>ERZ834382.2194-NODE-2194-length-14344-cov-5.941703_pt1 | contig 14344 bp, 10 predicted proteins | sample MGYA00519692_ERZ834382 | MGnify/ENA primary metagenome ERZ834382 (study PRJEB31850, sample SAMEA3708751) | human gut metagenome | biome: human gut; feature: human-associated habitat; material: faeces | place: China | collected 2014 ...
ACTGCATGCCTTCCACGATCTCGTTGTAGGTCTCAGCAGTGGTCTTGTTCTCCTCAATGGTGATGACGCCATCGGAGGTGACCTTTTCCATAGCCTCGGCGATCAGACGGCCGATCTCCGGGTCGCCGGCAGAAATGGTGCCGACGCGGGCGATATCGTTGCTGTCCTTCACCTTCTGGCTGTGTGCCTTGATGGTCTCCACAGCGGTGGTAACAGCCTTGCTCATGCCGCGGCGGATATCCATGGGATTTGCGCCGGCGGTAACGTTCTTCATGCCCTCGTTGACCATGGCCTGTGCCAGCACGGTAGCAGTGGTGGTGCCATCGCCTGCGGCATCGTTGGTCTTGGTTGCGACTTCACGCACCAACTGTGCGCCCATGTTCTCGAACTCGTCCTTCAGCTCGATCTCCTTTGCGATGGTCACGCCATCGTTGGTGATGACCGGTGCGCCGAACTTCTTGCCCAGCACCACATTGCGGCCCTTGGGGCCGAGGGTGATTTTAACGGTGTTAGCCAGGGTATCAATACCGGCACACAGTGCCTTGCGGGCGTCCTCGCCCTGCTTGATCTGCTTTGCCATAATACATCGCTCCTTTATAATACAAGCTCAATTGAAAAGGGAAAATTCAGTTTCAGTCTTCCACAACAGCCAAAATGTCGCTCTGGCGCACAATGGTGCACTCTTCGCCGTCCACCTTGACTTCGGTGCCGGAGTACTTGCTGGTGAGGACCTTATCGCCGACCTTGACGGTCATCTTGACTTCCTTGCCGTCCACGACACCGCCGGGGCCGACAGCCACTACCTGTGCCACCTGCGGCTTCTCTTTTGCGCTGCCGGTCAGGATCAGGCCGCCCTTGGTGGTCTCCTCAACTTCAACAGTCTTAATGACAACACGGTCTGCAAGAGGAATGATCTTCATAATTCTTGCCCTCCAATTATATTGAATTTATTTGAAACTTTGTTACGCCCTGCGGGGGCTTCGTGTGTGTTCCGCAGCGGTTTAGCACTCCTTTTCTCTGAGTGCTAATTGTATTGTACTCATCTTGCTCTGAAAAATCAAGGGGTTTTGCAATTTTTCTTTGTTAAGAATTTATGACGTCCAAAAATCGCACCCTACTACGCAAAAAAGCGGTGTGTTCTTGACAGGACGCGCCGTCTTTTTTATACTTATAGCGCATTACAAAAACACAGCTGACGCGCTTTGCGGCAGAACGGAGGATACTTTGACAGACAAAAAGCTGATCTCATCTTTGCAGGGGCTGCGGGCAGTCGCATTTCTGAGCGTGGTGCTCTCCCATTGCGGGGCACCGTGGCTGGGGCCGTGGGCGATCACGGTATTCGTGGCGCTGTCCGGTTTTCTGATGACCTGCAACTATTACGACCGCCCGCGCACAGCACCGGGACTGCGGTCTGCCATAGCTTTCTCTCTTAAAAAAATACGAAAGCTGTACCCGCTGCACCTTATAATGATGGCTGCCGCGTTGTTATTTGTGCTGAAGGGGCTTCTGGCGCAGCCCTCTGCCCGCGGGGTGCTCTCCTGTGCAGCGCAGCTTGTTGTAAGCATTTTTCTGCTGCAAACATGGATTCCCTCCAGCCGTTTCTGGTTCTGCCTGAACGGAGTGGCGTGGTATCTTTCGGTACAGGCTTTTCTGTATGCCATCTTCCCCCCGCTTCTCGTCGTACTGAAAAAGGCGGATGTCCGCAGGCTGCGCTGCATTGCCGCCGTGATCTTCTGCGCACAGTGCCTTGCGTCCTTTGTTTTCTGGAAAGCCGGGCTCAGCGGAAAGGCGGCCTTTTACCTGACCTATCTGTGCCCTGTGTTCCGGGCGGGAGATTTTACCATCAGCTGCTGCATGGGCTGCCTTTACCACAGCCGCAAACAGGAGAACGGCCTGCCGGGCGGTGCTTTCTCCCTGCTGGAGCTTGCTGCTGTGCTACTTGCGAGCGGCTGCCTTTTTATCGCCGCCAGGCAGGTGGGGGTTCTGGGCGCGGTGGCCTTCCGGTACAATGTGCTGTTCACCCCCTCTGCGGTGCTGCTGGTCTGGCTGCTTGCCGTGGGTAAGGGAATCATTTCCCGGCTGCTTTCCGCAAAGCCGTTTTTGTGGCTGGCCGGGCTGTCCCCTTACGGTTTTCTGATTCATCAGGTGCTGATCCGGTATATGGAGTGGACAGCGGACAAGCTTAACCTCACGGTGCAGCCTGTGGTCTGGATCCTGACCGTATATCTGCTCACGCTCTGCCTGAGCAGCTTTTACAAGGCGCTGGAACGCCGGGTGCGGCAGCGCCATACCCAAACCGGCGCATAACAGTAAAACACAAGGCCGCTGCACGGAACAATGTGCAGCGGCCTTGTTTGGGTCTGATGGTTTATTTCTTTACTTCACAGCCGCTTTTTTGGCGGTAAAGCGCTGGTAGGCGGGCAGCGGCAGCAGCACGCGGCCTGCCAGCGGCTGCACCTGCACCGACACCTGCTTGCAGGGGGCGCACTCGCCGTCCACTGTGGCAATGATGGGTCCGCGGCCATCTGCTGCCCGCAGACTGACCGATTTTGCGCGGCGGTAGATAAAGTAGGGCTTTGCGGCCTCGGTCAGCTGGCCGTTTTGAAAGTGCTGGCCGTTTTTGTACAACATCAGCAGTTTTGCAATGACCCGGCGGCTGACCTTGCGCACGATGAACACATCCAGCCAGCCGTCATCCGGCTGTGCCTCCGGCCCGGCCATAAAACCGCCGCCGTAGGCGCGGCCATTGCACACTGCGCACATCAGACAGTCCACGGTCAGCACCTCGCCGTCAATGACGTACTCCACCCTGCGGCCGATATGCCCGCACAGCTGCTGAACAATGGACAGCGCATAGGCTGCCTCGCCGCCGCACAGCGGGATGCGCCGGAACTTGGGGATGCCGTAGGCCACCTGTGCGTCCAGACCGGCGGCACAGATGGTAGCAGAAAGCCCCAGACTGGTGCGCATCAGGTCGATGGGCACCACCCCGCCGGCCAGCTGGGCGTCCAGATCCAGAAACTCCTCCTTTGTACCGTAGGTGCGCAGAAAGTCGTTGCCGCTGCCATAGGGCAGGCAGCCCACGGCGGTCTTGTCAAAGCCGTGAGCGCCGGTGAGCGCCTCGTTGAAGGTGCCGTCACCACCGGCGGTAAAAATGTGAAGCTCCACCCCGGCCTTCTGGGCGGCAGCGGCGGCAGCGCGGGACAGCTCCCGGGCATGGCCTGCGTGGGTGGTGACGCGGATGGTGTAGTCCTCCGGGGCAAGCCCGGCACCGGCAGCAGCCGCCGCGATCTGCTGCGGCAGGGTGCGGGTACAGTCGGCCTTTCCGGCTGCGGGGTTTAGAAGAAACAGCGTGTGCATCGGGGTCCTCCCTGTTGTAACTCTATTTCCTCTATAATAGTCGAAAACCGTGCCGGTTGCAAGCGAAAACGCTATTTTGCTATTTTCTTATAGGGTTATGGTCTCATCCTCCCGCAAAACGATGCTGCCATCGGCGGCGCAGTCTGCCGTCCAGTGCTGCCCCACGCAGGCCGTCCCGGCGGCAATGCGGTTCGCAAGTGCCTGCTCCACCGCCCTGTCCACCTGACGGCGCAGTTCCCGCGCACCGTAGGCCGATTGCGCCCGGGCAGCCAGTGCCGCCCCCACCTGCGGGGTGTGGCGCAGTCGGTAGCCGCTGCGGGCGGCGCGCTGCTCCAGCTGACAGAGCATTTTTTCTGCAATGGCGCAGAGGTTTTCTTCCGCCAGCGGGCGGAACACGATCACCTCGTCCAGCCGCCCCAGCAGCTCCGGGCGGAACCACTTTTTAGCTTCCTCCACAGCCTGCGCGGACTGCTTTTCAAACACGGCTTCTGCCCCGGCAGCAAAGCCCAGCGGCGCGTTCTGCCCCGCCAGAAACCGTGCACCCAAATTTGAAGTAAGCAGCACGATGGTGTTGCGGAAATCCGCCTTGCGGCCCATGGCATCGGTCAGCTGACCGTCCTCCAAAATTTGCAACAGGATATTCTGGATATCCGGGTGCGCCTTTTCGATCTCGTCAAACAGCACCACGCTGTACGGGCGGCGGCGCACAGCCTCGGTCAGCTGCCCGCCCTCGTCATGGCCGAGGTATCCCGGCGGCGCACCCAGCAGCCGGGCGGCGGTGTGCTGCTCCTGATACTCCGACATATCGAACTTGAGCAGTGCCTTCTCGCTGCCGAACCAGCTGACCGCCAGTGCCCGCGCCAGTGCGGTCTTGCCCACGCCGGTAGGCCCCAAAAACAGCATAGCACCGATGGGACGCCCCGGCTCTCCCAGACCGGTGCGGCTGCGCCGGATGGCTCCAGCCACGGCCGCCACCGCTCGCTGCTGACCGACGATCTCGGCATTCAGGCGGCTTTCCAGCTTGTCCAGACGCTCCCGCTCCTGCTCGCCCACCCGCTGGGCGGGCACGCCGCTGGCGGCTGCCACCACCCGGGCGATATCCTCCGGGGTGAGCACCGGCTGGGTGCGCTGCTCCTTTTCGGCAAGGATGCGCGCCGCCGCACAGGCTTCGTCCACAAGGTCGATGGCCTTATCCGGCAGACAGCGCCCGGGCAGATACCGCACCGAAAGCTCCACCGCCGCCTGCAAGGTCTGGGGCGGCAGGCGCACGTTATGGTATCGCTCGTAGCGGGGCGCAAGGCCGTTGAGAATCTCCACCGCCTGTGCGGGGGTGGGTTCCTCCACCTGTACCCGACCAAAGCGGCGTTCCAGCGCGGCGTCCTTCTGGATATGGGTGCGGAACTCCTGATTGGTGGTGGCGCCGATGAGCTGCAATTCGCCCCGGGCAAGCACCGGTTTCAGGATGCTGGCGGCGTCGATGGCGCCCTCGGCGGCACCGGCACCCACGATGGTGTGGAACTCGTCGATAAACAGGATGGCGGTGCCGTCCCGCACCAGCTCTTCCAGCAGGTTTTTCAGCCGCTCTTCAAAATCGCCCCGGTACTTGGTGCCCGCCACCAAGCTGGCCATATCCAGTGCCAGCAGCCGCCGCCCTTGCAGCGCTCTGGGCACCTGCCCGGCGGCAATGCGCAGCGCCAGACCCTCAGCCAGCGCTGTTTTGCCCACGCCCGGCTCGCCGATCAGACAGGGGTCGTTTTTCTGGCGGCGGCACAGGATCTCCACCATGCGGTCAAGCTCGGCTTCCCGGCAGAACACCGGGTCCAGCTCCCCTTCGGCGGCGCGGCGGGTCAGATCGCGGCAGTATTTATCGCTGGCGCGGCTGCCCCGGGGGATGCTGGCCGACACCCGGGGCTGGGCGGGCAGCACAAACTGTCCGCTCAGCTGGCGGCACTCCCGCACCGCCTCGGTGAGCGAAAGCCCCATCTCCGCCAGCAGCAGCCCGGCGGCGCAGCCGTCATCTTCCAACATGGCGCAGAGCAGATGCTCCGGCTCTGCCCGGCTGACGTGGGCGTTCTGCGCCCCAATGAGCGCATAGTCCATGGTGCGGCGCAGGTCCGGTGCCATGGCCTGCCGTTCCAGCCGCTGTGCCGGGGCGCTGCGCCGCTGCGCCAGCTGACGGCGCACCTCCGGCTCGGTGATGTTTTTCCGGGTGAGGAACTGCGCCGCAGCGCCCTGCTGCTGCAGCATTGCCAGCAAAAGATGGCTGGTATCCGCCTGCTCACAGCCCAAATCCCCCGCCAGCTGCACCGCCTGCTGCAACAGCCGCGCCGCCGGGCGCGAAAAGCCCCGGTAACCGCCCATGCCCAGATTTTCCCAAATGCCCATGTGTCTGCTCCTTGCTGCATATAAAATCGTCTGCACTGGAAGTATAGCCCCAAAGGCGCAGAAAAAATCAGTTGTTTGTGTCGGGCAGCAGAAAAGTAAAAAACGATCCGCAGCGGTTGCCGGGGCGCGGGTGCGACCGGCTGCTGCGGATCGTTTTTTGAGATTTTATCTTGCGGGGAACGTTTTCAGAACGAGCCGCCTCCGCCGCCGTGGGTGGAGCCGCTGGAGGAGGTGTGAGTGGAGCTGCCGCCGGAGTCGCTGGAGCTGGACTCCTTTGGCCGCTCGGTGCGGTGCACCTCACGGTACAGATACAGATCCCGCTGGTTGGTCAGCTTCATGCTGCCCTGCCGCACATAGCTGGTTGCGTCCCGCTGCGGTGCCACGCTCTTGAGCCGGCTCTTCATCACGCCGGTCACGATCAGTGCCGTGATCAGGCCAATGACCAGCGCCACGCCCAAATACACGATCGAGAACGGCTCCTTGGGCATGTTGTCCACATCGTAGGGGTGGCCTTCGCGGGCGGCGGTGACATATGCGTCCGTCCACTGGATAAAGGTGCGGAAGGCGGCGGCGTAATCACCGTCTGCCATATCGGGGGTCATCTGCTCGCCAAGGTACTGGATGCCGGCATCCGTAAAGGCGGTAATGCCGTAGCCGCAGGTGGAGATATGCCACTTACGGTCGCCTGTGCTTATCAGCAGCAGCACGCCGTCCCGGTTTTCACCGTAGCCGAACTGGCAGTAATCATACAGGTCATCGGCATATTCCTCCATGCTGGTGCAGCCCTCGCTTTCCAGCGAATCGATGGTAGCAATGATCACATCAAAGCTCTGGCGGACGCTCAGTTCCTCCAGTGAAGCTTCCAGCTCGCCGCCCTCGTCCTCGGTCAGAACTTCTGCGCTGTCGTTCATGCGGTAATACAGGTCGGCAAAGCCGTCTGCGGCAAAGGCCGGTGCGGCCAGCGCGACCAGCAGCACCAGTGCTGCCAGCGCGGCACAGAGGGAGCGCAGTGGGGTAACAGTCTTTTTCATCTTCCGTCCCTCCTTTACAGAATCCCGGCCAGCCACAGCAGCCACATCATCGCATAGGATGCTGCACCGACGGCTGCCGTAAGTCCCAGCGTCCACTTGCGGGCGGCGGCCTTATCCACCGGCAGGTTGCCCACAAACTTGCCGGTCTGGCCGTTCATGGCAAAAATGTAGTTGTTGCCCTGCCAGCTGGTGCTCAGCACCCACACCGGGAACAGGGCATACTTTGCCTTGCCGCCGTGCAGCTGAATGCTGCTGTTCTCCATTTTCACGGAGTCGTAGCCGGTAACGGTCTGGGTAAAGGCGTCCTCGGTGGACTGACGGATACGCTCGTTGGCGCGCTGGATGCTCTTTTGGGCGTCCACATCGTACTTATCGGCCACATAGCCTGCCAGATACGCGGTCTTGAAGGGCACGGCATCGCTCATGGTAAACGGCTCGATGGATTCCATCAGGTCGTTCTCCATCTTGGAGGAGCCGTCCACCGGAACCGCGTCAAAGCCCAGCACGCCGTCCCGGCGCACGGAATAGTAGCTGGTCTCGGTATAATCGTAGTCGTCATCCGACCAAAAGCGGGTGCGGGTAGCGGTAAAGCGCAGCTGGGCATCGGCGTCGCTGTCGTACAGCCAGAAGGGCACATACACGCCCTTGATCTCGTCGATGTGGTTCTGGCTGCGGAACACCTTGGGCAGCAGGGTCTTGCCCTTGAGGTGCTCCTGCAATTTTGCCTTGGCAGCCTTTTTATCCAACTTGAAGGGGATGATGAGGTCGGGGCGCAGGTCTCCGGCAAACTGTCCGGTCAGAACGATGGGGTTGCCGCAGAAGGGGCAGGCCGAGGCTGCCATGGTGTCGTCGCCCACGATCTCGCCGCCGCAGCTCTTGCAGACATAAGTATGCAGACCGGCGGTCTCGCCCTCTGCCCAGCTGCCGCCGGGGGTGGCCCAGTTCATCTCGCTGGGCTTTTCGTCCTTCAGCTCCTCGTCATAGCCCTTGAGGGTATCCACGTCGAACTCGGTGTCACAGTAGGGGCATTTCATCTTCTGGGTGGTGCTGTCAAATTTGATAGCACCATCGCAGCAGGGGCACTTATATTCCAGCATTCCTGCCATAGTGTTTCCTCCTATGATCTGCGGAGCAAGGGCTCCTTCCCTGCCCCGCAGTGTGATCGGTTATTGTGTGCCGGGTTCAGCTGCGGTCGTTCTCGTCAAAGGGGTCGCCGCACTCCGGGCAGAACTTGGGCGGGTGTGCAGGGTCGGCCGGTTCCCAGCCGCACTTGTCGCACTTATACTTGGGCGTACCGGTGGGCTTGGGTTTACCGCACTCGGAGCAGAACTTGCCCTTGTTCACCGCACCGCAGCTGCAAGTCCAGCCTTCTGCTGCCGCCGGGCGGGGCTTGCCGCACTCCGGGCAGAATTTGCCGGTGACGGTGGCACCGCAGCTGCAAATCCAGCTGTCTGCAGGCTTCGGCTCCGGCTTTTTGCTGCCGCATTCCGGGCAGAACTTGCCGGTAACGGTAGCGCCGCAGCTGCACTTCCAGCTGTCGGCGGCAGAAGTCTGCTGCTGGGGTGCTGCGGGCTGCTGCCCCATGGCGAACAGGTTCTGGGCGTTCATGCCGTTGGCACCGGCTGCCATGCCCATACCCATAAAGCCGGTCATGGCACCGGCGGTGTTGCCGGCGGCGGTCTTCATGGCGTCGATCTGACCACCCACCAGACGGGCGGCAGCGGTGGTGGGGTCGGTGGTCATGGCGTTTTCTTCCCACTCTGTGATCTTCTTCTGCTGCTCCTCCGGGATGGACAGAGAGTTGATGTTGAAGGAGAACACCTCAATGCCGCGCTTTTTGCGCCAGATATTGGACAGCTGCTCGTTGAGCGCCTCGGAGATCTCCAGCGTGTGGGCAGGGATCTCGTAATATTGCACCTTGTTGGCAGAAAGGGTGGCCAGCGCCGGCTGCAAAGCGTTCATCAGTTCGCTCTTCAGGCGGGGAGCCAGCTCCGAGGCATCGTACTGGGTGGAGACGTTGCTGCACACGTTGGTGTAGAACAGCAGCGGGTCGCAGATGCGGTAAGTAAAGCTGCCGTTGCAGCGGATATTCACCGAGAGCTTGTAGCCCCGCTCCTCGCTGACCACCACCCGGAACGGGATGGGGGTGGCGGTGCCGTACAGGATCTCGCCCAGCTCCTTGGTGTTGATGTAGTACACTCGCTGATCCTTGCCGGTGTCGCCGCCGTAGGTAAAGCGCTTGGCTACGGTTTGGAAAGTGGCTGCCAGACTGTCGCCGAAGTTGCCGGTGAACACGCTGGGCTCGGTGGAGGAATTGAAGGTATACTCGCCCGGTTCGGCGCACACCTCCACCACGCGGCCCTGCTCCACGATGAGCATGCACTGTCCGTCTGCCACGGCGATGCCGCTGCCGTTGGTGATGATATTATCCTCGCCGTGGTTGGAGCTGCGGCGGGAAGTGCGCTTCTGGCCCTTGACCATCAGCACATCCTTATCCAGAGAATCGCAGTAGAAAAATTCCTTCCACTGGTCTGCAAGAGTTCCGCCCAGTGCGCCCATACCTGCTTTGATCAAACCCATAATAATTTCCTCCTGTATGTTTTATTGTTTTTGCTCTCTTCTTTATCATGCAGAACGATTTCGTTTGTAAAAAGGTTCTGCCTGCTCAGGGGTAAGGGTCAGATAATTGATATTATAATCATACTGCAATGCGGCGCTGAACGCAAGGCATTTCTACCCGTTGCCACCTGCCTTTGCAGCTTCTTTCACAAAAAAGAACACCGGAGCATCCATAGAGACTCCGGTGTTCCGAAATAATATTTTTATGCTTGTCCCGTGCCCCAAAAGGCTTAGAACCGCCGCCATGTATCCGGCATAAACAGCACCAGCATGGGGAATATCTCCAGACGGCCGGCCAGCATATCGAAGATGAGCACCAGCTTTGCGGGGTCTGCAAAGCAGCCGAAGTTCTGCATTGGGCCTGCCATTTCCAAGCCCGGGCCGATGTTGTTCAGGGTAGCAGCCACGGCGGTAAAGTTCGTCACCATATCAAAGCCGTTCAGGCTGATGAGGAAGAAGGAGGCCGCAAAGATAAAGATATACGCCGCCACAAACACGTTGGTGGTGCGGATGGTCTCGTGGTTCAGTAGCTTGCCGTCCATGCGGGCGGGCGCTACCACCTGCGGGTGCAGGGCGGTCTTGAGCTCCTTGGCCAGGGTCTTACCCAGAATGAGGAAACGGCTCACCTTGATGCCGCCGCCGGTACTGCCGGCGCAGGCGCCAATGAACATGAGCATGACCAGAATCTCTTTCGAGAGGGTCGGCCACAGGTCAAAATCGCAGCTGGAAAAGCCGGTGGTGGTGATGATGGAGCCCACCTGAAAAGCGGCCTGCCGCAACGCCTCGCCAAAGCTGTTGTACATACTATAAATATTGGCAGTGATGATACCCACTGCCACGACGATGACCACAAAGTAGCCCCGCACCTCCTCGCTGGCAGCAGCGCGGCGGAACTTGCGCATGAGCAGCAGGAAGTAGGCGTTGAAGTTGACGCCGAACAGGATCATGAAAATGGTCACGACCCACTGGATGTAGGGCGAAAAGCTGGCAAAGCTGTCGTTGCGGAAGCCGAAGCCGCCGGTACCCGCCGTACCAAAGGCAGTGAGCATGGCTTCGAACAGGGGCATTCGGCCAATCAGCAGGAACACCAGCTCCAGCACGGTAAGGGCAAAGTAGATGCCGTACAGGATCTTAGCGGTGGACTGCACCTTAGGCACAAGCTTGTCCACCTGCGGGCCGGGGCTTTCGGCTTTCATCAGGTTGACGTGAGAGCCGCCAGTCAGCGGCAGCAGCGAGAGCAGAAACACCAGAACACCCATGCCGCCAATCCAGTGGGTGAAGCTGCGCCAGAACAGAATACCGTTGGGCAGCCCCTCCACGGCGGGCAGGATGCTGGCACCGGTGGTGGTAAAGCCGGAGACCGTCTCAAACAGGGCATCCACGGGGTTCGGGATGCAGCCGGTGAGCACAAAGGGCACCGCGCCCATCACCGAGATGAACACCCAGCACAGCGAGGTAGCCGCAAAGCCTTCGCGCATATAGAACACCTTACTGCGGGGCTTGATGGTGTGCAGGGCGTAGCCGATGCCAGCGCTGACGGCAGCTGTGAGCAGAAACACGCCCAGCACCATCCACTCGCCATACACTAAGCTGGCGGCGGCGGGCAGCAGCAGCAATGCACCCTCGATCATCAGCACATAGCCCAGCAGACGGAAAACGATCGCATAATTCATAGTTCGCCTCCGTCAGTGCTCCACGATGTCGCGCAGGTCGTGCAGACCATGCTCCAGCGTGACCACGATGACGTTATCGCCCACTTGGATCTGGTCGCCGCCGCGGGGAATCAGGATCTTGCTACCGCGGGTAATGCAGCACAGCAGCAGGTTCTTTTTCAGGTGCAGCTGGCTCAGGGGCACACCGGTAGCGGCGCTCTCCTCGTGCACTGTAAATTCCAGTGCCTCCACGCGGTCATCCAGTATGCGGTACAGAGTCTTGATGTTGTTGCCTGCCTCGTTTTGCAGGGCGCGGACGTACTGCACGATGTAGTCACAGGTCATGTACTTGGGGTAGACCACGCTGCCCAGATCCAGCCCGGCCAGAATATCGTCAAATTCCAGACGGTTGACCTTGGTCACCAGCTTGCCGTTGGAGTGCTTTTTGGCAAACAGGGTCAGCAGCACGTTCTCCTCGTCGATGTTGGTCAGTGCCACGAAAGCCTCGGTGGATTCCAGACCCTCGGAAAGCAAAAACTCGCGGTTGGAGCCGTCCTCGTTCAGGATCTGGGCACCGGGCAGCTGCTCAGCCAGTTCTACGCAGCGGGCAGCGTCCCGCTCCACAATGCGCACCCGCACATGGTTTTCCAGCAGTTCCTGACTGAGGTAGTAAGCAATGGCACCGCCGCCCACGATGAGGGCGTTGCGTACCGGCTGCACCGGCAGATGCAGCTGCTGGAAGAAGGCGTGAGCTTTTTCCTGCGTAGCAAGGAAGGTGACCTGATCACCCTTTTGCAGCACAAAGTTACCGTTGGGGATGATGACCCCGCCCTCACGCTCCACCGCGCACACCAGAATATCGCTCTTGAGCCGGGTAGGGATCTCGCGGATGGCCACGCCATCCAGTGCATCGGGCAGCGCAAACTTGATCAGCCGCACACGGCCGTCCGCAAAGGTATCGATCTTGCTGGCACCGGGGAAACGCAGCAGATGAGAGATCTCTTTTGCCGCTGCCATTTCCGGGTTGATAATGGCGGAAATGCCGATCTGCTTTTTGATAAAGTCCAGCTCGTGGCTGTAAGACGGGTTGCGCACGCGGGCAATGCCGTGGCAGTGGCCCGCCTTTTTGGCGAACATGCAGCAAAGCAGGTTCAGTTCGTCCGAGCCGGTGACCGCAATGAACACGTCCGCATCCTCAATGCCCGCCTCAGACAGGGTGGTGATGGACGAGCCATTGCCTACAATGCCCAGCACGTCGTAGCTTTCGGTCAGGTGCTCCACGCGCGCTTTGTTGGTGTCCACCACAGTCACGTTGTGGCCTTCCTCGCTGAGCTGGCGCGCCAGAGCCGTGCCGACCTTGCCGCCGCCCACCAGAATGATCTTCATAACAAGTCCTTTCTCCTTTGGCAGCCCCTTTTTCCGGAGCATACAAGTACAGTGTAGTATACCATATCCCGATGCAAAGTTCTACCGTTTGTCCCGCAAATACAGCGAATTGCTTAAAAAGCGACAGTTCTTTTGTGCAAGATGGCCTGTTCTCAGCGTGAAAGCGCAAAAAGGGACTGCCACACAGCTTTGTGCAGCAGTCCCCTTGGGACGAAACGATTTAGAATGCCCACCGCGTACGCTTTGGGCATCCTCAGCGGAAAAAATATTGTTATAAGAGCAAGGTCGGGCCGCCTGCGGGCTGCCCGACCTTGCATTTTCGCGGAAAACAGGGTTCTCCCCTGCTGTCCGGTCTCAGTACCGCTCTACGCCGTCTTTGGTGACAAGGGCGTACACCAGCGGGGCTTCCTCCGGCTTTTCCGCGCCATACACAAGGCCGCTGCGGTACTCGGCTGCGGCAGCTTCAAACTTGTCCGCAGCGCCGTAGAAGGTGGCAAGGCTTTCGCCCTTATGGACGTAGTCACCGCGCTTTTTGTGCAGGGTGATACCGGCGGCAAAGTCCAGCGGGTCGCCTTTTTTCTGGCGGCCCGCGCCCAGCAGCACGCTGGCAGAACCGATCTTTTCCGCATCGTTGGCCACAATGTAGCCGTCCTGCTCGGCCAGCAGTTCGTAGCTGGCGGCGGGCTGTGCAAACAGGCTGTAATCATCCAGCACCCGGATGTCGCCGCCCTGTACGGCAAACATTTCCTTGCACTTTTCAAAGGCAGAGCCGTCCGCAATGACAGCCTCGGCCATAGCGCGGCAGTGGGCGGCATCGCCCTTGCCTGCCAGTACCAGCATGTTGGCCGCCAATTGCAGGCACACCTCGGTCAGGTCTGCCGGGCCGTGGCCCTTGAGCACGTCCATGCTCTCCATCACTTCCAGACTGTTGCCGATGTTGTGCCCCAGCGGGGTGTCCATATCGGTGATCATGGCGGCTACCCGGCGGCCATGATGGGTGCCGATGGCGACCATCAGCTGCGCCAGCTCAATGCTCTGGTCAACAGTTTTCATAAAAGCACCGGTGCCGGTGGTGACGTCCAGCAGGATGGCGTCCGAGCCGGAGGCCAGCTTTTTGGACATGATGCTGGACGCAATCAGCGGGATGCAGCTGACAGTAGCGGTAACGTCCCGCAGGGCGTACATCTTTTTATCTGCCACGGCAATGCCCTCGCTCTGGCCGATGACCGACAGACCGATCTGGTTCACCTGTGCAAAAAACTCCTCCTGCGAGAGGGCAGTTTTTGTGCCGGGCACGCTTTCCATTTTATCAATGGTGCCGCCGGTGTGGCCGAGACCCCGGCCGCTCATTTTGGCGATCTTCACCCCGCAGGCTGCCACGATGGGTGCGATGACCAGCGTGGTCTTATCGCCCACGCCGCCGGTGGAGTGCTTGTCCACCTTGATGCCCGGAATGGGCGAAAGATCTACCATCACGCCGCTGTGCGCCATCACATCGGTCAGCTCAGCGGTCTCCTCATTGGTCATGCCGCGCAGATACACCGCCATCATCCATGCAGCCATCTGATAGTCGGCCACTTCCCCGCTGACAAAGCCGTTGACAATGGCCTCCAGCTCCTCCCGGGTGTGGGTGCCGCCATCCCGCTTTTTTGCGATCAGATCATAAATACGCATCATTTCACGCTCCTGTTCTTCTTACTTCTGTGGCGTTTTATGCCCGGATCTCCTGCCATACGCTCTTGCCGTCCAGCGTGGAGGCGTCCACTTCCAGATATTCGCAGATGGTCTGGGCGATGGTGCCGAAGCACAGCTTGGTGCCCAGATCCGTCCCCGCCTTCACACCCTTGCCGCAGACCAGATACGGCACATACTCGCGGGTATGGTCGGTGGTCTTGGTGTAGGAGGGATCAC
>ERZ834382.2204-NODE-2204-length-14308-cov-3.583105_pt1 | contig 14308 bp, 7 predicted proteins | sample MGYA00519692_ERZ834382 | MGnify/ENA primary metagenome ERZ834382 (study PRJEB31850, sample SAMEA3708751) | human gut metagenome | biome: human gut; feature: human-associated habitat; material: faeces | place: China | collected 2014 ...
GTTGCTACGCTAAATTGAAAACTGCATCTGAGCATTTACACTATTGTGGAGAGTTCCCCGGGGATAACGTTTGCAAGGATAAGCCGACCACAAATCCATTCGGTACTTACTTTACTTATCAGCATACCGTTAATAATGGTGGGCTTTCTACGGTTTGGAACAGTGCTTATAATATCATCTCGCAGACAAGTTCTTTAATGAAGATGATCAATGAGAATGAATCTCCAGAGTTGAACCAAAAGTTGGGTGAGGCCTATTATATGCGTGGCATGATGTATTTTTATCTGTGTCGTGTGTTTGGCCGTCCTTATTATCAAGAACCGGAGAAGAATCTGGGTGTACCTATTGTGAATGGTATGCCTGAGGATATGGATAACCTGGATCTTCCGGATCGTTCTTCCGTGAAAGATACGTATGAGCAAGTTCTGTCTGACTTGAAAAAGGCAGAAGAGTTGATGTCTGATTTTAAGTCGCCCGCCTATGCCTCAAAGTATGCGGCTCAAGCCTTGTTGGCCAAGGTTTATATGTATATGAGTGGTACTTTTGAGAATCCGAATAAGGAATACGCTCAATTATCTTATAATTATGCGAATGAGGTAATCGAGAGTAATCAATTCTCCTTATTGAGTCGTTCGACGTTTATGACATATAATGAGCTTGCTCCGGATGCGGCTTCTCAAACGGAGACTATTTTTGCCGTGAAATTCATTGCTTCGGATTGGGATGATTGGGGTAGCCCGTTAGGTAGTATGTATGCGGAGATTGATGGTCAAGGCTGGGGTGAGGTATACGCTAGCGCTAAATACATGGATTTGCTGCATGAGACAGGTAAAAATACGGATGCCCGCGAGGCTTTTATCCATCCACAATATAAGAAGAATGATGCGGGAGATCAAATTCCGGCTTTCCGTTTCGTCGCTAACTTGTATACGGACGGAAAGATTTCCGGTTATGTATATCGTCAGGGTGAGACAAAGGAAGTAGGTGGTAAGTTAATCGCTACCGTGGATGATGAAGAGTACACATTAACTCCCGTAGATGTGGATAATAAACGTTATTCTATTAGTTATAAGGGAAAAACTTATGTCGGTGATTATGATTACCTGATGTTAGAAAGCCAAGGTAATCCGAAATTCTATAGTTATAAATGCTCTAAGCAAGAAGGTTATCCCCACCTTTATTCACCGGTTATCTCTCGCTTAGGTGAGTTATACCTGATTCGCGCCGAGGCTAGCGCTAAATTAGGAAACTATACAAAAGCATTAGCCGATTTGAATACCGTTCGTACCCGTTCCTTACCTAACGCCGGATATAAATCTTTGGATGCGACAAACGCTCATGAGCTTATCATGAAAGAACGTCAGTTGGAATTAGCTTATGAGGCTGACCGTGGTTTTGATGTATATCGTGTAGGCGATACGATGAAACGTCATTACCCGGGATTCCATGACGGCGTGCCTGAATATCCTGCTACCAGCCCGTTGGCTATCCAGTATATTCCGCAGTCTGAGATTAACGCTTATCCGGGTACATTAACTCAGAATCCGTAATAAGCGATGAATAAGTATTGTATAATGAGTGTGTTGGCAGGGTTTTCCTTGCCAACAACTTTAATAGCTCAATCAGCTCCCCGGCAACCTAACGTGGTGATCATCGTGGCCGATGATCTCGGGTATGGTGATCTAAGCTGTTACGGGGCTCATCGCATACAGACTCCGGGAATGGATCGTATCGCAAATGAAGGCATACGCTTTACGCAAGGTTATTGTACGGCGGCTACTTCTACCCCCAGCCGGTATTCCTTGCTTACCGGATTATATCCTTGGACAAATAGGGATGCCAAAATACTTCCCGGCAATGCGGCTCTGATTATCAATACTCAACAGGTTACCTTGCCGAAGGTGATGAAGCAAGCGGGCTATGTCACCGGCTCGGTCGGCAAATGGCATCTAGGATTAGGTGACGGGGTGGTAGACTGGAACCAGCTGGTTTATCCCGGAGCGAAAGAGATCGGTTACGACTATTCTTTTATCCAAGCTGCTACTAATGACCGGGTTCCCTGTATCTTTATCGAGAATGGGAGAGGTGTAAACCTCGATCCGAACGATCCTCTCTATGTCAGTTATAAGGAGAATTTCCCCGGGGAACCGACTGGGAAGGATAATCCTGAATTACTGAGAATGCTCCCGAGTGTCGGGCATGCCGGCGCTATCGTAAACGGTGTACCTCGAATTGGTTTCCAGAAAGGAGGCAAGACCGCCCAATGGAAAGATGAGGATATGGCAGAGTTGTTCCTTGAGAAGGCGAAAGGTTTTATGAAAGAGAATAAGGATAAACCTTTCTTCCTGTACTATGGCTTGCATCAACCGCATGTACCTCGTGTTCCGAACGAGAGATTCGCGGGTAAGTCGGGGATGGGACCTCGTGGAGATGTTATCTTGGAAGCGGATTGGTGCGTGACCGAATTCTTGAAGGAAATGGATAAGTTGGGGCTAACGGAAAATACGTTAGTTGTTTTCACTAGCGATAACGGACCGGTTCTGGATGACGGTTATCAAGATCAAGCCGTGGAATTGGTAGGGGATCATAAGATGGCCGGACCGCTTCGTGGAGGAAAGACGAGCTTGTATGATGGTGGGACCTGTATCCCGTTCATGCTTCGTTGGCCTGCGGAAGTTAAGCCGGGCGCTGTGTCGGATGCCTTGGTTTGCCAGATGGATTTGTTAGCCTCGCTGTCGGCGTTGATCGGACAGACCTATTCTGATAAGGTAGATAGCCAAAACACCTTGCCTGTCTTTCTAGGAAAAGGTGGTAATGGGCGAAAGGAACTTGTCTTGGAAGGTTATTTCAATTATGCGCTACGTGATGGTGATTGGGTCATGATCCCGCCGTATCCGGATACCTATGGTGACGCGGAGGAGGCTGCCTTTGCCGGAAATAGTAACTGTTATCAATTATATAATGTAAAGGAAGACATCGGTCAGCAAGTTAATTTGGCGGAAAAAGAACCTAAAAGACTTCGACAGATGATGATGACCTTCGAGAGGCTAAAAAGGGAAACCGGAAAGATAACGAACTTTTAGTCTTGGACTCTTTATTTTTTCAAAATACTCAATAACGTTTTGATTGAAAAAATATTTTTTTAATTTTGTATCCTCAAAACACAAACTAATTTATAAAATATATGGAAAACACTCGTCGTTCATTCCTTAAGAAAGTATCTGCCGCTGGTATTGGTGCCGCAGGCTTGGCAATGGCTGGAAACGCCGGAGCTACAACAACTGCCGCTGAACCCCAAAAGAAAAAAACAGCCGGTAAAGATGATGGTAAATTACGTTTCGGTTTCATCGGAACGGGTTCTAGATGCCATGAGCATATTAATAATGTATTGGCGATCCCCGGTAATAAGATCGTAGCGATTTGCGATATCCAACAGGGCCCGATCGATAGTACCTTGAAACATATCGCTAAATTTAATGTCCCTGCTCCGAAAGTTTACAAAGGGGGTGAACGTGAATTTGAGAATATGTTGAACAACGAGGAGTTTGATTGCGTGATCATCGCAAGTCCTTGGGAATGGCACGTACCGATGTCTGTCGCCGCTATGAAGGCTGGTGTTCCTTATGTAGGCGTGGAGGTTTCTGCGGCTAACACGTTAGAGGAGTGCTGGGATTTGGTAAATGTTTCGGAAGCAACCGGAAGCCATTTGAATATCATGGAGAACGTATGTTATCGTCGTGACTGTATGGCTGCGTTGAATATGGTCCGCCAAGGTTTGTTCGGCGAGATCTTGCATGGTGGTTGTGGTTATGAGCATGACTTGCGTGAGGTGAAATTCAACGATGGAACTCATTACAACTATGTACCGGGCAGTGGTGATCTTCGTATGGGTCCGACGGCTTTCGCCGAGGCTCAATGGCGTACGAACCATTCCGTACATCGTAATGGCGATATCTATCCGACTCACGGTATCGGACCGATAGCTCATTGTATGGATATCAATCGTGGTAACCGTTTCCTTTCTTTATCCGCTATGGCTACTCAATCTCGTGGATTGCATAAGTTTATCGTGGATAATGGGGGTGAGAATCATCCGTTGGCGAAGGTCAACTTCAATTTGGGAGATATCGTGACTTCTATGATTAAGTGTTCTAATGGACAAACGATTATCGTAACCCATGATACCAATTCTCCTCGCCCTTATTCATTAGGTTTCCGTGTTCAGGGAACTGAGGGTTTATGGATGAACGATGGCGATCATGTATATGTACAAGGAAAGTCTAAGCCTCATCGTTGGGATGATTCCGATGAATGGTTCAAGAAATATGATCATAAATTGTGGGCTTCCTTAGAGTCTCAAGCTGCTGAGGCCGGACACGGTGGTATGGACTATATCATGATGTACGACTTGATCGACGCTATCCGTAATAAGAAACCGGCTCCAATGGACTGCTATGACGCTGCCGCTTGGAGCGCTATCTCCGGCTTGTCGGAGATGTCAATCGCTCGTGGCGGTGCTTTGGTAGACTTCCCGGATTTCACCCGTGGGCAATGGATTCACCGTCAACCGCAATTCGCTTTGTAATAGATTTTCATAAAATACTAGGGAAGGATGTCTTTGTTAAAGGCATCCTTTTCTTTTTTATATACATTTTTCTTGTCTCTTCGAGTATTATGATTATTTTTGTCACTCAAGTTAATCTATTCTATCTAAATTTTAAATTCGTACTATGAAGACAAACAGAAGAGACTTCCTGAAGACTCTTGGAGGAATCGCGGCATTTACGATTGTACCGCGCCACGTGTTGGGTAATGGATTCATCGCTCCAAGTGATCAATTAACAAAAGGAATTATCGGTACAGGTGGTATGGGCCGTGGACATGTGGACTATGCTGGGACTCGTCTTGTCGCTGTGTGTGACGTCGATAAGAATCATCTGGAGCTAGGTAAACAGTTGGTAAAGGATAAGATTGCCGCATACCATGATTTTCGTGATTTGATTCTAGATCCCAATGTAGATATCGTTCATATAGCTACGCCTCCTCACTGGCATGGTATCATGTCTGTCGAGGCCGCTAAAGCAGGAAAAGATATTTGGTGTGAGAAGCCTATGACCCGTACGATCGGGGAGGGTAAACGGGTAATGGAAGCGATGAAGCAATACGGACGTATGTTCCGCTTGAACACTTGGTTCCGTTTCGCTGACCCGTTCTATGGACTGGGCACTCCAGTGAAACCTTTGAAGAAACTGGTTCAAAGTGGTATGTTGGGCTGGCCGCTAAAGGTAACGATCAGCAAGCATACCGGTTTCGACTGGAAGTTCTATTGGGTTGGTAAAGAATATCTGGAACCACAATCGGTGCCTAGTGAGCTGGATTATGATTTCTGGTTGGGTCCGGCTCCTTACAAACCTTATAACCCGCATCGTGTGCATCAGACATTCCGTGGATACTGGGATTATGACGGCGGTGGTTTAGGGGATATGGGACAGCATTATATTGACCCTGTACAATATTTTTTAGGAAAAGATAATACCAGCCCGGTTAAGGTAGAGGTGGATGCTCCGCAACAACATCCGGACGCCGTGGGTACTTGGCGCTCGATTACGTATACCTATGAGGATGGTTGCCAGATCGTACTTTGGGGAGGTGATTACGGGGATCCGAACACACCTTATATTTCCGGACCAAACGGGAATGTTTATAAGAATTTCGTATGTGATATCCCGGATTGGGAGAAAAAGTTATCCGATTATCCCGAACCTGAGCCACAGGTTACCGACTTTATCGAGTGCGTAAAGACTCGTCAGCCTTTTGCCTTGAATGAACGTAATGGTTTCCGTTCCGCTACGATCGTGAATATGGGTGCCGTAGCCCTTCGTTTGAATCGTACGCTTCACTTTGATCCCGTAAAACTGGAATTTATTAATGATGAGGCCGCTAATCGTTTGTTGGATCAGCCGATGAGAGCACCTTGGAATATTTAAACACATACACATATGAAAAAAGTATATATATCAATTGCCAGCTTATTGTTGTGCGGTAGCATGTTAATGGCTCAAAGCCCGGCTAATCGTACATCGAAGACGATCGTTGCCGATGTACTGGCACAGATGCCGGCGGAGCAACAAGCTGAATATAACAAATTAATTAATGACCTAAGCTCCACTGGCGAGGAAGGGGTCTTGATGTTGATTAACAAGATTAACGCTCCGGGAAAAGGCAGTAACTCGAACGTGGATTATGCGTTGAGCGGATTGACTCACTACGTAATGGCAAAAGGTGAGGAGAACGCTCGTCTAGTAACAGCCAACGCATATTTGAAAGCCTTGGATAAGGTGAGCGACCGGGAGACAAAGGCTTTTATTATCCGGCAGCTTCAATTACTGGGAAAAGATGAGTGTGTGGATACGCTGGCTAGCTATTTGAACGATGAGAGCCTAAGCGGTCCTGCTGCCCGTGCGTTATCCGCAATCCGTACCGATAACGCTAAGAAGGTTTTGGTGGCTTCCTTGATGCGTCGTTCCGGTACTCCGAAGACGCAAAAGGATATTATCCGTGCGATCGCTGACGTGCAAATCGCTGATGCGGAAAATGTATTGAAAGCGATGCTTGGCTCCAGCGATGAGAATATGCAGAAGGAGGTTCTTTATGCGTTGAGCCGTGTAGGTTCTAAAGCTTCTCTGAGTGATTTAGCCGCCGTTGCCGAGAAAGCCGGTTATAAAATGGAAAAGACCGGGGCGAATGAGGCGTATATCGCTTTGATAAAACGTGTCCTTGAGCAAGGCGATACCAAAGATGCGGAGAAAGCAGCGAATGATTTATTGAAGAAGTCTACGAAAGCAGGTATGACACAGACCCGTGAGGCCGCTCTTCAGATTCTATTGGCCGCTAAGCCGGAAGCTGCTACGAAGAATTTATTATCGGCTTTGAAAGATACGGATAAGGGATACCGTAATGCGGCTTTGAACTTTGCTTCGGGTTTCGCTGATCAAAATGTTTATATTGAGGTCATGAAACACATGTTAAAGGCGAAGCCGGAAGTCAAGGTGGATATCTTGAACTGGATAGGCCGTGAAAGCAAATGCCCGTCTAAACATGACGTGATCAAGAATCTGGAACTTCGTTTTGATCTACCAGCGAGACAAGTTCTTTTGGACCAATTGAAAGATAAGGATTTCTATGTGCAACAGGCCGCTGTTTGGGCCTTGGTTAAAATCGGTGATAAGAGTGTCATTCCTGTGCTGGCGGATTTGTTGAAGAGCAATGACAAGCAAGTGATATTATTGGGTCAAGATGCTTTGATGGCATTTAACGGCGATATTGATCAAGCGGTCGCTAAAGTGATCCCGTCCGCTTCCGATGCGGGAAAGGTAGCCGGTCTGGAGCTGTTGGCGATACGTATGGCCGATGCGAATCTGAATACGGTATTGGATCAGATTAAATCCGGCTCTCCGGAGGTGAAGAAAGCCGCTTATACCGCATTGAAAGATGTAGTGTCTGAGAAAGATTTCACTTTATTGTGCGGAATGTTGGAGACGGCGGAGGCTTCCGCTATCGCCCCGCTTCAGGATGCGATCATTGCCGCTATCTCTAAACAACCGGCGGCAACTCAAGTATCTAACGTGAATCGCCGTATGATACAAGCGGGAGACAGCAAGAGATATCTTTATTATAAGGTCTTATCAGCGACTGGCGAGAAAGAGGCTTTGGCTACGATCGTGGAAGGATTGAATAAAGGGAATGGAGCGGCCAAGGATGCGGCTCTTGACGCTTTGTTGGCATGGAAGGGTATTGAGGCTGCCGATGAACTATTTAAGGTTTGCCAATCAGCCTCTTCCGATCAAGTATTCGACAGGGCGTTAAAGCGTTATGTGCAGTTGGTATCTAATCCGGCATTTACGAGAGAGAATCGTTTGTTGAGCTTGCGGAAAGTCATGGAGATCGCCCGGACGAGTGAGCAAAAGGCTCTTATTTTACGTCAGATCCAACGGGCGGATACCTTCTTGGCATTGATGTATGCGTCGGAATTCTTGGATTCAAGCGATGCGGCTGTTCGTTCTGCGGCTGTTTATGCGGTTTGGAATATCGCTCGTAACCATCCGGAATATAAGGGTGACAATGTGAAGGCAATCTTGAAACGTGTTTTGACCATGTTTGACGGGGAAGACGCTCGTTATGATATCGATGCCTTGAAGCAACATTTAGATGCGATGCCGGACGAGGTTGGATTTGTCTCTATCTTTAATGGTAAGGATTTAACGGGTTGGAAAGGTTTGGTTGAGAATCCGATCGCCCGTGCGAAAATGAAACCGGCTCAATTGGCGAAAGCGCAGGAGAAGGCGGATGAGAATATGCGTCGTGACTGGAAAGTGGAGAATGGCCTATTAGTATTTGACGGTACTGGGTACGATAACCTATGTACTGAAAAGCAATATGGTGATTTCGAGATGTATGTTGATTGGATGTTGGATCCGAAAGGACCTGAGGCTGATGCCGGTATTTATCTGCGTGGTACTCCTCAAGTCCAGATCTGGGATACTTCTCGGGTAAATGTTGGTGCGCAAGTAGGTTCCGGAGGCTTGTATAACAATCAGGTAAACGAGAGCAAGCCTTCGAAAGTGGCCGATAATAAACTCGGTGAATGGAATTCCTTCTATATTAAGATGGTTGGTGACCGTGTGACGGTTGTCTTGAACGGAGAAAAAGTGGTAGATAACGTGATTCTGGAAAACTATTGGGATCGCAAGCTTCCGATTTTCCCGGTAGAGCAAATCGAGATGCAAGCTCATGGCAGCAAGGTCTATTACCGTAATATCTACGTAAAGGAATTGGAAAAACAAGAACCGTTCAAATTATCGCCGGAAGAGGAAAAAGAAGGTTTCAAGGTTTTGTTTGACGGAACGAATATGCATGAATGGACTGGAAACACGGTTGATTATATCTTGGAAGATGGCTGTATCTCTATGGTCCCAAGCAGTAGTTTCGGAGGTAATCTGTACACCAAGAAGGAATACGGAAACTTTATCTATCGTTTTGACTTCCAGTTAACCCCGGGAGCTAATAACGGTGTCGGTATCCGTACGCCGATGGAAGGAGACGCAGCATATGTAGGTATGGAAGTGCAGGTCTTGGATTGTGAACATCCTATTTACCAAGGGAACATCACTCCGCTGCAACATCACGGTTCCGTATACGGTATCATTCCCGCCCGTGAGGATCATCCGAAAGCGTTCAAGCCGGTTGGAGAATGGAATACGGAAGAGATCATGGCAGATGGCGATCATATCCGTGTGACGGTGAATGGAGTCGTAATCTTGGATGGAAATATTCGGGATGCCGTGAAGAATGGTACGCCGGATGGAAAGGAGCATCCGGGTTTGTTTAACAAAAAAGGTCATATAGGTTTCTTAGGACATGGTTCCCCTGTCAAATTCCGCAATATTCGTATCAAGGAATTGAAATAATTTATATCAGGCTTTGAATATAGAAAGAGATTGTCTTGAGTGATTCGAGACAATCTCTTTTTTATTATAGGGGATTTATACTATTTAAATTATATCTTTGTGAAATCATAGTGTAATTTTATCGGAAGGGATATTTTTATGGAGGATATACAGACTCAATTGGATCAATGTAAATTGTTATTGGATAGAGCGGAAGTTGGCTTGTGGGAAGCCGATTTTGTTCAAAGAAGTTATATCTGTTCCGATTATTTAATGAGTATATTTGGGAAGAAGGGGAATAATCTCTCTTTTTTTGAATTTTACTATATAATCCGGGAAGACTTTAGGGATCTGATTACTACGGATTTTTTATCGATCCAATCTGTCGATACGTATGAGCAAATATTTCCGATAATAACACCGACTGGGGAAAAATGGGTACGCTCCAGATTATGTGAGCGTAAGTTGAATAATGGAGTGTGCGTAAAAGCGTTGGGCATATTACAGATTTTACCTAATTTCAAACTGAAAGAGGAAAAGATTAGTAAGATGATCGATCATAATGAGATGATCTTCCGAAAGCTGTATGTAAATTTACCTGTGGGGGTCGAGCTTTATGACAGGGACGGTTACTTGATTGACCTGAACGCAAAGGATATGGAGATATTCGGTATCCGGTCAAAGAAGGACGTTTTAGGAGTCAATATTTTTAGCAACCCGATTATGCCTAAAGATGTGATCAAGAAACTCAAGGAGAATAAATCCGTGAATTTCCGGCTGAATTATTCGTTTAAGAAGGTCGATGATTATTATAACACCTCGAAAGTAGGCGAGATGGATATCGTTACCAAGGCCAGTATTTTATATGACCAAAGAGGTGAACCTTCCAGCTATTTACTTATTAATTTGGATAATACGGAAAAGATGATCGCCTATAACCGTATTTCTGAGTTTGAGAATGTATTTACCTTGGTCAGCGTATACGCTAAAGTCGGTTATGCCCTTTATGACTTATATACCTTTGAGGGCTATGCCATTAAGCAATGGTATGAGAATATGGGAGAGAAGGATGGAACCCCCTTGTCCCAAATTATTGGGATTTATTCTTATATTCATCCGAACGACGCTGGATATATAAACTCATTCTTTGAGGAGGTAAAACAGGGCAAAGCGCATCATTTCCGTAGGGAAGTGCGTGTGAAGTCTGGTGACGGATGGAAATGGATTTGTGCCAATATCACCCGTAACCCTCAAAGCGTAGACCCGAATAAACCGGAGATGATCTGTATTAATTATGATATCACGGAGTTAAAGGACTCTCAATTGAAAAGGGAAAGGGCGGAAGAACTGGATCGTTTGAAGTCTGCCTTCCTAGCGAATATGAGTCATGAGATTCGTACGCCATTAAATGCCATTGTCGGTTTTTCTCAATTATTGGCGGAAACGGATGATCCCGAGGAGAGGCATGAGTTTGTGGAAATCATCGATAGCAATAATCGGATGTTGCTTCAATTGATCAGTGATATTCTAGATTTGGCAAAAATTGAATCTGGTACGATGGATTTCAAGTTCGCCGATATGAGCGTAAAAGAGGTGATCAATGAGATCGTGACCTCTTTCCGTATTAAGATGCCCGATAACGTAGCTCTGATCGCTCCCAAAGATTCACCGGAATGCCAAATCTATAGCGATCGTATGCGGCTGACGCAGGTAATTTCCAATTTCCTTAACAATGCGATCAAGTATACGAGCGAAGGTTGTATCACCTTAGCTTACGAGATCATAGGTGATGAGATAAAATTCTCCGTGACTGATACGGGGGATGGCATGAGCCAAGAGATACAAGCCCATATCTTTGATCGTTTCTATAAAGGAAATACGTTTAAACAAGGTACGGGCTTGGGGCTATCTATTTGCGAGACCATCGTAAATAGACTAGGTGGTCGGATCGGTGTAAATTCCGAGTTGGGCAAAGGCAGTACGTTTTGGTTTACACATCCCTATTCCTTCTCGCCGAACGCTAAATCTCCTGCATCGCCTAATCCGGGAACGATATAAGAATGATCGTCGAGGTCATTATCTAATGCGGCGATCCAGATTGTAGTCTTGTCATCCGGCATTTTCTTCTGCAAGTATTCCAAGGCTTGTTTGCTTGAGATGATGGAGGCTACGTGTACATGGTCGGGTACTCCTTTGGTCAGCAGGGCCTCATACGCCAATTCCATAGAGCTTCCGGTGGCCAACATCGGGTCGGATATGATCAAGGTTTTACCTTTTAAGCGAGGAGAGGCGATATATTCGATATGAATATCAAAATTCAAACGGTCTTTATATTTGCGGTAAGCGGATACGAAAGCGTTCTCCGCATTATCCAGATACCGAAGGAAACCTTGGTGGAATGGAAGCCCGGCACGCAAGATCGTACTAATCACGATTTGATCGTCCGGCGTATTCATCGGGGCTATACCTAGCGGGGACTGGATGTCTTTCGTACTGTAATGAAATTCCTTACTGATCTCGTAAGCCATGATTTCTCCGATACGTTCAACATTGCGACGGAAACGAAGGCTGTCTTTTTGTATGTCTACATCTCTAAGTTCTGCAACAAACTTGTTTAATATGGAATTTGTGTCTCCAAGATTGACGATTCTCATGAGTCTTTTTTTGAGCCCAAAAGTAATCATTTCCGGACACTAAAAATCATAAGTATGAAATTTTTCATTCATACTTATAAATGAAAGATTTCATACTTATGATTTTTTATCCCCTTACCGGGGATATTTTTACTACGTTTTCGGTTACTTTATTATTTCAGGTGGGCATTCATCGCCTCAAGGAGGAATTTACCCGGTTTGAATTTTACGGTCGTACGAGCGGGGATCATTACCGGAGTACCTGTTTTAGGATTTCTGGCAAGACGCTGTGTTTGCGGTCTTGGGATCAATGTTCCAAATCCGACAAGTACGATTTCTTCATTTTCGGACATACGCTCAGTTACGATCTCGATGTAAGCATCCAATACTTTCTTTGCTTCTTGCTTTTGTAACCCGGTCTTGTCTGCTAAAGCCTCTATAAGTTCTGCTTTGTTCATAAAATGCAAATTTTTTAAATTGTTAAACACTACAAATGTACACTTTGAAGCTGGTTTTATAGTTACGTTTTGCAAAGATACATTTGCATTTGAGTTTCTTATTAAACAAGGCCTACAGATGTTTGTTACATTTTTAAGAACAAAAAATGTTAATAATGTGTTAGTTTGCGAATTTCGAAACATTTATTGAATCTTGATATACCCGATTCGTGTGTACTTGATAGTACGGGATTCTATATGTTTTAAGACCTTAGCGGAAGTCAAAGTCAATTTTTCCCCTACTTGGAAAGCATGAGCGCCCGGTGGTAACGTTTGCGTGGTAAGACTACGATCTTTCGCTTTTATCCTCAATAAGAAATAATTTCCGGCGATGTCCACGGCCGTGAGCAATTGATCTACATAGAAATATTCGGTACCACGGATAATCTGTGTCTTGTAAGAATCGTCTTCTATGCGGACTTTTGTGATTGTTAACTTTAAATCGCTCAATTTTTCTCCCGGTGTTCCTACAAAGCGGCTTACAGGCATTTTATATTTCTTACGGGTCTGTAGGTCGAGATAGATTTTACTGTAGGTCACAGCTAACTCTTTAAAACGCATCTCGCTTTTTACGTGAGGCTCATATTTATCGGCTATCCAAACGACGTATCGGGGATCGATCGTATAGATGTCATGCAAATGGTATCCTCTGTATTTACCGAAAGAAATAATATCGTCTCCATTATCGGGAGAGTCTTTGATATCTGTCGTTATAAATAAAGGTAGAAAGGAGTTGCTTACCATCTTAATTGCCTTATTCACCGAGCTGATGGCATTCAAGTCGAGATTCGCCAAATAGACTGTCGGATGATAAGTGGCCGAAGGTGTAAAGAACCAAAGCGTATAATATAAGGTCTTTGAGGTAGGCAAAAGAATGTAATACCGCCCTTTGTCTGACGTTTTTCCTCGATTGAACGTGTTTAACTTGTCGAGGATCATCTTCTGTATTTCACCGGATATGCCGGATGTGTTCTCATCCATACGATCAACTCTATATACAAATCTACTGAAAAAATCCGGAACTACATAATTTGCGGATGAGTTATTTATGACTACTTTTGCCCTAAAAATAAAATAGACGATGAGAATAGAGCAGAATTATTCGTTGGAGAAACACAATACGTTCCATCTTCCGGTAAAGACACGTTGGTTCATGGAGTATGAGACGGAGGAGGAGTTGCGACGAATCTTACATGATGAATACTTTCAGGAATGTTTATCCTTGCATATAGGAGGCGGGAGCAATCTATTGTTCATCAACGATTATAATGGTATTATCATCCATTCCCGAATCAAGGGGATTTCTATCTCGGCGGAAACGGACGAGTATGTATCGCTTCGTGTCGGGGCTGCGGAGATCTGGGATGATGTCGTGGCATACGCCGTATCGAAAGGTTGGGGAGGTATAGAGAATCTTTCTTTAATACCCGGTGAGGCGGGCGCTGCCGCTATCCAGAACATCGGGGCTTATGGCATGGAGATCAAGGATGTGATCGAGAGCGTGGAGGCTTATAACCAGTTGACATTCGAGAAACGGACTTTTACGAATTCGGATTGTGAATATGGATATCGTAATAGTTATTTCAAGAATGAACATCATGACCCCCACATCATAACTTATATCACGCTTCGACTATCCAAGAACCCTGGTTTTTCAGTTAATTATGGGAACTTAAAGGAGGAGTTGACGAAATATCCGGAAGTTACTTTGGAAACGATCCGTGAGGCTGTC
>ERZ834382.2216-NODE-2216-length-14244-cov-4.278808_pt1 | contig 14244 bp, 10 predicted proteins | sample MGYA00519692_ERZ834382 | MGnify/ENA primary metagenome ERZ834382 (study PRJEB31850, sample SAMEA3708751) | human gut metagenome | biome: human gut; feature: human-associated habitat; material: faeces | place: China | collected 2014 ...
GAAGTGCTCCGCCGCTGCCATATCCAGCGCCTCGCCGATGAAATTTGAGATTTTGACGACAGGGATCTCGTGCAGCGCGGGGTAGTTGGCGGCCAGGTAGTCCAGCCCGTAGTTGCCGGGGGCTACAATCAGGCGGCGGCTTTTCAACGCTGCCTGGTGGATTTCGATTTGCAGCGTATCCAGAAGTGCCTGCTGGCTCATCGGCTCCACAATGCCGCTGGTGCCCAGCACCGACAGGCCGCCCTCGACCCCCAGATGCGGGTTGAAGGTGCGCTTGGCCGCAGCCTCGCCGCCTTCGATGGAGATGACCACCGCGAACCCGCCGCCGTAGCCGACGGCGTCCGCCTCCCGCAAAAGCGCCTCGGTTATCATCTGCCGCGGCACACGGTTGATGGCCGCCGCGCCGACGGGCTGGTCGAGGCCGGGCTTTGTCACACGGCCCACCCCCGCCCCGCCGTCAATCGTAACGGTGCGCGGCGCGTCGGGCAGCAGTGTGACCGCGGCAATGACCGGCAGACCCGTCGTGGCGTCTATGTCGTCGCCGCCGTCCTTGACGATGGCGCACGCGGCCCCGTCTGCCGTCAGGCGGCAGAACTGCGGTGCGACCTCCACGACGATGCCCTTGGGCGTGCGCAGACCAACGCTTTCCGGCGCGTGGCCGGTCAGCAGCAGCCGCGCCGCGCCCGCCGCCCCCAGCGCCGCGCAGGTGCCGGTGGTGTAGCCGCAGCGCAGTAAACGCTGCCCGCTGCGGATGTAGTGTTCAAATTGGGGCTTCGGCTTTGCGCCGCTCCCGGCAAACAGCACCGCGTATTGGTCGGTGGTCAGTCCAAACAGCGCACAGATATTGTCCTGTGCAAAGGCGTCCTGCGGTGCCAGCACAGCGGACACGCCTGACGGCGCAACGCAGACAACGGCGTCGGCCAGCCTTTGGGCCAGCTCCAGCTCATGCAGCGTCACGATGACGGCCACATTCTTCTCATGCGCCAGCACTTGCAGGATGTCCATGAGCTCCGCCTTGCCCTTCACATCCAAAAATGACGTTGGCTCGTCCAGAAGCAAAATCTCCGGCTGCTGGCAGACGGCGCGGGCCAGCAGAACGCGCTGGCGCTGGCCGTCGCTGATCCTGGCAAAATCGCGGTCCTCCAGCTCCTCCGCCCGGACAAGGCACAGGGCGTTGTGCACCTGCTGCCTGTCGGCATCGGACAAAATGCCCAGCCGCCCGGTGTAGGGGTAGCGCCCGGCGGCGGCGACCTCAAAGCAGGACGTCAGCTCGGTGCGGGCCGTGTGGGGCAGCATCAGCGCCAGCTTGCGCGCCCGGGCGTTGGGGGTGTAGGCCGTCAGGTCTTGCCCGTCCAGCAGCACCGCGCCGCCCTGCGCCGCCAGCTGCCCGGCCAGCGTTTTTAAAAGAGTGGATTTGCCCGCGCCGTTCGGACCGATGAGCGCCAGAATTTTGCCGCGCTCGGCGTGCAGGGCAATGTCCCGCAGCAGCGGCGCACCGTAGCCGACGGCGAGATTTTGCGTTTCACAACAGCTCATACCGTGCCCTCCCCGCTGTGGCGGCGCACAAGCAGCCAGATGACCACCGGCGCACCGAACACCGCTGTGACCGAGCTGATGGACAGCTCGGTGGGTGCAAACAGGCTGCGGGCGATCAGGTCGCACAGCAGGCAGAATGCCGCGCCGCCCAGTGCGCAGCCCGGCAGCACCTGCAGCGGTTTTGCACTGCCCAGCGTATGTTTTACCAGATGCGGCACCGCAATGCCGACGAAGGAAATCGGTCCGGCAAATGCCGTAACGCAGGCCGCCAGCAGGCTTGACAGCAGCACAAGCACCACGGAAAACGCCCGCACCGGCACGCCGACGCTGGCGGCGTAGCTTTCGCCCAGCTGGTAGGCAGCCATCGGCTTGGAGAGCAAAAACGCGGCGGCCAGGCAGGGCAGAACGATGGCCGCCGCCGTGGCGACATTGCCCCAGGTCATGCCGGAGAAGCTGCCCATCGACCAGTTGTGCAGGTTGACGATGTTGGAATCCTGCGCGAAGGCGACGACAATATCGGTCACGGCCGAGCAGATGTAGCCGATCATGACGCCGCAGATAACCAAAATGCTCATCTGCTGCACGCGGCGCGCCACGGCCAGCACAAACAGCATGGCCGCCATGGCCCCGGCAAACGCCGCCAGAATCAGCGTCAGTGAGCCGGTGAGCAGACCGCGGTTCAAAAAGACGACCATCGTCAGCGCCACAGCCAGCTTGGCCCCGCTGGAAATGCCCATGACGAACGGCCCGGCAATCGGGTTGGCAAAAAACGTTTGCAGCAGATACCCGGCCACCGAGAGCGCCGCCCCCAGCAGCACGACCATGACGGCGCGCGGCAGGCGCAGCTGCAGCAGGATGTCAGCCGCCAGCGCGTTTGTGCGGCGGCCCAGCAGGGCCGCCGCGATGTCCGCCGGGGAGAGCGCAATGCTGCCCCAGAACAGGTTGAGCGCAAACAGCGCCAGCAGGGCCGCCGCCATGGCGAGATATGCAATTGTCATGCGTTTGGAGGTGTGCATGCGTGTTTTCCTTTGCGGCGGGCGGCAATGGTGCGGGCGGATAGGAAATCCGCCCCTACGGATGCGCCACGGTTTTGTGCGCCCGTTTTTGCCGCCGCGTTAAATTTTCAGTGCAGCTTCGTCAAAAATGTCAATTCACTGTCGTCCGGGTCATCCTCGGTGAACACCCTGTTCATATCCAGGATCAGCTCCGGCAGCTCCATGCTCTGCTGGAAAAGGCTCTGCGACGTACACCAGACGCTGCCGCTTTGCACGGCCTTGAAGTCCGCCAGCATCGGACATTTGGCGAGCAGCTCATCCATTGTGCGCAGCTCGCCCTCAATCGTGCTGTTGTAGAGCAGCACATCGGCGTCACGCGCCCCGGCGTAGAAATCCTCGAGCGAGATATTGACAGTCGCCAGATTGTTGCCGCTGTCGGTCAGGTCGGCAAAGACGTAGCTGCCGCCCGCCAGCCCGATCATCTTGGCGACGTAATCGCCGCCCTTGCGCACCGTGGCGAGATTGTTTGAGGTGATGGAGAAGAACGCCGCAGTCTTGCCGGTGGGTTCCTCGTCCAGCAGCGGTGCAATGCGCTGCACAGCGTCGTCAAAAACGCGCTCGGCCTCCTCGGTTCTGCCCAGCAGGATGCCGTACAGCTTGACCCATTCCATCCGGGCCAGCGGGTCACTCTCGTAGCTCGAGCGCTCGACGAGGACCGGCACGCCGAATTTTTCGAGCTGCTCTTTCACCTCGGGCGTGTGGTAGATCATTGTGTTCTCGATGGCAAGGCCGCAGTCAGCGGACAGGATCGTCTCGTAATCGGGCGCGCTGTACTTGCCCGCGTAGGCGATCTCGCCCTGCTCCATGGCGGTGCGGGCCGCGTCGAGGTACCAGTTTTCGGCCTGTGTGCCGGACAGCGCCACAGCCCCCAGCCCGCCAATGCTGATGATGGGATCCATCGCGGACGACGACACAAGGTAGATATTTTGGATAGGCTGCTGCAAAACGGTGATGTCTGCGTCCAGATCGGCGGGCGCAGCGGCCCCCTCCGGCACGACGAGATAGCGGCTGCCGTCAATCGTGATGAGGTCATAGCCGCCCGCACATACATCCACCGTGAACTGCTTCGCATATTCCAGCGGATAGCGGTTTTCTATCGTCAGGGCGTCCGTTTGCGCGGGAGCCTGGGATGCAGCCGCGCAGCCTGCCAGCAGCAGGGCGGGCAGGGCAAAAGCTGCCGCGCGCCTCATTCGGCGGCGGCCAGCGTCGCGCTGTCAAAGGTCAGGGTATAGTCGATCTCGTGCGGGGTGCTCATGGCGACGGTGTCCGCCGTGACGGCCAGCGCGGTATCCAGCGCGGCAACGGGGATCTCAAACGTCGAGTTGCCGTCGGTGTTGACGGGCAGGTACTTTTCGCCGTCAACGAGCATATAGTCATAGTTCGGACTGCTCCAGACGATGGTCGCGGTCATAATGCCGTCGGCCACGGTCAGCGCAGCGGGGCTTTCGACGGTGGCGCGTCCGCTGCCGCCCTCCAGCGTCACAGCGCAGGTATAGCTGCCGTCGGCGGGGATCTCGACGGCTGCCGCAGCCGCATCCTCTGCCGCAGGCTCGGCATCGGAGATGCTGACCGTATGGTCATACCAGGTGCCCTTGGTGCCGAGGATGGCCAGCTGGAAATCGGCATCGACAGCCGCAACGGGGATGTCAAAGCCGTATACTTCGTCGCTGGTGCCGTCGGAGTAGGTCACCGTGTCAACGGTAGGCTGCAGCCAGTCACTCTCGTGGGCGGGGGCGTCGGCGGCCATGCCCGGATACAGGTTGACGATCTTCTGGGACTGCAGACTGACGTGGAAGGTCATCGTGCCGTTTTCCACCGTCAGCGTGCCCATGCCGTCCACGGCTTCGTTGGCATGGAACATACTGCTGTCGGTGTTGAACTTAGCGGTGTATACGCCGTCCGGCAGCGCGGCAGCGGGGGCCGGGGCTTTCGTGACGGCGGGGGCCGGGGCCGCGGTGGCGGCAGGAGCGGTTTCTTCCGTGGAGACCGCCTCAGACGTGCTCTCGGCGGTGGACGCTGCGGACGCACCGCAGCCCGCCAGCAGCAGGGCAGCGAGAGTCAGGGATGCGAGTTGAAGCTTTTTCATGCTTTCCTTACCTCATTCTATACATATTTTATCAAGCAATAGCGGGAGGCAGCGCGGGCGGATAGGGAATCCGCCCCTACGGCGTGGCGCGGCGGCCAGAGGGCCGGCCGCCCTACAGGGCATCACATCGGACGCAGGCCGGGCATGTCCGGCCCCTGCCGTGCTTTCCCAAAAACCAAAAAACTGCCCGGAGCTTACCCTCCGGGCAGAATGGGTCTTTCTCAGCCGTTCAGGGAATCGATGGCGGCCCCGGCATGGTCAACGTAGAGCTGCTGGATGTCGCCGATCTCACCCAGACCTGCGATCTGGGTATCGACGCTCTCAAAGCAGTCGGCGGCGTTGAACTGGCTCAGCCAGGAATCGTCCTCGGCACCGGCCATGTCGTTGTTGGCGTGGTCACCGGCGACGACCATCAGCGGGCGCAGGATGACCTTGGTGTAACCGGCTTCCTTGACCTTCTCGATAACGGCATCGCAGGCGGTGTCCTCGGGCTCACCCTCAACGGTGCCGATAAAGACGTTGTCGTAGCCCAGCGTCTGCATCGCGGTCTGCATCTGGCTGTAGCTGACCTTGGCGGTGTGGGACGTGCCGTGGCCCATAAAGACAAAGGCGGTGCCGTCCGCAGCGGCGGCAGCGGCGTCGTCATATCCGGCGGTCTTGACGGCCTCGGCGGTGATGGCGGCGGCCACGGCCTCCTTGTCGGCGTTGATGGCGGTGGCATCTTCGCCGACCTCGCCCAGCAGGGGTTCGGCAATGGCAACGCTGTCGAACTTGTCCCTGTACTGCTCAACCGCCTCACACATCTCGTCGTACTCGGCGCCGTGCATCAGGTGCGTAGGCTGGACAACCAGATTCTTGACACCGTTGGCAACGGCACGGTCAAGCGCCTGGTCCATGTTGTCGATCTTCTCGCCGTCGCGGGCCTGAACGTGGTTGATGATGATCTGCGCGGTGAAGGCGCGGCGGACGCTCCAATCCGGGTAGGCGGCCTGCAGGGCGTCCTCGATGCCCTTGATGTCAGCGGCGCGGCTGCCGTTGAAGGAGGTGCCGAAGCTGACGACCAGCAGCTCATTCTCGCCGATGTCGTCGGCATTGCGCGGGTCGTCCTTGCCGGCGTCGCCGGTGTCGCGGCCAAAGTAGTCGGGGTCTGCGTTCTCACCCTCGACCAGCTCCTTCTGGGTGTCGGTCAGGGCATCCCAGGCAGCCTTAGCGGCCTCGCACTGGGCATCGGTGTCGGCGCTGCGCTCCTGCACGTAGATGGCGTCGATCAAATCGGCGCAGTTCTTAGCGGCCACTTCGTCTGCATCTCCCTCGTCTGCGGTCTTTTCTGCATCTTCTGCAGTGCTTTCGCCGGCGACGGTGCTCGCGGCAGCGCTGTCAGTGCTCGCGGCGGTGCTGCCGCAGCCGACCAGCAGGGCGGCGGACAGTGCTGCGGCCATGGCGACGGCGGCAGCTTTTCTGTAGGTGATCCTTCTCATGTGTTTTTGCTTCCTTTCCTTGTTTAAAGCTGGGAGACAGTACGGGAGAGAACAGCAGGGCACACGGAAATTGACCCCGTAAAAAACGAGGTCTTTTGCGTGCAGAATGGCAACACAAAAGACCCCGTATTTTAAGCAGGTGCTTTGCGGTACAACCAATTCCTCGTGATCTGGGGCGGTGCGCCCCCGTACCCGGCAGCAGGCAGGTTTCCTGGCTGAAAGCTCAACGCCTGCCGCCGCCTTCCCGGGTCAAAACCCAGTGACCGGTGCAAATGCACCCTGGCGGCAGGCTCCCTTATCACAGTGACGAGATCGTGCGGGATTTGCACCCGCTTCCCTTTTACCCTTTCCCATGCGCCGAACGGCGGCATAAAAAGGCACCTGCTGTCGTATTCAGTTTTACGGTGTAAAGTATAACACAATGCGGTGAGAAACGCAAGAGTGCGTCGGTTTCAATTTTGCCTTTATACGCTTTATACGATTGTGAACTGGCACGCCCGCATGGCGTCCAGCGCCGTTTGGTGGGACTGGGGCGTGACCCCGGCGCAGCAGTCGGACAGGATTTCGATTTCCGTCTCCGGGAAGGCCGCGCGCAGCACCATGGCGTTGCTGATGACGCAGATGTCGGTGCAGTAGCCGTAGATGACGATCTTTTCAATGTCGTCCACGGCCTTGTTGTGGGCCATCAGCTCGTCGAGGATCTCGCTCGGCAGCATATAGCTGCCGAAGGTCGGTTTGTTGACGATGTGGCATACCTCGGGCTCGGTACCGTCCAGCGCGTTCTCCAGCTCGGGCGCAAAGTTCCAGCCGTCCTCGCCCTCGATGCAGTGCTCCACAGGCAGGTGGCGTCCCTCCCGCGTGGCAAGGTAGTTGTCGGGGTGGGTGTCCCGCGTCAGGAACAGCCAGTGCCCGGCCCGGGCATGGGCCTTAACGGTCTCGGCCAGGTGGGCCACGTTGGCCTGTGCCTGGGGGTTCGCCAGCGCACCCGTGATAAAGTCCTTTTGTACGTCCACAACAATATCCAGAATCATAGCGACAGCTCCTGTTTTTATAGTTTGCTATAGTTTGCTACCAGTATACCGCAGACGGTGCGCGGTGTAAAGCGCGCGTTTTTCTGGCCGTAGGGGTGCGGATGTGGTATAATGGAAGAAAAAATTCAGGAGGCCCTTCATGACTCCGCGTGAAACGTTAAAACGATATTTCGGCTACGACTCCTTCCGCCCCGGGCAGGAGGAGATCGTCAGCGCCCTTCTGGCCGGGCGGGACGCGCTGGCCATCATGCCCACCGGCGCGGGCAAGTCGCTCTGCTATCAGGTCCCTGCTCTGCTGCTGCCGGGGCTGACGCTCGTCATCTCGCCGCTGATCTCGCTGATGCAGGACCAGGTCAAGGGGCTGAACGCAGCGGGCATCCATGCGGCGTTTATCAACTCGTCGCTGACCGAGACACAGATCGCCCGCGCGCTGGATCTGGCCGCCGAGGGCAGCTACAAGCTCGTCTACGTCGCGCCCGAACGCCTGGAAAGCCCGGTGTTCCGCAGCTTTGCCGCGGGGGCAGACATCTCGATGGTCACGGTGGATGAGGCGCACTGCATCAGCCAGTGGGGACAGGATTTCCGCCCGAGCTACTTAAAGATCCTCGACTTCATCGACAGTCTGCCCCGCCGCCCCATCGTGTCGGCGTTCACGGCCACAGCCACGCGGGAGGTCAAGGACGACATTGTCTGCACGCTGCGGCTCCACGACCCGAAGGTGCTTGTGACCGGCTTTGACCGGCCCAACCTCTACTTTCAGGTCGAGCGCACCCGCCGCAAGGACGATTTTGTCATCCAATATCTGCGCGGCCACCCCGGCGAGAGCGGCATCATCTACTGCGCCACCCGCAAGAATGTGGACAAACTGCAGGAGCTTCTGACCGAATACGGCTTTGCGGCCACAAAGTACCACGCGGGCCTGTCCGCCGAAGCACGCCGCAAAAATCAGAATGACTTCATCTACGACACCGCGCCGGTCATTGTGGCGACGAACGCCTTTGGCATGGGCATTGACAAGTCCAACGTGCGTTTCGTGCTGCACTACAACATGCCCCAGAGCATGGAGAATTATTACCAGGAGGCGGGCCGTGCCGGGCGTGACGGGCTGCCGTCGCAGTGCGTGCTGCTTTTTTCGGCGCAGGACGTCATCATCAACAAATTCCTGCTGGACAAAAAGGATTTTGCCGAGATGGACGACGAGGAGGCCGACCTTTTGCGCCAGCGCGACCTGCAGCGCTTGCAGACGATGGAGCGCTACTGCCAGACGACGGAGTGCCTGCGCAACTACATTCTGGCCTATTTTGGCGAGCATCCCACCGCGCCGTGCGGCAACTGCGGCAGCTGCAGCAACGATTTTGACGAGGTCGATATGACCGACGCCGCCAAGTGGATGATCAACTGCGTGGCCGAGCTGCGCGGGCGGTACGGCAAAGCGATTTTGTTCGGCACTTTACAAGGTGCGAACCGTGCGCGTCTGCGGGAGCTGGGAGCCGAGCGCTTCAAGAGCTACGGCCGGATGAAGGACACCCCGCGCGAGACGCTGGAACGCCTGCTGGCCCAGCTGCTGGAGGATGGATATTTGGTGCAGAGCGACGACCAGTATGCCGTGCTGCACATCGGGGATATTGCCCCGCTGAAGGCCGGCGGGCAGGTGCTGGTCAAGCTGCCGCCGCAGCGTGAGCCGGAGCAGACCCGCGCACCGAAGCCGAAGCGCCGCAGCCCGATGGACGCGCTGACGAGCGCCGGGCTGGAGCTGTTCAATCAGCTGCGCCAGCTGCGGTTCGACACCGCCCAGCGCGAGGGACTGCCGCCCTACGTCGTGTTCGGTGACAAGTCGCTGGTGGATATGTGCCTGCGCGCGCCGCGCCGCGCGGAGGATATGCTGGGCATCTACGGCATGGGTGAGCGCAAGTATGAAAAGTACGGTGCCGCGTTCTTTGCGGTCATTGACGCCTACCGCGCCGACCACCCCGACGCCGTTTTGAGCCTGGACCCGCCCGCACCGGAGCCGGAAAAGCCGCTGCCGTCCGAGAAGAAGAAAAAGCCGCCGAAGGCCGAGCGCCCCGCGTTTTACCTGACGGCAGAGGACGCGCGCAGCTTCAACTATCAGGACAGCTATACCGGCGCGGAGCTGAAGGCCGCGCTGATCGAGGCCGCCGGTGACCCGGATGTGAAGGCACCGACCATCAAGGAGATCGACGAGTGGCTGCTGGCGCAGCGGCTCATCGGCATGGAGCGTCTGCCGACGAAGGGCTTTTACTACGTGCCGACCCCTGCCGGTGTGGACGCCGGTCTGCGCAGCGAGGACAAGGTCAGCGCCCGCGGCACGCCGTATTCAGTGCTGCTGTTTACGCCGGAGGCGCAGCGGATGGTGGTGGAGCACTTTATAAAACCGGACTAACCACAAACCGGCAGGTCCCTGCTTTCGCACACGGCCACGGCGGCATGTGGGCATGCCGCCCTACGTTCCACTTTCCCCGTTATACGTATGGCGGGGTGCCCACACCCCGCCGCCAGTTCGCGGCATCTGCCGCTAATGAGTTTACGCGCTCTTTTCGTCAACCTGCCCGTTCTTTCGTCAATTCTTTGTCATATTCGTCGATTGCGGATTTTTTGACACGATGTTAAAATGTTAGCAGAGACCGTATACCAATTTATAAGGAGCACCCCATGGACAACGTGAAAATTCTCGAGGTCAAGCAGAGCATCTTTGCCTCCAACGACGAACAGGCCGCCGCACTGCGGGCTGAGCTGAAGCAGGAAAAAATTTTTCTGCTGAATTTAATGAGCGCGCCGGGGTCCGGCAAAACCACGACACTGCGCCGCACGATTGCTGCGCTGCAAAATGAGCTGCGCATCGGCGTGATGGAGGCCGACATCGACTCCGACGTGGACGCCCGCGCCATTGCCGAGACCGGCGCCAAGGCCATTCAGCTGCACACCGGCGGCATGTGCCATCTGGACGCCGAGATGACCCGGCAGGGACTGGCCGGGCTGGGCACCGAGGGGCTCGATTTGGTGATTCTGGAAAACGTCGGCAACCTTGTCTGTCCTGCCGAGTTCGACACCGGCGCGGTGAAGAACGCCATGATTTTGTCGGTCCCAGAGGGTCACGACAAGCCGCTGAAATATCCGCTGATGTTCCAGGTCTGCGACGTCGTTCTTGTCAACAAGATCGACGTGCTGCCGTATTTTGACTTTGACATGGGCAAATGCCGCGAGTATGTGGCCCTGCGCAACCCGAACGCAAGGGTCATCCCGATCTGCGCCCGGACGGGCGAGGGCATTGACGAATGGGCCGATTGGCTAAAAGAGCAGGTCCGGGCGTGGCAACGCTAAAGGCTTCCCCCGCGGGGGAAGCTGTCACCGAAGGTGACTGATGAGGGCAGACCTACCGGCAGCAACCCGTTCACGGGCAGCAATAGCACACCTTCCCCTCATCCGGCCCTGCGGGGCCACCTTCAGTCTCCGCGCTAAGAGCCGCCTGCGGCGGTTGCGCTTCGACACGCGCCTGCGGGCGCAGCCCCAAAGGGGAAGGCGCAAAAAATAAAACGGAGCAACGGCACAAAAAAGGAGCACACCATGAGCAAACCCACTGCGTTCCCGCTGGATGAGAGCAGGCTGCCCTTCGAGATCCCGAGGGACGAGCCGTACCGCGAGAAAATTGCCAGGCTGGGCCAGATGATCACGGATCGCATCCCGGCCAAAAAGGGCATTCTGACGAAGGATGACCCCGAATACTGGGGCTTGGCGTCCATCGTGACCGACGAGATGGCGGACGTTGCCTTAAAAATGAAGGTCCGCAAGCCCATGACCCTGCCCGAGCTGGTCAAGGCCACGGGCAAGCCTGCCGGGGAGCTGGAGCCGCTTTTGCAGCAGATGGCCGTCGTCGGTCTGCTGGAGTACAACTGGGAGAATCCCCACCGCGAAAAGCAGTACATCCTGCCGATGTTCGTGCCCGGCAGCGCAGAGTTCTTCAACATGAACAAGCAGCAGATCGCCGACCACCCCGAGGTGACAGCCTTCTTTGAGCGGATGACGTTTCTGCCGCTGGAGCACATCACCGCCATGGTGCCCCCGGGCGGCGCAGGCATCGGTATGCATGTCATCCCGGTGGAAAAAGCCATCGAGACCGAGAACCGGTCCGCCGACATTGAGCACATCTCTCACTGGCTGAAAAAGTACGACGGCAAGTATGCCGCCGGTCCGTGCAGCTGCCGTATGTCCCGCGCCGCCATGGGCGAGGGCTGCGGCGACGACCCCGACGACTGGTGCATCGGCGTGGGCGACATGGCCGACTACCTCGTCGAGACCAACAAGGGGCATTACGTGACCTACGATGAGGTCATGCAGATCCTGCAGAAGGCCGAGGACAACGGCTTTGTGCACCAAATCACGAACATCGACGGCGAGAACAAGATTTTTGCCATCTGCAACTGCAACGTCAACGTCTGCAATGCGCTGCGCACAAGCCAGCTGTTCAACACGCCGAACATGAGCCGCTCGGCCTACGTGGCGCGTGTCGAGCCGGAGAACTGCGTGGCCTGCGGGCGCTGTGTGGAGTACTGCCCCGCGGGCGCGGTCAAGCTGGGCCAGAAGCTCTGCACGAAGGACGGCCCCATCACCTACCCGAAGCAGGAGCTGCCCGACGCCGTGAAGTGGGGTCCCGACAAGTGGGCCATCGACTACCGCGACAAGAACCGCATCAACTGCTATGACACCGGCACCGCCCCCTGCAAGACGGCCTGCCCCGCGCACATTGCCGTGCAGGGCTATCTGAAAATGGCCGCGCAGGGCCGCTACCGCGACGCGCTGGCGCTGATTAAAAAGGAGAACCCCTTTCCCGCCGTCTGCGGGCGCGTCTGCAACCGCCGGTGCGAGGACGCCTGCACCCGCGGCACCGTGGATCAGGCCGTGGCCATCGACGCTGTCAAGAAGTTCATTGCCGAGCAGGACCTGAACGCCGCGCACCGCTACGTGCCCGACGTTGTCCAGCCGTCGCTGCAGGGCCCGTGGCCGCAGAAGATCGCCATCATCGGCGGCGGCCCCGCGGGCCTGTCCTGCGCCTATTTTCTGGCAGTGCAGGGCTACAAGCCCACCGTGTTTGAGAAAAACGAGCGTCCCGGCGGCATGCTGCGCTACGGAATCCCTTCGTTCAAGCTCGAGAAAAACGTCATTGACGCCGAGATCGACATTCTGCGGGAGCTGGGCGTTGACATCCGCTGCAGTGTCGAGGTCGGCAAAGACGTCACGCTGGCCGAGTTGCGCCGACAGGGCTACCGGGCGTTCTATATCGCCATCGGCTGCCAGGGCGGGCGCCGGGCCGGTGTGCCCGGCGAGGACGCCGCGGGTATCGAGACCGCCGTCCACCTGCTGCGCACCGTCGGCGGTGACGAGAGCCGCAAAATGACCGGAAAGACCGTCGTCATCGGCGGCGGCAACGTTGCCATTGACGCGGCGCGCGTGTCTCTGCGCTGCGGTTCCGACGGCGTGACGATGGTCTGTCTGGAGCCGCGGGACAAGATGCCGGCCTCGCCGGAGGAAATTGCCGAGGCCGAGGAGGAGAGCACCAAAATCACCTGCGGCTACGGCCCGAAGGAGTTCCTCTCCGAGAGCGGCCATGTAACCGCCGTCGTGCTGAAAAAGTGCACCGGCCTTTACAACGCGGAGGGCCGTTTTGCGCCCACCTACGATGAAAACGATACCATCACCCTGCCGTGCGACAACGTTGTTTTAAGCATCGGCCAGTGCATCGAGTGGGGCGATTTGCTCAACGGCGAGGCCGTGCAGCTGGGCCGCGGCCAGGGCGCTGTGGCCGACGCGCTGACCTACCAGACCGCCCAGCCGGACATTTTCGTCGGCGGCGACGTCTGCACCGGGCCGCGGTTTGCCATTGACGCGATTGCTGCGGGCAAGCAGGGGGCAATTTCCATCCACCGCTTTGTGCAGCCCAACACAAGCCTGACGATTGGCCGCAACCGCCGCGACTTCCACGAGCTGGACAAGTCGAATCTGGCGCTGGGCGAGTATGACCGCGCACCGCGCCAGTCCGCCGCGCTGGATGCGGGCATTGACGCGCACCGTTCCTTCCGCGACGCGCACCTGACGCTGAGCGAGGATCAGGTCAAAATCGAGACAGCGCGCTGTCTGGGCTGCGGTGCCAGCGTTGTGGACCCGAACAAGTGCATTGGCTGCGGCGTCTGCACGACAAAGTGCGAGTTTGATGCCATCCGCCTGCACCGCGACCTGCCCGAGTGCAGCAAGATGGTCAGGAGCGAGGACAAGTTCAAGGCCATTCTGCCCTACATGGCGAAGCGCGAGATCAAGATCCGCTTTGCCAAGAAGGAGAAGTAATGCACGAGCTTGGCATTGTATTCCACATCATCCGCACGGTGGAGGACGTGGCCCGGCAGAACGACGTGACGCGCATCCGGCGCGTGACGCTGCAGCTGGGCGAGGTCTCCGGCGTGGTGGAGAGCTATCTGCAGGACTGCTGGAAGTGGGCGGCGGCGAAATCGGAGCTTTTGCCCGGCGCGGTGCTGACCGTGGAGACCATCCCCGCCGTGACCGTGTGCGAGGACTGCGGCCAACAGTACCCCACCGTGCAGTTTGGCCGCACCTGCCCCCACTGCCAGAGCCCGCGCACCCACCTTTTGCAGGGCCATGAGATGTTGATCAAAGAAATCGAGGCCGTGGAGACAGAACCCACCGCCCCGGAAAGGGCGTAAAGCTGCATGAAATACAAAATTTTCCGCATTGAGGAACAGATGTACGGCTGCGAGGAGCCGCCCGCCGACCAGCCGATTCTGGTTGACGTAGTGCTGGAAAGTGCTGACGGCACGCGGCGCATACTCCCCTACCCCGACGAAGCGCTGCGCCGCGGCGGAATGGAGGAAGGCGACAGCGTCGAATTGACCGACGGCATCCTTCACAAGGTATAATTTCCCCAAAAACAAAAGGGGCTGTTGCGTGTGCAGCAGCCCCTTCTATGTTTTTTACAAAGGGCAACACCGCATAATTCCCGCCTTACGGCTTAAGCACCGCTCCGGCGGCTGCGG
>ERZ834382.2237-NODE-2237-length-14134-cov-3.304496_pt1 | contig 14134 bp, 14 predicted proteins | sample MGYA00519692_ERZ834382 | MGnify/ENA primary metagenome ERZ834382 (study PRJEB31850, sample SAMEA3708751) | human gut metagenome | biome: human gut; feature: human-associated habitat; material: faeces | place: China | collected 2014 ...
CGCGCCGCGGCGGTGCGGCCTCGTCCGCCGTGCGGACGAGAGGGGGGTATCGTTTCCGGTTCCGGAGAAACCGGAAACGTATCCAGGGGGGACAGCGTCCCCCTTGGAAGAAAGCCCGCAGGCACGGAAAAAGACCGCCTGCATTCACAGACGGCCTTTTCCACAAAGAGTAGGTAAAAAGAGTAAAGAAAGAAAAAATAATGAGAGATATAAGCAGATTAACGGGCGAAGCGATTGTAGAACGCTTCCTCACGGTCACGGCCCATCAGCGCAGAATCGACACGATAACCATTGGAAAGCATCGCTGCAAGCGTCTCAAAATAACCACGAGTGTTCTTCATAAGGGTTTGACCTCCGTTTCAATGAATTCTTTTAATTTTGTCCGGTTTCCCTTGACAACTATTATTATAGTTATTTTATATAAAAATGCAATTCGGATTTTGTTTAATATAATCAAAGAAAATCACTTGGTTTTTGTATATTAAGCACAAATTAAAAAGATGTAAAATGTAAGTAAAGCACAAATACTGGATATTTGACGGAAAATATGGGGATATGGGAACATTTCCGGGGGAAAAGCCGTGTTATGAGTGAAAGGAGGATGAGCGACATGTCAGATGGATTGCGCGAGGACGCATTTCTGGAGGATGCGATGGAGCGATACGGCGACGCCGTGTATCGGCTCGCACTCTGCCGCCTCGGCTCCCGCGCGGATGCGGAGGACGTTTATCAGGATGTTTTTCTGCGTCTGCTGCGCGATACGACGGCGTTTTGCGACGGTGAACATCTCAAGGCATGGCTGCTGCGCGTGACGCTGCACTGCTGCATTGATTTGCGGCGCTCGGCGTGGTGGAAGCGCACCGCGCCTCTGGAAGCCGCCGCAGATGCCGCCGCGCCGCTGGGCGAGGAGAAGGGCGCGCTCTGGCAGGCGGTCGAAGCGCTGCCGACCGATCTGCGTACCGCTGTGTGGCTGCACTATGTCGAGGGCTACGGCACGGACGAGATCGCGGAAATCGTGAACTGCCGTCCGGCGACGGTGCGGACAAGGCTGCATCGCGCACGCAAAAAACTGCAAACTGAACTGGAAGGAGAGCTGAATGATGAACATGTGGGACGAAATGAAGAATATCAAGGCGCCGGACGAGCTAAAGGCGCGGACTCGCGCGGCGGTGCGTGAGGAAAAAAGCAGAGCGCGGCAGCCGGTCCGCAGCATGAGGGGCGGCATGAAGCGGCTGCTCGCGGCAGCGTGCGCATTTGCGGTCGTACTCGGCGGCGCGGCCCTGCACGGCAGACAGACCGGAAGCGATCCCGTGACGGACATCGCGCACACGTTCGGTCTGGTGGCATATGCTGCCGATACGGGCGAGATGCGTCAGCCGAAGGACAGCAGGATCGTGTTCGACTACGGCAGCGGCGCAGACGACCCGGACAAGGGATTTTTCTCCGGCTGCCTGTTCAAGGTGACGGGCGAGAACATCAAAACCGTGTCCGCGTCCATCGACAATGGCGCGATTTACCGCACGAAAACCGTGAAGGATACCTCGGACGACCGCGACGAATGGGTGCGCACGATGTATCAGGGCACGAACCCAGAACTCGACGGCGCGGATACCGTGATGGTCTGGGGCAACGGCTTTGAGGGCGCAGAGCAGATGTACGCCGACCTGTGCTGGAAGCTGGACAACGGCTTCACCGACGAGTACGACCCGGACGTCAGCTACGGCCTGTGGCTGCCCAGCCGGCAGGAGGACGAGGACGACGATCTTCAGGACTCGTGGCATAAGTCGGTGGACGGCTTTGAGGGCGCAAAGCTGACCGTCACCATTACCTTCAACGATGGTTCGGAGCAGACCCGCTCGATGACCCTGCACACCGGCAAGCTGGGCGTGGAATACAAGGATGATACGTCCGGTCCGAGCCTTACCGGCGAGGTGCTGACCGACGAGCAGGCGGAGGAGCAGGGCTACCTCTACGGCGTGTACGGCGAGCTGGACTGAGCGGCGGCGGTTCTTGACAACATACGGGAGAAAGCCTATAATATTGGTAGGAATATAAACAGGAAAGGTATCCGATATGCTGTTCAAAAAAATGAAACAGGCGTGGGCGGACTGGCTGAACCGCATGGCGAACCAGAACAAGGCTGCCTTCGGCAGCGAACCGCTCGACTGCTGCCGCGTCGGCCGCGAAAACAGGCAGAAAAATAAGAAATAGAAAAAAGACCGGGGCGTTCTGCTCCGGTCTTTGCTGTCTGATGGGAGGTTAAAGTCCCATCTCCTTCTTCATTTTTTCGAGCTCATCCTCGACAGCGGCGTTCTTGGTCGCGTCCGCGTACTTCTTTTCCAGCTCAGCAGCCGGGTCGAGCGGCGTCTCGTTCAGCGACTGCATCGCGTTCGAGCGGTCGAGCATCGCGTCGGCCTTGTCCTCCATGCGGGCGATCGCGTCGCCGAGCCTGCTCTCGTCGGCGCCGGTGTGGCTGCCCATCACGTTCGCGGCCTTTTCCTGCGCACGGGCGAGCGCCATCTTGCTCTGAATGGCCTCACGGCGCTGGCGCAGCGTTTCCGCATCGGAAACCAGCTTGTCGTGCACCTGACGCATGCGCATCGAGTTTTCATGCGCGACATCGTACATCTTCTGAAGCTCCTCGATGCGCTTTTCGAGCTCCTGCTTTTTCGCGAGGAATACGCGCGCGTCATCTTCGTTGCTCAGCTGGAGTGCGCGGCGCGCAAGATCGGCGTTTTTCGCGCTCTCCTGGCGCTTTTCTTCGAGCTGGCGCTGAATGCGGCTCTCCTCCGCCATGACGGAAGCGGTCTCACGCTTGACGTCTGCGAGGTCGCTCATCAGCTGGCGCATATACTGATCCATCATTTTCGCCGGGTCCTCGGCACGGTCGAGCAGGTCGTTGATGTTCGCCTTGATGATCGTGGAGAAGCGTTCCAGGATACTCATTTTTCTTCGTTCCTTTCCGTTTTATTGTGTATGTGTGTCTGTATTTTCGTATTTTTTTGCGCGTTCGGCCGCCTCGTCTGCGCCGAAGCTCTCGAGCGGCGTGCTCCACATCTTCTCATCCGCCTGCCGCTGCCGCTCCTTCGCCTCGCGGCGCTTCTGGAGCGAAAAGACGAGCAGCGCGATGACGATGACGGCCGCGATGCAGACCGCGACGGGCACAACGGGCGACTGGGTCACGGTCATGATGCGGTCCGCCGTTTTGGCGAACGCATTCGAGAAGATCTCTTCCTCGCTGACCGAGGAGTCGTTGTAATAGCGGTCGAGATAGTCGGCAAGGATGCTGACCGCTTCATCATCCATCACGGTTTTCGCCTGCGAACCGACCGTATAGCCGCAGTTATAGCCGCCGCGGCCGTCGTCGCAGAACACGAGCAGAAAATGCCCCTCGTCCGAAAACAGCTGCGGATAAAGCGCTTCCGCGCGGCTCTTAAGGTCGGGAACCGAGGTACTCTCGCCGTTCGGCAGGATGTACACATAGGGCTGCACGCCGGTTTCCTGATAGAATTTCCGGAGTCCGGCGGTCAGCTCGCCCTGATTATGGATCCAGTCGCCGTCAGCATCGGTATAGTAGCCGGTCTCTGTGACGGCGTTCGACGGGAGCGCTTCACGCGCGACGGTGGATTTCGTGATGCTGCTCGACGGCGTGCCCATCAGGAAGAACCCGATGCCGCCGAACAGGAACAGCACGAGAAGCACGACGATGAGTGTCGTGCCGCAGCCCGAGCCGCCGCTGTTGTTCTGCCCGTTTCCATTGCCGCCGCCGTTTCCGCCGCCGCCATAATACCGGCGCGAGTTGTCGATGATGATGGGACCGGTACGGTATGGTCTGCGGGGAGGGGGAGGCGGTGCGCCCCAGCCGCCTCCGCCAAAGCTGCCTCCGCCGCTTCGTCCGCCGCTGTGGCTGCCGCCGGAAAAGCCGCCCGAGGAGCGTCCGCCGCCCGAGAAGCCGCCTCCGGAAAAACCGCCGCCGCCGCTGCCGCCTGATCTGCCCATATGTATTCCCCCGTTTGTATGATTTGTTTACTGCTCGTCCTTCAGGATCTCCAGCGCCTTGCAGCGCTCGGAAAGCTGACAGATGACGTCGCGCCGCGTGACGATGCCGCACAGCATGCCGCGGCCGTCCGTGACCGGAACAAAGTTCTGTCCGGCGACCAACTCGACCAGATCCTCCATGCGCGTGTCGATCGTGACCGAACGGTGATGGATGCGGCGCGTGACCTCGGAGAGCAGCATGTTTCCGGCCTGTTCGGGCGTGTGCCCGAGCAGCAGGCGCAGAAAATCGCCCTCGGTGATCGTGCCGACGTAGCGCCCCTTGGCGCTCAGGACCGGAATGGCGGTAAAACCGCTCTCAAACATCCGGTCGAGCGCCGTTCTGACCGGATCGGTGTCGTAAACATAAACTACTTCAGCCTTCGGCTTGAGAAAAAAAGATACGTTCATATGCGTTACCTCTCGGCGGCCCGGAGCCGCCTGCTCTATTACCCGGCCCGAATCGGCAGGCCCATACTCTCTTAACTACATTTTACGATGAAGGTCGAATAAGGTCAACCGGAAAAGGACAATACTTACAGTTTATTTACAATTTGACGCAGCTCTCTTGTGGAACATGACTGACTGCGCAGAAAGTTTTCAAAAAAAGCGGCGGCAGCTCTTGACCGCAGCGCTTTTAACTGATAAAATGTAAAAGCAACGGACGGAAAATCGTCCGCTGCAATACGCTGAATGCGTAAAATCGTTAGAAAAGAAGGGCTTTCCATGAAAAAGAGATTACTCGCAGCGCTGATGGCAGGCGCCATGGCGCTGAGCATGACCGCATGCGGCGGCAGCAGCTCCGGCAGTGACGACAGCAATGCGGCCTCCGGCGGCGACTCCGCAAAGGCCGGCAGCTACAAGGTCGGCGTCGTACAGCTCGTGCAGCACGTTGCGCTCGACGCTGCGACCCAGGGCTTCCAGGACAAGCTGACCGAGCTGGTCGAGGCAGACGGCGGCAAGGTTGAGTTCGATGTTCAGAACGCTTCCGGCGAGTCTGCGAACTGCTCGACCATCGTAAACGGCTTTGTTTCCGCAGGCGACGACCTCATCATGGCAAACGCGACCGCAGCGCTTCAGGCTGCACAGGCCGCTACCTCTGATATTCCGATCCTCGGCACCTCGGTCACCGACTACGGCACCGCGCTGGGTATCTCCGACTGGACCGGCAAGACCGGCACCAACATCTCCGGCACCACCGACCTCGCTCCGCTCGACGGTCAGGCTGACATGCTCAAGGAGCTGTTCCCGGATGCGAAGAACGTAGGTTTGCTGTACTGCTCGGCTGAGCCGAACTCCAAGTACCAGATCGATACCATCAAGCCGCTGCTCGAGGCACAGGGCTACACCTGCACCGAGTTCGCGTTCACCGACTCGAACGATGTTGCATCTGTTGCGCAGAACGCAGCTTCCGGCAGCGACGTTATCTACATCCCGACCGATAACACCGCCGCATCCTGCACCGAGGCGATCGCTAATGTCGTGATCCCGGCTAAGGTTCCGGTCATCGCAGGCGAGCAGGGCATCTGCAGCGGCTGCGGCGTCGCTACGCTGTCCATCGACTACAACGAGCTGGGTCAGGCGACCGGCGAGATGGCATATGAGATCCTCGTCAAGGGCGCAAACCCGGGCGACATGGAGGTTCAGGCCGCTCCGACCTTCACCAAGATGTACAACAAGGCAAACTGCGAGAAGCTCGGCATCACCATTCCGGACGACTACACTGCAATCGAAGGCTAAAAGATTTCGATCATCTCAAACCGCTCTCTGAAAAGAGGGCGGTTTTTTTCATATCGGTCTGACAGCCATATGTGTTTCGCGCTTTGCACAAATTCTTCACAACAAAGGCAGGCTGTGCTATAATAATAATGTATCGCTGTCAGCAGACCGCTGGCGAAGTCTGGGGGAAACGTTGTTGAAGTCAATTCCGGAGTGTATGTTCCATTCGCGCTCGCTCGCGTGCAAAAAGCCATACGGCGCCGCGCCGGCCGGGGAAAAGATCGAGTTCGCCGCCTATCCGCGCCGGGAGCAGGGCATCTCCCACATGACGCTGTGGGTCGAGGAGGACGGCCGGCAGGCCGAGGCGTACCCGATGCGGTGGTTCGGTCTCGCCGGGGCGCGGGATCAATACGGCGCGTCCTTCACGCCGCCGCACGCCGGTCTGTACTGGTACTGGTTCACCTTCGATACGGCGGACGGCCCGCGCTTCTGCGCGCGCGGCTACGGCGGACGCTGCGAGGTGCTCGACAGCATGGGAGACCGCTTTCAGCTGACGGTCTACGATCCGTCGTACCGGCCGCCGCGCTGGTTCGGCGAGGGCATCACCTATAACATTTTCCCCGACCGCTTCTGCCGCGACCGCGAACCCGTGCAGCCGGAGGGCGAGGGCATCGCGCCGCGCGTGCTGCATGAAAACTGGGACGATCTTCCGGTCTACCGCCCTGATGAGCACGGGGAGATCCTGAACAACGACTTTTTCGGCGGCACGCTGCGCGGCGTGCTGTCCAAGCTCGACTATTTTGAGAGCCTGCATGTGCGCACGCTGTACTTCAACCCGATCTTTCAGGCGTACTCCAACCACCGCTACGACACCGGCGACTATAAGCGCATCGACCCTCTGCTCGGAAACGAGGAGGACTTCAAAACGCTGTGCAGCGAGGCGGCAAAGCGCGGCATGCGCATCGTGCTGGACGGCGTGTTCAACCACACCGGCTATGACAGCCGCTACTTCAACGGCCGCGGCCGCTATGACTCGCTCGGCGCACATCAGTCCAAGGACTCGCCGTACTGCCCGTGGTACGAATTCAGCGAGTGGCCGGACAAATACGGCTCGTGGTGGGGTATTTACACCCTGCCGCAGGTCAACGAGCGCAACCCGGACTACCAGAGCTTTATCTTTCGCGACGCGGACAGCGTGGTGCGCCGGTGGCTGCGGCTCGGCGCGTCCGGCTGGCGGCTGGATGTCGCAGACGAGCTGCCCGACGATTTTATCGCCGGACTGAATGCCGCCGCAAATCAGGAAAAACCGGACGCTCTCGTCATCGGCGAGGTCTGGGAGGATGCCTCCAACAAGATCGCCTATTCCGAGCGCCGCCGCTATTTCGGAGGCGGAGAGCTGGACAGCGTGATGAACTATCCGCTGCGCGACGCCATCCTCGCTTATCTGAACGGCGGCACGGCCGAGCATTTTGCGGAGACCATGGAGACCCTGCGCGAGAATTATCCGCGAGATGTGTTCTATAACCTGATGAATATCATCGGCACGCACGATACCGCGCGTGCGCTGACCGTGCTGGGCGTGATGAGCGAGGACTGGAAGAAGAGCCGCGACGAGCGGGCGCATTATGAGCTGCCGCCCGACCGGCTGGAGACCGCGAAGCGCCGTCTGCGCCTTGCGGCCGTCATTCAGTTCACCATGCCCGGCTCGCCGACCATCTACTACGGCGACGAGGCCGGACGGCAGGGCTTTGAGGACCCGTTCAACCGCCGCACCTACCCGTGGGGCGCGGAGGACAGAGAGATCCTCGCATTCTACCGCCGTCTGTGCGAGGTCCGCGCAGACAGCGAAACGCTGAGACGCGGCGAGCTGCGCTTCGACACGGGCGAAAACGACGCGCTGCTGCGCTATGAGCGCACGTTGGGGCGCTCGCGCATCATCATACTCGTCAACCGCAGCAGACAGGGGGTGCACACGGGCGTGAACGCGCTCTACGCGCTCGATCTGCTGACCCAGAGGGAATTTGACTGCGAGGACAGCAGCGGCATCGAGATCACCGTGCCTGCGGAGACCGCGTATCTGCTCCGGTGCTTCGGCAGCGCAGAATAAGGAGAAAACGATATGGATATGAGAGAGACCCGGATTTCCGGCGAATATTTTTTTGAAGGACGCATCATGAAGGCGCGCGTCGACGAGGTACGCCTGCCGAACGGAAAGCAGGCGTCGCGCGAGGTGTGCGAGCATGTCGGCGGCGTGGGCGTGCTGCCCATCGACCGGGACGGAAATATCTTCCTCGTGCGCCAGTTCCGCTATCCGTTCGACACGGAAACGCTCGAAATGCCGGCCGGAAAGATGGATCACGGCCCGGAAAACGCCGAGGAATGCGGTGTGCGCGAGCTTGCGGAGGAGACCGGCTGCACGGCCGGCCGCATCGTGCCGCTCGGCGCGATGTATCCCTCGCCCGGCTTTCTGACCGAGGTGACGTACCTGTTCGCGGCGCTCGACCTGACCGAGGGCGAGACGCATCCGGACGAGGACGAATTCGTCGAGACCGTCCGCCTGCCGATCGCGGAGGTGGAGCGGCTGATCGCGGAGGACAGGCTGCGCGACGCAAAGACCATCGCGGCGATGTACCGCGCACGGCTGAAAAACCTGTTTTGAGACCTGTAAATCATGAACTCCTGATCGTTTAAGGGGGAAAGGTATGGATAAGAAAAAAATCCTCGTTGTCGAGGACGAAAAGGCGATCGCGGATATTCTGGTGTTCAACCTCGGCCGCGAGGGCTACGATACCATGGCGGCCTATGACGGCGCGGAGGGTCTGCACAAGGCGCTCACCGAGTCGCCCGACCTCATTCTGCTCGACGTCATGCTGCCCGAGATGGACGGCTTCGAGGTCTGCCGCCGCGTGCGTGCGCAGAGCGACATTCCGATCATCATGCTGACCGCGCGAGAGGAGGAGGCCGACAAGGTCATGGGCCTCGAGCTGGGCGCGGACGACTATATCACAAAGCCGTTCTCCATGCGCGAGCTGATGGCGCGCGTCAAGGCGAATATGCGCCGCACGCTTTCGGGCGAGGAGCGCGAAAAGCCGCAGGCGGAGGCCGGGGACGGCCTGCGCATCTCCCGTTCGAGCGGCATGGTCTACAAGAACGGGCGCGCACTCGAGCTTTCCGCCCGCGAATTCGATATCCTCTGCTTTCTGGCGGCCTCTCCCGGCCGTGTGTTCTCGCGCGAGGAACTGATGGAGCACGTCTGGGGCTATGACTACTACGGCGACCTGCGTGCGGTGGATGTTGCCATCCGCCGTCTGCGCGAAAAGGTCGAGGACGAGCCGGCAAGCCCGAAGCACATCATTACCAAGCGCGGCATGGGCTATTACTTTGCGGAGGGCTGAGCGCTCTGCTCCAATCCATTCCCATGGGGGTGTCATTTTGTTTCGTTCTCTGCACATGAAGCTGGTGCTTATTCTGGTCCTGATGATCGTGTCGGTCATGGCCGTCGTCGGCACCTTCCTCATCAACAGCGTCAGCACGTTCTACATCGACAGCTTTTATACCCAGATGCAGAGCGTTTTTACGACCGATACCATCCGCTCCATGCAGGAGGCGGCGGCAGCGCCGGACGCGGAGGGGCTCCGGACCATCATCGATGCCCACCGCAGCCGTCTCGGCATCGACGACTATCGCAACTATTATATCCTCGACGGCGAGGGCCGCTTTGTGGACGGCTCCAACCCCAACCTCAGCGTCACGCGCACGCGCAACATCATCGCGGCGATGGCCGGCGAGGCCGGCACGCGCTCGTCGGTCTCGGACAGCGTGATGGACATCGCGGTTCCGCTCGACCACGACGGCAACGGAACGGTGGACTATATCGTGTATATCGCGGACGACAAGCAGGAGATCTCCGATCTGTCGTGGCGCTTTTTCCAGATCGTCATGCAGGCGATGATGTTCGGTCTGCTCGCGGCGATCCTGCTGTCCTTTCTGCTGTCCAAGACCATCACGACCCCGATCGAGCGCATTACCGAGGGCGCGCGGTCGATCGCGGAGGGCAACTTCGATCAGGACCTCGGCGTGCAGTCGAGCGACGAGATCGGTGAGCTGACGCGCTCGTTCAACTACATGGCGCGCCGTCTCAAGACAACGGTCGGCGAGGTGCAGGGCGAGCGCGACAAGCTGAACACCCTGTTCCTGCACATGACCGACGGCGTTGCGGCCTTCACGACCGACGGACGCCTCATCCATATGAACCCGGCGACCGAAAATCTCCTCGGCGTGCGGATGCAGGACAGCCTCACGTTCGACGAGATGTTCGAGGATCTGGAGATGGTCGGCTCGGATGAGACTGCGATGCGCACCTTTCTCACCAGCGAGATCACGCGCCGCGGCAGGGTGCTGTCCGTGACGCTCGCGCCCTACGGCGCGCTCGACGGCAAGGGCGGCGTGATCGCCGTGCTGCACGATATCACCGAGCAGCGCCGTCTGGACGACGCGCGGCGCGAGTTCGTGGCGAACGTCTCGCATGAGCTGCGCACGCCGCTCACCAATATCCGCTCCTACACCGAGACCCTGCTCGACGCGGCCGGAGATATTCCGCTCGACACGGAAAAGCAGTTCCTCGGCGTGATCTCGAGCGAGAGCGAGCGCATGGCGCGTATCGTGACCGACCTGCTGACGCTTTCGCGTCTGGACTACGGCCGCATGGAGCTGCGCATGACACGCTTTTCGCTCTCCGCGCTGCTGCACAAGGTCGCGGACGCGATGAAATTCACCGCAGAGGACAGCGGCCATGAGCTGACGGTCGACGCGCCGGACAGCCTGCCCGAGATCACGGGCGACCGCGAACGCATCGAGCAGGTCGTGGTCAACATCCTCTCGAATGCGGTCAAGTATACGCCGTCGGGCGGGCATATCCGCCTTGCGGCCTGCAGGGGAGAAAAAAACACGGTGCGCATCACGGTGCAGGACGACGGCATCGGCATCCCGGCGGAGGATGTGCCGCGCCTGTTTGAGCGCTTTTACCGCGTGGACAAGGCGCGCTCGCGCGCCGCAGGCGGCACGGGCCTCGGCCTTGCCATCGCGAAGGAGATCGTCGAAAAGCACGGCGGTCACATCGAGCTGGAGAGCGAATACGGCAAGGGCACGACCGTGCACATCACCCTGCCGACCGACCTTGTCCCCGATGAAAAGGAGGGCAGGGCATGAGAGGCGCGGAGCGTTCGGCCGGAAACACGGCCAAGAATATCGCGCTCATCGTGCTCGCGGTGCTGATGGCGGTGCTGTGCGCGGCGAACTGGCTTGCCGGTGTTTCGGCGGCGTCGCTCGGCTCGGACAATCCGCTGCGCCGGGTGCATGACCGCCTGTTCGGCGGTGCGGCAGGCTATGAGATCCGCTCGTCGGGCGTGTCGGCGGCGTCTCCGGCGCAGCTTGCACTCGGCGCTTCGGGCGAGCTCGTCGGCGTGCAGTACAGCACGACCGATGTTGACGCCTCGCTCGGAGCGGTGCGCAGCATCTGGACGCAGGCGCTTTCGGGTGATGCGCTCACCGAGACCGACGAGCAGACGCTGGCCGGTGAGTTGGGCGCGGAGTGCAAGGTGCTGCTGCGGTATCACGGCGCGCTCCCGCTGAGCGTGGTGTCCGGCTGGATGGGCGGCACGCTTGCGGACGACAGGATCAAGGTCGAAACGCTGTTTTACAGCGCGGACAGCGGCACGCTCTTTGTGCGCACGCCGGACGGCGCACTCTATCTCTCCCATGCGGAGGCCGACCGCGGCGCCTTCGACCGGGCGCTGGAGGACTTTCACGGCACGGACTGTGCATTTGCGGGCGCGGATACGAACGTTTATCCCGAAACACTGCTGTTTGAGGGCGAAAATCTGACGCTTCCGGTGCTGAAAAACGAAGTGCTCGACCTGTTCGCCGCGCAGAGCGGAACGGGACTCGCAAACCTGCTCGGGGCGTTCGGCTTTTCCGCCTACACAGATTTCTACGGCGAGCAGAACGACACGGTGCGCGTATTCGTGGACGACGCGAGCACGCTGCGGCTCGCAAAGACCGGGCTGATGCAGTACGCGACGACCGGCGACCAGAGCACGGTGACGGCGTTCGAGAGCGGCGAGGTCACAGGCTCGGCCGCGCTCGACGCGCAGATCGACTGCGCGCGCGTCATTCTCGACACGGTGCTGCGCGCCGGCGAGACCGACACCCATGCGTCGCTCTACGCCGTGAACGAGACCGAGCACAGGACGACGCTGGTCTTTTTGCAGCTGTACAGCGGTGTCCCCGTGCTCGGGAGCACGGATTTTGCAGCATTTGAATTCGAGGGCGGCGTACTGCGCGCGGCGACCGTCAATCTCCAGCGCTTTGCCGCGACCGGAGAGAACCGCATCGTCCTGCCGGCGAAGCAGGCGGCGGCGAGCGCCTCGGCAGGCGAGCGCAGCATGATGGCGGCCTACCGCGAGGAAAACGGCGTTTATGTGCCCTCGCGCTTTTATCTGAAGGACGGAAAAACGGACTGAACGGAGGTGAGACCGCTTGCAGTGGGACAAGGTAAAAAATGTGCTGATCGGCATTCTCCTGGCGGTCAACCTGTTTCTGCTCGGCAATCTCGGCTTCCGGCTCTGGCAGAATTACAGCCGCGCATCCGGGCTGGACGCAGATCTGCGCGCGCTGGTGAGCGGCTACGGCTCGACGCTCGCGGACAGCTTTCGTCTGCCCGAGGATGTATTCCTGCCCGAGCTCAATCTCGACCGCAGCCGCGCGGACGAGGAAAACGCCGCGTCGGTCATGCTGGGCGCGGAGATGGAACGGACCGAGCTGGAGGACGGCACCGTCCGCTTTCGGAGCGGGGACGGCACCGTGACCTGGTACGCGGACGGCCGAGTGAACGGCGTATGCCCGATCCCCGGCGAAACGCCGGACGACGAGACTGCCGCCATTCGCGCGGCGCGCAAGTGCTTTTCGGAATGGGGTCTCGCCGGAGACGGCGCGTCCTATCAGGTGAGCGGCTTTTCGGTCACGCAGACCGCGCCGGTCGCAAACCGCCCGGTGCACAATCGTGAGCTGACGCTGACGTTCAACGCAGACGGCACGGCGACGCTTTCGGGCACATGGAGCTTCGGCACGCCCTACACGACCGTCACGGGACGCGGCGCGGACTGCCGCGCGGCGGACGCTCTGCTTCAGTTCGCCTCCTCGCTCGAAAACGGGGAGACCATCCGCTCGATGACGGTGGGCTACCGGATGCAGATGGACAGCAGCCGCCGGCTTCAGCTGATCCCGACATGGAAGATCGTGACAGACAGAACGGATTACTTCATGGACTGCGACAAGAAAACGCTCGTTACCCTCTGAAAAGAAGGCTGTGCGGCCGCGCAGCCTTCGGCTTTGGCGGAGAGCATGGCAATTCCTCCGCGAAAACGGGGGGTAATTTGTTGATTTCGCCAAAAAAACGCGATATGGACGGGAAAGCCGAAAAAAAACTTTCTTTTATCCAAAATTGTGATACAATGTATGAGTGATATTTTGCGGCTAAGCGTTTTTAATGCAGCCGGAAAAATTTTCCGCCTGTGTGCGGAACAAGGAAACTGTGCGGACGAACGGAAGAGCGTCCGCTTTCATAAAATGGGATGTCAGAAAAACGCCCACGTGGGATGTGGGACAGTACAGTGAGGAGTAGGTTGACTTTGACCAAATATGTAATCAACGGCGGCAAGACGCTGAACGGTGAAGTAACGATTTCGGGCGCGAAGAATGCAGCAGTGGCCATCGTGCCGGCGGCTCTGCTCGCGGATGGCCCGGTTCGCATCGAAAATGTGCCGAAGATCATCGACGTGACGCTCCAGATGGAGATCATGCGCGAGCTCGGCGCACAGATCCGTCTGATCAATTCCACGACTGTGGAGATCCAGAACACCCAGAACCCGTCGCTCAAGCCGCACGAGCTCGAGCGCAAGCTGCGCGCCTCCTACTATCTGCTCGGCGTGCTGCTCGGCAAGTACGGCTTCGCTGAGGTAGCGATGCCCGGCGGCTGCAACTTCGGCGGCGTTCGTCCGATCGACCAGCACATCAAGGGCTTCGAGGCGCTCGGCGCCAAGGTCACTCTGCCCAAGGGCGGTTACATCCGGGTCGAGGCGCCCGAGGACGGCCTGCACGGCGCACATATTTATTTCGACGTTGTCACCGTCGGCGCGACCATGAACATCATGCTCGCAGCGGTTCTGGCAAAGGGCCAGACCATCATGGAGAACTGCGCAAAGGAGCCGCATATCGTCGATCTCGCGAACTTCCTGAACGCGATGGGCGCGAAGGTTTCCGGCGCGGGCACCGACGTCATCAAGGTGCGCGGCGTGAAGCGCCTCGGCGGCGGCGCGTATAC
>ERZ834382.2241-NODE-2241-length-14103-cov-3.652691_pt1 | contig 14103 bp, 11 predicted proteins | sample MGYA00519692_ERZ834382 | MGnify/ENA primary metagenome ERZ834382 (study PRJEB31850, sample SAMEA3708751) | human gut metagenome | biome: human gut; feature: human-associated habitat; material: faeces | place: China | collected 2014 ...
GGGAGCCGGTAAGAGCTATCTCATTCAACACAGCGCAGGCTCCGGTAAATCCAACTCGATTGCATGGACGGCCTACCGGCTTGCTTCCCTCCATGACCAAGATAACAAGGCTGTATTCAGCAGCGTTGTTGTTGTTACAGACCGTACTGTTCTGGATGCCCAGCTACAGGACACCATTTCCGGTTTCGACCATACCCTTGGCGCAGTCGAAGCCATTGGCGAGGACAAGAACTCCAAAGACCTCCGGGATGCTCTGAACAACGGTGTGCGTATCATCGTCACTACCTTGCAGAAATTCCCAGTGATCTATCAAGAGGTGGATAAGGTTGCTGGCCGGAACTACGCTATCATCGTCGATGAAGCCCATTCCTCTCAGACCGGCAACTCCGCTCTGAAACTGAAAACAGCTCTGGCTGATACCGAAGAAGCTCTCCGGGAGTATGCAGAAATGGAGGGCAAGGCTGAATCTGAGCTTGATCCCGACGATAAGCTAATGAAGGAGATTATCGTCCACGGTAAGCATAAGAATTTGTCTTTCTTTGCGTTCACCGCAACTCCGAAGGACAAGACCTTGGAGCTGTTCGGCACTGAATATGAGGATGGTTCTTTCCATCCGTTCCACATTTACAGTATGCGGCAGGCTATCGAGGAAGGCTTCATCCTGGATGTCCTCCAGAACTACATGACCTACGACACCTGTTTCAAGATCGCAAAGACCACCGAGGACAACCCGGATGTGCCGTCCAGCCGTGCGGCAAAGATCATTCGCAAGTACCAGGAACTTCACCCGTACAACATCAGCCAAAAAGCACAGATCATCGTTGAAACCTTCTTGGGAACCACTTGCCACAAAATCAACGGGCGGGGCAAAATGATGGTCATTACATCTTCTCGCTTGGCTGCGGTTCGCTATTACCACGAGGTTAAGCGATACATCCAGGAGAAGAAATATACGAATGTGGATGTGCTGGTGGCGTTTTCCGGAGCAGTCAACGACGGCGGCGAAGAATATACCGAGCCGAGGTTGAATGTCCGCAGGGATGGCTCCCACATTTCGGAAAGCCAGACCAAGGCAGAGTTCCACGACAACTTTAATGTGCTGATTGTTGCTGAGAAGTATCAGACCGGCTTTGACGAGCCACTGCTCCATACGATGATCGTGGACAAGAAGCTGAAAAGCGTCAAGGCTGTGCAGACACTTTCCCGTCTGAACCGGACTTGTGCCGGTAAGCATGACACCTTTGTTCTCGACTTCGTGAACAAAAAGGAAGATATTCTGGAAGCATTCCAGCCTTTCTACCAGGAAACCTATTTGCAGCAGGAAGTCAATGCCGACTTGATTTACCAGACACAGAAGGAACTCCGTGGTGCTGGTATCTACTCTGATGATGACATTGAAGCCTTTGCAAAGGTGTATTTCGGTAGCGACAAGCAGGACAAAAAGGCTATGGGGCGAATGACCAGTGCTTTGCTGCCGGTAGCTAACCGCTACAACAAGAAAACTGTTAACGAGCGATACCAGTTCAGACGCCAGCTCAGAAGCCTTATCAAGTGGTACGGTTATATCTCTCAGATTATCCGTATGTTTGACAAGGATTTGCACAAGGAATATGTATTCTGTTCCTACCTCATCAATCTGTTACCTCCGGAACCGGTGGATATGGTTGACTTGGAGGGTAAGTTAAAGCTGGAATACTATAAATTGCAGAAAACCTTTGAAGGTGCAATCGAGCTGGATGAACAGAAAGGTGTCTATGAACCCGCTAAGAAGAAAGGTGCCATGGGGCTTGATCCCAAGGAACCTCTGGATGAAATCATTGATAAGATCAACGAGAAGTTTAAGGGTGCCTTTACCGATGGCGACCGGGTTTTGTTGACAGCTCTCCGTGATAAGCTCATGGGCGACAAAAAACTGGTAAGCATGGCAAGAACTTCTGACCCGCAGATTTTTGTGGAAAGCATTTTCCCCAAGGCATTCGGAGATGCTGCCATGGAAAGCTACACGGAATCCCAGGATACCTATACCTCACTCTTTGAAGATCAGAACAAGTACAATGCTATTATGAGCGCATTGGCAGAAGTGATTTATCGAGAGATGCGCAAAAAGAAATAGCAAGAAAGAACTTCGTCTCAACTTGGGACGAAGTTCTTTTTACAAACGCACTCTAATGCAATTTGCGACGAAATAGAATTTTTGTCGGGTCTATAAAACGATTACAAAATCGTGTAGCCAATATCGCAGATATTGTTCAAAGGGTATCAGGGAGATTTTCCTGGCGAGTTATTTTGCCAATTGAGACGAAGGAGAAAATGCGAAAATGAGCAAAGTGTTATAACCTTGCCCTGTTTGCCAGTTTCCTTCCAACATATAACTTGTGTCCAAGTTGGGAACAAGTACGAATTAACTTCTGCTCTAATTGGGCAGAAGTTAGATTTGAAACTTTCACCCAATTCAGGTGAAGATGTATCAGTTTTTTATTCCCAACTTGGGAATAATTTTGCCCGTATATTATAGGCGTTACAAATTGGCAAGCAGTGTAAACCTGTACAGGTTTACTCATTTTCTTGATTTCCCCTCTGGGTCAATCTTCGTAAATTGCTTGTTGGGGCAGCATCCCCAATCCCCTTTGAACGCCACCTACGGTGTCGGCTGCGCATTCATTCTGAATACTTTTACTTACTGACTTCTGCGCAATTTGCATAGAAGTTCAATTTTCTATAAACGAAAAAATGAAAAAACGGGAGAAGTCGTCCATGATTATTTATGTGATGTGTGGCAATTCACTTCCCGACAATTTGTCGGGAAGTCTTGTGGACAACTCGCCCACAAGTAACGAAAGTGGCAATGCTCGGATACAACTTCATCCCAAGTTGGGTGAAAAACTTCGTGCCAACTTGGCACAAAGTTAAAAATGTAGGAAACAGAAAAACGAAAAGTACTTCGACATAATTTGTGTAGAAGTTGAAGGGCTGAGCTTTATGCTTATGAACGAATTGGACACAAGACAGTGCTTCTATTTTCTGAAAATCAACTTCGTCCCAAGTTGGGATGAAGTGCTACAGTGTAACTTGCACCAAAGTAAGGTGTAGAGATTTTGTATTGTAAATTCTTGATGAGGTGTCTGGAATTTTATAAATGTCAAAATGACTTCTGGACAATTTGTCCAGAGGTATCATCATGCTTCGATTAGAAAATCAAAAATATCCTTACTGCAACTTACGGCAAAATGAAAATCTGCTATTAGCTGCCTGTTCTCAACTTTGGGATATGCTCTTTGGCTGAACTTGACAAGATTGCTTATTTCGACATTTCATGCTATGATAGTCACAGATGAAAATTAAATACTGCTTCATACAAAATTTTATTGATGGGCAAGTCCCATATTTATACAAACATATTTTTAGTCAGTCCGAACTGTCGGAGCTGTTACATGGAAGCATCAAGTCAGATACAGAATCTTTTGTGTCTGTCATTGTTGCATCTGTGTAGCAGCTTTTTTCATTATCTGACTTTGGACCAAGTTGGTCCGAGGTCGGAACCACAGACAGAAACGGAGGGAACTATTTGATTGCAATAATTCACAGAGGACAAAAATTCAAAGAAACTATGGAAGTCTTTCAGCAGAAACGAGCGGAATTTATCGCACAGGAAATCAGAAATTTTGATACAGAAACCTTGTATGTGTTTCTGGAATGGATTCGTGGCAACGGCCACAAACTTGATAGAATAACTGGGATGGCGGTATGATATGAGCGGAGGTGACTACCCATGAAGAAACAGAGAAAAATTGAAAAAGATAATCGTGGCGTTGCGATATACGCCCGTAAATCCCGTATCACCAACAAGGGTGACAGTATCGGTGTTCAGTTCAAACAATGTGCGGATTACGCCAAAAAGGAATTGGGGTTGGATGAGGAGTATGAATTTTTACAATACGAGGACAAAGGACTCAGCGGATATTTTTCAGACAGACCGGATTTTCAGAGAATGCTGCATGATGTGCAGGACGGAAAAATCAAAGCAATCGTATGTTACAAGCTGGATCGTGTCGGCAGAAAAACAGCAGACCTAATCCGTTTGATGGATTTCTTGGAAATGTACCATGTTAATCTCTTGATTTGCTCCAATGGTATCAATACTGCCAGCGGACTATATAAAATCTTTATTCAGATATTCGCTGTCATTGCGGAATTTGAAAGAGATACTCTGACAGAAAGAATTGTAGACAATATGATGGAACTTGCAAAGGACGGACGATGGCTCGGCGGCAATACACCGATGGGATTTACTGTCCGTCGTGTAACAACCGGAAGCGGAAAGGGGAAATCAGCATACAGCTACTTAGAAAGTCTGCCGGAAGAAAAACGCATGGTTCAGCGTTTGTACGAAATCTTCAGAACTACTCGCAGCATCCAGAGTACTGCAAAACAGATGAATGAGGAAGGATTCCACACTCCTTCCGGTGCTGCATTTAACGCATCCACCACAAGACTGGTTTTGAGAAATCCCATTTATTGCACTGCTGATAAACGCAGCTATAATTATTTCATCGAACACGACGGCAATGTGTTTGGAGATATGACAGAGTTTGACGGAACTCACGGATTGTCGGCTTACAATAAAACCGACCAAGAAAAGTACGAGGGCAGCGACAGCACATTCATCTCTCCAAAATATGTTCAGACCATTGAAAGCAAGCCTGTTAGTGAGTGGATTATTGCGGTCGGAAGGCATGAAGGCTTTATTTCAAGTGAACAATGGATTGAAGTGCAGGAACTTCTGGATGCTATTGCAGAGAAATACAATCGCCCTCACAGAAAGACCAACGCATTGTTGGCAGGACTGGTGCATTGTCCTCACTGCGGCAGGCGATTGAGTGTGATTTCCGAGTCCGACCGTTGGACGAACGGAAAACCTCGATTCAAATATGTTTGTCCCGGCTATCGCAAAAAGGAATGTAATTTCAAAGCGGTAGACGGCGTTCTTCTGGATGAATTTGTGGTACAGCAGTTATCCGACCTGTCAGATGAAAACAGTGAGCGGTTCAAAGATATTCTCGAAATTAAAATCGAGGAGGTTCTTGAAAAATCACAGACAGTACAGGAGCACACCTTCATTAAAAAGAAACGTGACAAGCTGAAAGCGGATATTGCAGCACAGACAAGAAATCTGCGTGAAGCAGATGGCAATATCAAGCAATTTATTCAAGAGGATTTGCAAAATCTGGCTGAAGAACTGAGGGAAACGGAGCGGCAGCTTTCCAAACTGGATGAGGGCAGAAAGAACAATATGATTGCCATCCGTGACTTGGAAATGACAAAGGAAAGGCTGCTCTCCTTTGCAGAATATGCAAAGGATGCGCAGCCGGAGGTCCTGGTCACTTTGATCCAGACGATTGTAGAAAGAATTTATATCGTTGATAAAGATGATGAGCGTTTTTGCCATATCTTTATCAAGGGCTGTTCCGGAGAAGATTACACTGGCTTCTTTCGGACAGCCGGTTACATAGAGCAAAAAACTACCCCTGTGTGTGATTCAGAACAGTATTGCATTTGCGCCAAAGTACAGAAGAAAGGTATTCTATGGAGAAAAGCGGCGAGAAATAGGGGCAATACTGCGCACGCTATGTAATTGGAAGAAAATCCGTATTATTGAAGCAGAAGTATGCCCGGATCATGTCCATATGCTGGTGGAAATTCCACCCAAAGTAGCAATCTCCAGTTTTATGGGATATCTGAAAGGGAAAAGTAGCCTGATGATTTATGAGAAGTATCCAGAGTTGCGATATAAGTACCGAAATCGGGAATTTTGGTGCCGAGGATACTATGTAGATACGGCAGGCAAAAATGCAAAGAAAATAGAAGAGTATATCCGCCACCAGCTAGATGAAGACAAAGCTGGAGAACAGTTGACGATGGGGAACTTTTGAACCCGTTAACGGGTAGCAAGTAACAGAACCTTCGCGGCTGGCAGATCGTACTCACACGACGTGACGTGTAAGCTAGTATCAAAGGGTTGTACCCGTCTATGAAAAACCCCCGGCTGGGCCGGGGGATTTTTATTTGCCGGAAACGGGGAAGGGGCAGCCGGAAGACTGCCCCTGAGCGCTTATTCTGGGTTTTGCTTATCCGAGCGCAACGTCCAGTATCATCATCACGAGAAATCCGGCCATGACGCCGAGCGTGCCCGAATGAGAATGCTCGCCTAAATGCGCCTCCGGGATCAGCTCCTCGACGACGACATACAGCATTGCACCGGCGGCGGCGGAGAGCAGCCACGGCATGAACGGCGTCAGCTGCGCGGAGACGAGGACGACCGCAACACCGAAAAGCGGCTCTACGATGCCGCTCAGTGCGCCATAGACAAAGGATTTCATCCGGCTCAGGCCTTCCTGATGCAGCGGCAGTGCAACGGCGGCCCCTTCGGGGAAGTTCTGTATGCCGATGCCGAGCGCGAGCGCACCGGCCGCCGCGACCAGTCCCCTGCTGCCGCCATGCTGTGCGGCGCGTGCAAACGACAGGCCGACGGCCATTCCTTCGGGAATATTGTGCAGGGTTACTGCGAGTACAAGCAGCGTCGTGCGTCGGAACGAGGACGGCAGTCCTTCTGCGCGCGCCGCACCGTTGTGCAGATGCGGCAGCAGGCCGTCCAGCAGCAGCATAAGCAGGATACCGAGAACAAAGCCGCCTGACGCCGGAAGCCACCCGACGCCCCCGGCCTGTTCGGTCTCCTCGATCGCCGGGATGAGCAGGCTCCAGACCGATGCCGCGATCATTACTCCGGCGGCAAAGCCGAGAAAAATGCGCTGCATCAGCGCGGTCGACTGTTTTTTCATGAAAAATACCATCGCCGCACCGAGGGCTGTCATAGAAAACGTGAAGCCCGTACCGGCTGCGGCCCATAAAAGCGCCTGCTGCATCGTGTGTTTCCTCCTGCGGTTAGTTTAGGCTAACCACAGGATAACACGAAGAAACCATCCTTGTCAAGCGTTCTTGACAAAACTATATAATAATAGTATACTATATGCGAGAAGAGAGATGGAAATTCCATCTCTATGAAAATCGAGGTGAACTGCATGGCAAAATCGCGTGAAACCGCGCTGTATTACGATCCGGAGGGCGGCGAGCGTGCGCAGCAGGTGAAGACCGTTCTGGTCTGCATGGGTGCGCGCATCAGAAACATAGCGGCGGCGGACTTTGCGCAGACGGTCGGCTTCGCGCTCGGCCGCGCAGGTTTCGCGCAGTGCGCGGACACCGCGGAGGCGCCGGAGCAGCCGATGCTCGTGCTCGACGGTTTTACCTCCAAACGTCTGGATGTTCTGCTGCGTGAGCTGCGGCAGCACGGCGTGTCCGTGCCGTACAAGGCGATCGTGACGGAGCACAATCTCCCGTGGACGCTGCGTGCGCTGTACGACGAGCTGGTGCGCGAGCATGAGGCGATGCACGGATGATCGAATATGTCATTCCGGATTTCAATATCGACCAGATCGCGCGTTCCGGCCAGTGCTTTCGCTTTCGGCGCGAGGGAGAAGGGCGTTATTCGCTGATCGCCGGCGGAAAATGGCTGTACATCGAGCAGAACGGCGAAACCGTTCGGTTTTCCTGCGCAGAGAACGAATTTGAGGGATTCTGGCGCGATTACTTTGATCTGAATGCCGATTACGGGCGCTATAAATCCAAGGTCGCAAAGCGGGATGCCTATCTGCGTGCGGCGGTCGAAACGGGGAGCGGCCTGCGCATCCTGCGGCAGGAGCTGTGGGAAACGATCATCTGCTTCATCATTTCGCAGCAGAACAACATTCCCCGCATCACGAAGTGCGTGGACGGACTGTGTACGCTGTTCGGAGAGGCAGGGCAGGGCGAAAGCGGCGAGGTATATCATGCCTTTCCGACGGCAGAGCGCCTCGCGCAGTGCACGCCCGAGGAGCTTGCGCCGATCCGGCTCGGCTACCGCGCGAAATACATCTGTGCGACGGCGCGGCAGGTCGCATCGGGCGCGGTCGATCTGGAAAAGGTCGCTCGCATGAAGTACGCAGACGCAAAAAACGAGCTGCTGCGGCTGACCGGCGTGGGGATTAAGGTCGCGGAGTGCATCTGCCTGTTTGGCCTGCACCATATCGACGCCTTTCCCATCGACACGCATATCCGGCAGATGCTCGACGCACACTATCCGAAAGGCTTTCCGCTGACGCGGTACAGAGGCTTTGCGGGCGTCATGCAGCAATATGCGTTCTTTTACGAGCTGGAAATGCAAAATAATAGATAAAAAATCAAAGGAGTTGTTTCTTATGGCAGTCATTACGATCACAAAGGATAATTTCAAGAGCGAGGTTCTCGAGTCTGACAAGCCGGTCCTGCTCGATTTCTGGGCAACCTGGTGCGGTCCGTGCCGCATGGTCTCTCCGATCGTGGACGAGATCTCGGAGGAGCGCAGCGACATCAAGGTCGGCAAGATTAACGTGGACGAGCAGATGGAGCTGGCGCAGCAGTTCCGCATCGTCTCCATCCCGACGCTCGTCGTGATGAAGGACGGTCAGATCGCGAACAAGGCGGTTGGCGCGATGCCGAAGGAAGACATTCTGGCGCTTCTGTAAAAAATTCGAAGCTCTCGGGCAGGGATACCAACGGGTTCCCTGCCCCTTTTGTCTTTTCGGCAGAGACTTTCGCCGGACCGGTCGATTTTTCACGATTTATATGCTATAATAAATTTATCTGACCGAAAGAGAGGGATGGACTTGTCCTCCAAAAATACCATGACACGGGATGCGATGATGTTCCTGCCGGCGAAGGTCGTCGAGGGTCTGCTCGTCATAGCCTGCTCGTCGCTCTATACACATATCTTCGTCGAGGGTGCTGTCACCGGCTTCAACCTGACCAACACGACCGTGCAGCTGATCTACCTCATCCTTGCCGGCTGGATGGCGAATTCCGCGACGCGCTATGTCGGCGAGGAATACCGCGCGGACAGCGGGCGCGGCCTGTTTTCGACCGTTTCGACCATTTATCTCGGTCTGTGCGTGCTCGTCGCGGCAGGCTGCGGCATCACGGCAGCTGTAACGGGCAATACGCTATACTGGGGCGGCGCGCTGATGTTCTGCTCGTATACCGCGTTTCAGGTGCTGAACGCCGCGCTCATTCAGCTCGGCCGCGTCAAGGCGTCGATTTTCTGGTCGCTGACCTCGGCCTCGCTCAAGCTCGCAGTCGCGTTCGCGCTCGTCGGCGGCAAGTCGAATTATCCTTCTGCGTTCCCGGCGATCTTCGCGAACACGATCGCGGACGGCGTAGCGTCCGTCGGCGCGGTCTTTGCGCTCGGTCTGCCGACGATTGTCCGCCTGCGCTTTTTCTCCAGACCGCTGCTCAGCCGCTTCCTCAAGTACGGCGTTCCGCTGATGGGTGTTTCGATCTCGGTCGCGCTGCTCAACCAGATCGACAAATATCTCGTGGTCGGAGACGTGCTGTACGCCTACTATTCGACCAACAACTCGATCGCGAGCGGCCTGTTCACCATGATCTCGGTCGGCATCATGCGCGGCGTTTATCCGGCGGTGCTCCGCGCGTGGCGCGACGGCGGAAAGGCGGCCGCCAAGCCGTTGCTCGATCAGGGCGTTCGCCTGTACCTGCTCATCGCCGTCCCGGCGGTCGCCGGTCTGACCGCAGTCTCGCTCCCGATGTCGCGTTTCCTGTTCGCAAAGGGCTATGAGGCCGGCGCGCCTGTCATCGCCTACACGGCGCTCGCCATGCTGTTCATGGGCCTGACCGAGTATGCGAACAAGGCCTACGAGCTCGAGCAGGCGACCGTGCACGTATTGCAGAACAGCGCCATCGCGGCCTGCATCAAGGTCGTCAGCAGCATCGTGCTGCTCAAGGCGCTCGGCTTTACGGGCGGCGCGCTCGGCTCGATCGTGGCCTTCGCGTCCTATTTCTTCATCACCTGTGTGCGCGTCCGTTCGCGCTTCCTGTTCCGCGTGCCGACGCTCTCGGTCGTGCGCATCATCGTCTCCGCAGCGCTTTGCGGCGCGGCGGCCTATGGGTGCACGCTGCTGCCGCTCGGCAATCTCCTGCGGCTCGCGCTCGCCTGCGTGGTCGGCGCGACGGTCTACGCCGTCTGCATCATCGCCTCCGGCGAGGGCAGGGAAGAGGTGCAGGCTGTCCTGCGCCGCATCAGAAAATAAAGGCAGCACCGCACAATGAAAGCCGCGGCGCTTTATCGCTCTTGTTCGATTATGCGGCATTGCCTAAAGAAAAAACACCTTCCGAAACGGCTGAGACCGTCGCGGAAGGTGTTTTTTACTGTTTACTTGTTTCTCTGCCAGGTGCCTGGCGTGAACAGCAGGAGCATGGGGAACAGCTCCAGACGGCCGGCGAGCATATCGAAGATGAGCACGCACTTGCTCAGCGGAGGGAAAAAGTCGAAGTTGCAGGTCGGGCCGCACAGCGAAAGACCCGGGCCGACGTTGTTGAGCGTGGTCGCGACCGAGGTGAAGCAGGTCACGAGATCTTCACAGTTCAGCGATATAATGAGCAGCGAGAGGATGAAGATGAACGCATAGGCAACGACGAACACGTTGATCGAGCGCATGACCTCATGCGGGACGCGCTGGCCGTCCATCTTGTTGACGCGCACGAGACGCGGATGGATGAGGCACATCATCTCTTTCTTGACGCTCTTTCCGAGCAGCAGGATGCGCGAGCATTTTATGCCGCCGCCGGTCGAACCGGCGCACGCGCCGATGAACATCAGCAGCACGAGCAGGGCGCGGCTGAACGTCGGCCACTGGTCGAAATCCACAGTCGAAAAACCGGTCGTTGTGATGATGGACGCGACCTGGAACAGGGCGTGATGGAAGCTCTCGCGCAGCGAGCCAAACATCGGCCGCACGTTAAAGGCGATGAGCCCGGCGAATACGAAAATGACGCCGAGATAGACGCGAATCTCCTCGATGCGGAACGCCTGACGGAATTTGCGCGTGAGGATGAGAAAATAGGCGCTGAAATTGATGCCGAACAGGATCATAAAGACCGTGATGACGTTCTGGAGGTACGCGCTGTTGTAGTGCGCGATGGAATCGTTCCAGTTGCCGAAGCCGCCCGTACCGGCCGTGCCGAGCGAGACGCAGATCGCGTCGAAGAACGGCATGCCGCCGATGAGCAGCAGGATCATCTGGAGCACGGTCAGACCGAAGTAGATCGCGTACAGGATGGTCGCGGTGTCGCGCATATGCGGCGACATCTTGGAGACCGCAGGGCCGGGGCTTTCCGCACGCATGAGGAAGATGGTCTGTCCGCCCGCGAGCGGGAGCACGATCAGCATGAACACGAGCACGCCCATGCCGCCGACCCAGTGCGTCAGGCAGCGCCAGAGCATGGAGGCGTGGCTGAGCGCCTCGACGTCGCCGAGAATGGTCGCGCCGGTCGTGGTGAAGCCGGAAACCGTCTCGAAGAGCGCGTCGATGAAAAACGGGATCTCGCGGCTCAGGACAAACGGCAGCGCGCCGATGACCGCGAGGACGAGCCAGCACAGCGCGACCGTAACATAGCCCTCACGGGCGTAGAAGCGGGTGTTCTTCGGCTTTCTGTGGCACAGGAGCGCCGCGCCGGCGAGACTGATGGCGGCCGCGGTCAGATAAGCCGGAAGCTCTGCTTCGCCGTAGATGACGGCGGTCAGCGCCGGGAGGAGCAGAAAAATCGACTCGATACCGAGCATCCAGCCGATCAGGTAGCGAACAATGGCAAAATTCATTTACCGTGCCTCCTGCGGCAAGAAAATATCCTGCAGATCGTTCATGCCCTGACGGGTAGAGACGACGATAACGGTGTCGCTCTCCTGAAGCTCGTCGTGGCCGCGCGGGATGATGCGGCGGCCCTTGCGGTTGATGCAGCACAGCAGCACATCCGGGCGGATGGGCATATCCTGAAGCGGAATGCCGGTCAGATGGTGCGCCGCGACACGGAATTCGAGCGCCTCCGCGCCGCCGAGCTGATGGAGCGTCTCGACGTTCGAACCCATCGAGTTCTGCATGGCGCGGGTGTACTGGCCAATAAGCTCGGCGGTGGTCTGCTTGGGGCGGACGATGGTGCCGATGGGCAGGTGCGAAATGACCTCCTCGAAGTTCACGCGGTTGACCTTGGTGAACAGACGAGCCTTAGAGTGACGTCCGGCGTGCAGGGAGAGCAGGATGTTCTCCTCGTCCATGCCGGTGAGGGACGCGAACGCGCCGCAGGAGGACAGACCCTCCTCGTCGAGCAGCTCGCGGTCGGTGCCGTCGCCGTGAATGACCGTTGCGGCAGGCAGCTTCTCGGACAGAAATTCGCACCGCTCCAGACTGTTTTCGATGATTTTCACCGAGAGACCGGCGTCAAGCAGGATTTTCGCGAGGAAAAAGGCGATTTTGCCGCCGCCGACCAGCATGGCGTTCTTGATGGGCATGCTGGGGACGCCGATCTGGTCGAAGAAGTATTTCTGCTCCTTCGGGGGGATAATGACCGTGATGTCGTCGCCCGCGTGCAGAATGAAGTCGCCCTTGGGGATATAGGTCGTGTCGCCGCGGCGGACCATGCACAGCAGTACATTGGTGCGCAGAAGGGGATTGACCTCGCATACCGCCATGCCCTCCAGATGTGACCCCGCCGGAATGCGGACGTCGAGCAGCTCGATGCGGCCACGTGCGAACGTGCTGACGCCGATCGCAGACGGAAAACGTATCAGACGGGAAACGACGCGGGCGGCCGAAAGCTCGGGATTGATCGCCATGGAAATACCGAGCTCGTCGCGGATAAAGCCGAGATCGGCCACATACTGCGGATCACGCACGCGCGCGATCGCATGGCAGCCGGAAGCCTTTCGGGCGGTCAGGCAGGAGAGAAGGTTGATCTCGTCGTGTGTCGTGACCGCGATGACGAGGTCGGTGTCCTGCACGCCCGCCTCGAGCAGAACCTGATAGCTTGTGCCGCTGCCGGCAACAGCCGTGAGGTCGAGACGGTTGGTCAGCTTCTCCAGACGCCGTTCGGACAGGTCGATGAGCGTCAGCTCATGACCCTCTGCGGAGAGCTGCTCCGCCAGTGCGGAGCCTACCTTGCCGCAGCCTACAATTATGATGCGCATACTGCGCCTCCGATCTTTTATACTGAGCGGCGGAGCGCTCCGATGAAGCGTCCGTCGCCTGCCGGGCGTATACCTCGCCCATGTTACTATTGGATTATAGCCTTTCGGCGCAGAAAAAGCAATATGCAGAGCACAGTTCTGAAAACATTTTAACGAAATACAGATATTTTTCCCGATTTATCCGAAAAAATACAGAAAAAGAAAGAAAAGGCTCACCGAAGTGAGCCTTTGAGACCGGCGAAACCGTGCAGATCTCGTGTGAAATTTTATTCGCAGCCGCCGCAGCTGTCGCAGCCGCCGGTGCAGCCCTGCGCCTCGGCGGCCTCGCGCTCGGCCTTGACGCGCGCTTCATAGGCATGGAGCGAGCCCTCGGTGATGTGGCTGAGAGCGGCGATGCGCTCGTTGACCATATCCCACAGGCACATAGGCAGGTGGTCGCGGTGGCCGCGGTGGATGGTCACGCATTCGAAGCAGTTGCCGTGATGGCGGCAGGCCTCCTTGCAGGGGCAGTGGTCGCCGGACTCACGCACCTGACGCAGGAATTCCAGCTTGATCTTAAGCGCCTCGTCCTTAAAGCCCTGCTGGTCGAGCTCATTTTGCAGGATGGCAAGTTCATTTCCGTCGATTTTCATAGTGATACGCCTCATTTTCTTTCTGGCGCCGCCAGAAAGCGGAACGGCGGCGCGGTACTCTGTATTTCAAGAATAGCAGAAAAGGCTGTACCAGTCAAGAGGAGGCTGCACTCACGGTGGGGGAGAATTGCCGCCGTCCGGCGGCGGAGAAACGCCGTACCCACGGCGGGGGCAAAAAGGAAGGACAACCTGCGGTTTTCCTTCCTCTTTGAACTCCTACCTTTCCCTTGCTTCCTAATCTGGCGCAGATTTCCTATATGTGACCGCTTCGAAAAGGGGAACGGCAGTCGGGTTACCGCAGCGTGTCTTTCTCCGCCTTTTCGCAGTTCACAGACAGCGTACTGCTACACAGGCCGGAAGGTCTGCGCA
>ERZ834382.2245-NODE-2245-length-14078-cov-3.205020_pt1 | contig 14078 bp, 15 predicted proteins | sample MGYA00519692_ERZ834382 | MGnify/ENA primary metagenome ERZ834382 (study PRJEB31850, sample SAMEA3708751) | human gut metagenome | biome: human gut; feature: human-associated habitat; material: faeces | place: China | collected 2014 ...
AAGGTCGTACTTTGTCAACGCCTTTTTTTGAATTTTTCCAGAATTATCTGTACAAATTTCCGGCAGGGTCATGCATCCGGATTTTGGGGCGCAGGCCTGTGCGGCTGGAACTGCCGCCACACCTTTTTCGCGTTGTTCCCGGAGCTGGGCGACCCGCCCGCATGGACGCGGGATGCACTGAAAAGCCTCAACGTCCGGAACATCGAGTACAACGGCAAACAATACACCCGGTACGAGATCAACCGTGAAAGATCACAGCAAATGTACGGAGACCCGGAAACATACCTGTACATGGATCCCCTCAAAAAGAACTGAACCACGATGCACCCGCACCGTGGTTTTTTGTTGCCCATTTTCAAGCACTGTGCAAAAAATGCACGGTGCTTTTTTCATGCCGTCTTAGCTCATTCGGGAAGAGCGCCGGTCTCCAAAACCGGAAGCGGGAGGTTCGATGCCTCCAGACGGTGCCACGCAGCGGGCGGTGCGTACCCCGCCCAAGACCGAATGCACAGCGAACAGTGTATAAAAACTGTGGTCACACCCAACGAAAGGAGTTTCCACCATGAAACGCGAAGATGTGAAGAACAAGATCCCCGGCATTACCGACGAGCAGCTGAACTGGCTCATGCAGGAGAACGGCGCGGACATCAACCGGGAGAAGTCCGCCACCACCGCCCTGACCAAGGCCACCGTTTACGAGAAGATCGTGGACGCCCGCACCCAGCTGTCCAACACCTACGTCCCCACCGGCGGCAGGCCGCAAGGCCGCACAGCATGACAACAGCCCTGCGGTTCCGGTGATTCCGGTTCCACGGGGCTGTTTTTGCATTTATTGGTCGATCAGAATGCGGAGTTCCTGCACCACGTCCTGCAGCGCACGGTAAATACGCTCCACTTCCGGAGAGTTATCCATAGCACCGGCAGCCTGCATGCGCTTGATGTCCTGCTGCGCCTTGGCAAGGGCTGCGCAGATCTGCGTGCGTTTTTCCTCGGAAATATTCATAATAATCACCATTTTATTTTAATTTTAAAGTGGGTTGCAAAGTGGGTTCGAGCAAACGAAAAGCACCCGGAAACTTACGTTTCTAGGTGCTATTTCTTGGTGGGCGCGGGTGGATGTCGCAAGCCGCGCATCTAAAAAAGCCCCGCAGGGGCTTTTTTCCCCGCCGGACTGTTCGGCGGGGCGATGCTGTTCTCATCCACCCTTGTAGTGCGTTATAAAGTCCAGATAAAACAGAAACTCCAACGTCATAACAACGCTGGAGTTCTTGGTGGGCGCGGGTGGATTCGAACCACCGAAGCTGAAAGCAGCAGATTTACAGTCTGTCCCCATTGGCCACTCGGGAACACGCCCATATTCTTTTATGTCCGCCGCGCGGACTGCCTGTATATATTACCACGCGCAAAGCAGTTTGTCAACCACCTGCAACAGATTTTATCGCAATTTCTGCACCAATCTCTCCAACAAACTCGCCCCATGGAAAAACCGCCCGGAAATCAATGTTCCCGAGCGGTTTTTCTTGGAGCTGGTGACAGGAGTTGAACATGTTTGCGGACGATTTCAGGCAAAAATCCGGGATTTTTTGCGCAGAAATCAAACGGAAAAGCGTTGAATAAATTTTTATCCAGAAACGCGGTTCCTGCCCACCGCCCCAGAAGTGTGTTAAAAAGTGTGTTATTTTTTCAGCCGCTGCCAAGCAGCTTGATGAACCTTGCATCCACATCACGGGCCGTGTTCTCGGCGTCGCCCGTCAGCTCGTGGGAGTACCAGCCGAACGTGTCCATGCTCTGGCTGTGGCCCACAAGGCCCTTTATTTCGCCCTCTGGCAGGCTCTTGACGATAGACACGAACGTGTGCCGCAGCGAGTACAGCGACACCGGCGGCAGGTCATTGGCCCGCAGATAGACCTGCCAGCGCTTATAGAAGTACCCTTCCGACTTGATTTCAAACACGCTGTCCCCTGCCCCAGTCACGGCCCGCTGCTGCTCCAGCACGGAACGGGAGAAGCCGGACAGGGCAAAGGCCCGCACCGCGTTTTCGTTTTTGCCGTGGGTTTCTTCGCCCAGCACGTTCACGGCGCGCCTGATCGTGACGGTATCGCCCCGCACATCCTCCCAGCACAGCCCCAGCAGCTCACCGGGCCGCATGCCCGTGAGGATGGCAAACCGGTAGGCACAGATAAAGTCATCGTGCACGCGCTTGCCCCTGTACAGGGTCGTGTCCACGCTGAACAGCACTTGCAGGGCATCCGGCTGCATGATTGCCTTGCCCTTGAGCCGGGCCCCGGCGGGGACGTGCAGCCCTTCCGGGTTGAACGTGGTCAGCTTCCGGGCCCGGCAATACCGGCAGAATGCCCGCATATCAGCGCACAAGGATTGCAGGCTTTTCTTGCTCAGGCCGTCCGAATAGGCATCATCCACCACGTTTTGCAAGTCCTGCTCTGTCAGGCTGGTAATGCGTTTCTTCCCGATCGCGGGCAGAATGCGCGTGCGCCAACGGCTTTCAACATTGCGGCAGTTGCCGGTGCCGTTCGTCTTTTCCAGTGTGGCATACCAGTATTTATACAGCTCATCCACCCGGCGGGCCTTGACGCCTATCCCGTCATCAAGCCAGGAATCCGCCTTTGCGTTCGCTTCCCGCTGACCGGTGCGGCCCGGCTTCGAGCTGTAGAACTGTTTCCGGATCCCGTCTTTCTGCACGGCAATGCGCCAGCGGCTATATTTTTCTTCCCAGACGGCTGTGTTGGTTCGTTTACTCATCGTTGTACACCCGGCGCAGGCCCTGAAGCAGCGGCAAGAAGTCGCGGCATATCTGGCCCGCTATCCCTTCAGATGTTTCGTAATCGTGGAACTGTGAAGCAGCACGCCGAGCGGAAAGGAACCTGGTCCATGCTTCCGCGTCCTGAATGACCCCGGCGGCATAGGCTTCCTTCAGGACGGCACGCGGGGAAACTGCCGTGATGACAAGCCCCTGCGCTTCCAGATACTCCACAAGGGACGTGTATGCCAGGTCAGCAGCAAGCGCAAACCGGTATGTCAGAGCGTCCCTATAGAGGACGTTTTGCGGATCCCTCTGGTAAACGGCGGCAGCCTGTTCCAGAGCGCCGAGCGCCCGGCTATAAAGTTCTTCCATGGGTTCACCTCTTTGTGCATTTTGACACGCAGCACACCACGATCGGGCCCCGATCGGAGACCAGCAACCGGCATTTTGACGAAATTGCCCACGCTCTGGGTGCTGTCCCTCGGCGGCACGTCAACATTGTATCACCCCGCCCACACCGGCTACAAGGCCCCTGTGGGCGGTTTTATTTTTCGGCAGGTTCTTTATCGTCCGGCCCGGCGGGTTCTTCGCCCACGCTCTGGGTGCTGTCCCCGGCGGGGTCTTTCTGGTATTTTGGCAGCTGTGCAAGTTCTTCCACGCGTTCAACGGCAACCCGTCTACCCTCATAACTTAAACTGCAATAGGCTTTTTCCAGTCGCTTTTCTAATTGCTTTTCCAGTTGTTCGGGTTCAAGTGGGTGCTCAATAGTGTCACAGAAGTGTTCTATTTGCTTCCAAGGGTTATCTTGATCTCTGACAGGAGGGTTAAGTGGAAATACCATACCCCAGTTAGAACCTAAAATGTCACTCGGTTCCACACCCAATGCCTTTGCAATCTTTGAAAGTCTATCAACTGACAAATTACTGTTTTTTTCAAATGCAGATTGCAATGTTGTCGGAGGTACTCCAATCATTTTTGCCAATTGCCTACGGCTCATATTTTTTTTATTCAACAGTTGATCAATACGGTTATACAAATCGCCATTTCCAAGTATCGCCATATAAACACCTCTTTTGGTTAAGTATATCAGACAAAAATATTTTTTTCAACGAAATTAGTTGACATGAACGAGTTTGTCGTTTATACTGTCACTGAACGATAGAATCGTTCAGATAAACGAAATCAACATTCATTCCAACGTGAAAGGAGAGATTCAATTTGAAATTGAGTTGTGCAAAAATTGTTGCTGAAATGAAACGACAGCGCTTGACCAGTTCATCCCTTGCAAATAAGGCTCTTTGCAGTGTATCCACTGTTCAGGCCGTCCGCAACGAAAGAAATGTTAGTGAAAACAGTGCAAAGCGCATTGCTCAAGCTCTGGGAGTAACCGTTGACGATTTGAAGGAGGACTAAAAAACATGATTCATCTGATTGGCAACTATTACATGACCGCAGATAAAAAGCCCGGCTGTCCTTATGTCGTTGGCATTCCCCGCCAGACTGAGGACAAACGCGTTATTATGCGGCAGGCAAGATATTACCCTACCCTTGTCCGCGCCGTGACTGAGACGGCGGAGATCGCACTGCGCGACAAGATTGCATCCGGCGAGATCGTGACCCTGAAAGCAGCCGTGGAAGAGTTCCGCAGCATCAAAGACGAGATTCTGAACAACATCAAGAACGAAACGGAGGGCTGACCATGTACCGGCCATTCAAGAACCTGCGCATGCGGATGGTTCAACTTGACTACAACCAAGAAGAGCTGTCCAAGGCGTCAGGCATCCCCAAGGCCACATTGAGTCAGCGTATAAACGGCAACCGCCCGTTTGACGCCTACCAGATCAGCGCCCTGTGCAAGGTGCTGGAGATCAAGCCGGAGGAAATCGGGAAGTATTTCTTTGAGCCGACGGCCCAGAAAAAGGCAGGGTGATACATTGACTACGGAAGAAAAAGAGATCAGTCCCGGCAGTTATGTGGATTTTCTCCACTATCTGGACACCGTGACCACCGAAGAAGCGCTGTTTTCCCGTCTGACCTACTGGTTTGCATTCCAGACTTCCCCGGATGACGTGCACAGCCGCATTGACCTTGTAGAGCAGCGGGCGCGGGAGCTGAGACTGTGGGACGGCCTTGACCTGAAGGTGGAACGCTGGATGCAGGCTTGCAAGGAAGAGTTCAACACCATGGACCGGGAAGCGTTCACCGCGTTTGTCACGCAGGATTACACCGCCTACCGGGACGGCACAGCGGGCCAGAAGGGCAAGCCGCCCGCCCCGGAGTGTATGAAGGACGTCAAAAGCGAGAATGTGCAATGGTTGGTGCCGGAGCTGCTGCCACTTGGTGAGCTTTCGTTGCTGGGTGCCGATGGCGGCACCGGCAAAGGCATCTGGCAGGCGCAACTGATCGCCTATGTGACCGCCGGAAAAACGTCGGGATTCTTCCCGGTGCCCCCGCCCCAGACCGGCAAAGTGCTGATTCTGGCCGGTGAGGATGACCCCGGCAAAGTCCTGCGCGGGCGTCTGCTGGCTGCCGGTGCTGACATGGAAAAAGTAATGGTTGTCACCTCTGACGATTATTACATCCAGACCGGCAAGCAACTGTGCATCAAAGACAAGGCACTGGCCGACTTCGTGGACACCAGCGAGCCTATTCTGATGATTCTTGACCCGCTGCAGAGCTTCCTGCCCGCTGATGTGGAAATGGCCAGCCGCAACCAGATGCGAAACACCACCCTGCCCCTGAAGGGCATCAGCCGCACGCACAACCTTGCTACCCTGATCGCAATGCACACCAACAAGAAACAGGGCGTTGCAGGCCGTGCCCGTCTGGCTGACAGTTCCGACATCTGGGACATTGCCCGAAGCGTGATCATGATGGGCCGCAGCCGCAACGACGGTAAAATTTACGTCAGCCACGAAAAGAGCAGCTACAGCCGCCAGCAGCAAACCGTGCTGATGCACATCGAGGATGTGACCATTGACGGCATCAAGACCGCCCGCGCCGTGTTCGACGGCTACACCGACAAGAAAGACATTGACTTTGTCGAGGAACGCCGGTTCCGTCAGGCTCAGACCAAGGACGACACGCGGGACGCTATCCTAAACGTGCTTGCCGAAAGCACCACCGCCAGCATGGCAAGCCCACAGCTTAAAAGCGCGGTCATGCAGGAAATTGGATGCAGTGAGCCGACCTATAAACGGGCCTATTCCGAGCTTGTGAAGTCCGGCGAAATTGCAAAATATCAGTTGAATCAGAAGGACGGCGTGCGCGGCTGGTTTACACGATTAGCCTACCGTAGTGAATCAGAAGATACAGAGACAGATATTTAATTTATTATCGTTTAAAATCGTCAGTGTATCAGTTTGATACTCTGACAGTCTTGATACACTGACCCTCTCTGTATCAAGCAAAGTCACTGTATCACGTTGATACAGTTGGTTTTTAAGCGCTATTCCGTTGGAAATCTGTCACTGTATCAGATAGTTTCACCACAGTAGAGATGAGAGGAAAACGAACCATGAGACCCAAACAGAGAATTTGCCCGCTAGACGGAATGCCTTGCAGTAAAAAATGCCCTGACAGATACCCCGATGACCCGGCGGGCGGCTGTGTCCTGTGTGCATTGCGTGATGCAGTGCGAGACATCAACGCCCAGAACGCCAAAACATGAAAGGAGAACCACCACGTCAACATACTATCATACCTGCCCCCATTGCGGTGCACACCTTGACCCCGGCGAGCGGTGCGACTGCAAACGTGCATTCCCCGGCGGGCACCAGTACGGAAACCGGACAGGTACGGAAACCGGACAGGTACGGAAACCAGATGGGTGCAAAAAATGCACCCATGCAAAAAGTGCACCGGTGCAGATTGTGCACCCGAACCTGCCCGGCCTGCCGGAGATCGTGTTTAGCCGCAGCAAGCAGCAGCCTGACCCAGGTCAAAATGGACCCGGTTCAAAATGACCCCCGGCAATTTGCCGGGGATACCAGTTGCATTTTACAACCGGTTGCATTTTGCAACTGCTGCTCAACAACAAAAAGAAAGCCGCTTACCAGTTCGCAGCTGGTAGGCGGCACGATGGGCGGTATAGTTTGCAATGACGATACCGCCCCTAGTTTAACAAAACAGGAGGATTTTTGCAATGACTATGTATCACTTTACCTGTGTGGCACCCTTCCTTGCGTGGTGCCTGATCGGCGCTGTGGCCTGCTGGTTCAGCGGGAACCGCTAAGGAGGTGGGCGAGATGGAACAGACCGTGAACGCCCCGCGCCTTGCTGACCTGAAGATTGATTTTGCTATGATCATGCCGGATGACAGCATGAAGAACAAAGGCGTCTGGCCCGGTGATGTGGTCTATTTGGAAGCCTGCGACCATGTGGACAACGGCCAGACCGCTGCCGTGCAGGTGGGCAAGGACGTATTTGTGCGGGACATCTGGCAGGAAGAAACGTGGCTTTCCCTTGTTCCGGCGAACCCTGCATACATAAGCACCGTGCTTCAGGGCGCGGAGATGGACCGCGCGGAGATTCTCGGCAAGGTTGTGGCGTTTGCCCATATTTATCCCGACAAGCACCCCGGCGGGGTCAAAACCACCCCCGCCCCGAATGACAAGGGGGTGTCTGAATGAAGATCACCCTGTCTTATACCCTGGGGGAGGTCAAACAGGCCCATAGGGTGCAGGCCGTGCTGGTGCAGCTCTTCGGCTCCTGCCGCGTGCACAGCAGCCAGACCGGCGACCGCTGCATTGTGTATTTGACGTTCCGGTTCTGATGTGCTATACTGAAAGGGCATAGAGTACCGACCGAAAACGGTTTGCCATAGAGCACAGGGAAAACGCAATTGCGCGCTTTCCTTGTGCTTTTTTGTTTGCCTGTGGGCCTGCTGCTTTGCTCTGTTTGGCTCTGTCCTCCACCACGTCCACCACAGCCAGACCGTGCGCACACTGGAAGCCGCAAAACGTGCCCGCGTTCGCTGATCGTAGCCGATGCGCACGAGCGCAGGCGCTTTTTTTGTTGTTTTATCCCTTGAAAAGCCCGTTTTTCGTGTGTTTTCCGGTGTATTCCGACGGCTGAAAAAGGGGGTGGGGAGGGTCCCCCTCCCCCGCCCACGGCGACCCCTACACTGTCCAGCGCCGATTTACACACGGGTAAATTTTCGCAGAGGGTGCAAAACGGGTGTATGGCGGCCCGTTTGAACCCCTCCGGAACACTTACACACACGCGTTTTGTCAGGGGCTAAAAAATACACGCACACGGCCGCGGAAAGGCCGGGAAAGGAACCACAATGGAAACTGTGAAACAGGAAGCAACCCCCACCACCGCAGGAGAGCAGCAGCCGGAACGCACCTTTACACAAGCTGAGGTCAATGCCATAGTGGCCGACCGCTTGAGCCGGGAGCGCTCCAAGTATGCCGATTACGACGAACTGAAAGCCCGCGCCAGCGAGCTGCAGCAGGCCAACGCCCGCGCTGACGCTCTACAGGGCCAGCTGGACAGCCTGAACAAGGCCACCGCCCTGCAGGCGATGCGCGGCAGGGTGTCCACCCAGACCGGCGTTCCTGCCGAGCTGCTGACCGGCGAGACCGAAGAAGAGTGCACCGCGCAGGCAAACAAAATCAAGCGCTTTGCAGAACCCAGCTATCCGGTTGTGCGCAACGGCGAGCCGTACCACGCACCCAGCGTGCCGGACGTGGCCGCAAAGGCTTTCAGCCCGAACCGGAAGCACAAGCCCAAAGAATTTAGATCATACTGAGAGGTTATAATACATGTCCGTTGAACTTACCACCAAGTACGCCCCGCAGACCGACGAGCTTTTCAAAGCGGAAAGCAAGATCAGCCTGCTTACCAACACCGACTTTGATTGGACCGGTGCCCATGCCATCAAGCTGTACAAGATCAGCACCGCGCCCATGAACGACTATTCCCGCAACCGCAGCACCGAACCGGCAGACAGTGAAGGTCTGTCCCGGTATGGCAAGCTGCTGGACCTGTCCGCGACCACGGAAGAGCTGCTTCTGAAGCATGACCGTTCGTTCATCTTCAACGTTGACCGTCTGGACGAGGACGAGACCGCCGGACAGCTGGAAGCCGGCACCGCTCTGGCACGCGAACTGCGCGAGGTTGTCGTGCCGGAGGTGGACACCAACGTCTATTCCGTCATGACCACCGGTGCAGGCCACAAGCCCGCAGCCGCAGCGTTGACCAAGTCCAACATCTATGCCGCCGTGCTGGCCGCGTCTCAGGCGCTGGACGACGCAGAGGTGCCGGAGACCGAACGCGTGTTGGTTGTCACTCCGGCATCCTATGCCCTGCTGAAACAGGCCGTCGAGTTCGATCATACCGAGATCGGCGCAGACATGCGCGCCCGCGGCGTCGTGGCCATGATCGACGGTGCAGCCGTCGTGAAGGTGCCCGCCATCCGGCTGCCGTCCAAATTCGGCTTTATGCTGGCACACCCGTCTGCGACCGTGGCCCCGGTCAAGCTGGAGGATTTCGGCATCCACAACGACACCCCGCTTTCCAGCGGCACCATTGTGACCGGCCGCGTCTGCTATGATGCATTCGTGCTGGACAACAAGAAGACCGGCATTTACTATCAGGCCACGACCTGATTTGTGCATCTTGCCCCGCAGCGCGGCCCGATCGGGTGCCGATCGGCGAACGTGACCCGGCAGAATGCACAAAACCAGCTCAATAAACAGAATGCCCGCAGCCTTGCACTGTGGGCATTTTTTGATGGAGGAAACCAGCATGAAGGAACTTGACCCAGAGACCGCACGCAAAAAGGCATGGTTGAACCGGTACCAAGACAGTTTGCACCGGCAGGAGCGGCTTGCTTTCCGGATCGAGGACGCCCGCGACCAAGCCACGTCGCTGCAATCCCCCGGCGGGGTACGCACAGCGCCCACCGGCGTGCACTCTGACCGTGTGGCCAATGCTGTGCAGCGCATTGACACGCTGCAACGGGAGTATGCCGCAGAGGTTGAACACGGCATCCAGGTCAGAGCCGAGATCAAGACCGCAATAGAAGCGCTGCCGGATATCATGCAAACGCTGGTGCTGTATCACAGGTATCTGCAAGGCCTGAAATTTGACGCCGTGTGCAGGGAGGTTGACCGCTCCTATTGCACTGTCAGAACGCTGCATATTGCCGCTCTGGCCGCGCTGGTGGTGCCGGAGGATGTGTTATAACACACAAAGTGTGTTAAATAGTGTGTTACAAAAAGAAAAAGCCGCCTAGATTTCAACGAATCTAAGCGGCTTTTCTTGGAGCTGGTGACAGGAGTTGAACCTGCAACCCACTGATTACAAATCAGTTGCGCTGCCATTGCGCCACACCAGCTTATTTTATTGTTTTCCGGAGGGCGGTCTGCCGATTGATAATGCCTTCCGCCTGTGACAAGTCACTGGTTTATAGGATAGCAGAAACCACGCAAATTGTCAATATCCACTCGTATTCTCGGATGGGAAGCGTCGGGCAGAGTGAGCACTTTTTTCCTGTTCGTTCAACGGTTCGTTTCCCGGGCTGTGCGGCAGCAGGCATGTTCCGGCAGGCAGAGCCATGCCGCGCCGGCGCGGGCTGCAGGCACAGCACCCCGCCGGCAGCGTTTTGGCTGTATCAAACCGATAAAATCGCTTGCAAGGCGGGGTTTGCAGCGCTATAATTGAAATAATATTATGCAGAAATGCCGTCTGCTTCCCGGTGCGGAACCTGCGGCAGCAGCCTTGACGGCGGACAAACCCAGAGGATTTCTGTGAGGAGAGTTGTTTATGTGTCAGATCCGGGTGAATCTGCGCCGATGGGCCTGCCTTCTGGCAGCGCTGGCGTGCCTGCTTGCGCTGCTGCCGCTTCCTGCACACGCAGCGGGAGCCGCGTCAAAAGTGGTGCGTGTGGGCTGGTATGAGGACGCCTACAATATCACGGGCAAGAACGGCGAGCGCAGCGGCTATGCCTACGAATACGAGCAGTCGGTCGCGGCATACACCGGCTGGACCTATGAATACGTCAAGGCCGGCTGGTCGGACCTGCTCCAGATGATGAAAAACGGCGAGATCGACCTGATGGCTGGTGTTTCCTACACCGAGGACCGTGCACAGGACATGCTGTTCAGTGAGCTGCCGATGGGCCGGGAAATCTATTACCTGTATGCCGACCTGACCCACACGGACATTTCGGCCTCGGACCTGCGCACTCTGAACGGCAAACGCATCGCCCTGATGAAAACCAGCGTGGAGGCCGCCCAGTTCTATCAGTGGGAGGAGGATCACGGCCTGCATCTGCAATATGTGTGGTCCAACAGCTTCGAGCAGGACAAGCAGCAGGCGCAGGGCCGCGAGATCGACTGCGTCATTTCCACCGAGACGCCTGGCTGGGTGGAATACGGCATGTCTGCCATTGCCCAGACCGGCGGCTCCGACATCTACTTTGCCATCAGCAGGACCCGGCAGGACCTGAAGGAAGAGCTGGATCACGCCATGCGCAAGATGGAATTCGACAAGCCGTTTTACGCCGACGAGCTGTACCAGCGGTATCTTTCTGCCTCCTATACGCCTGTGCTGTCCCGTGAGGAACAGGACTGGGCCACGCAGCATGGAGACATCCGGATCGGTTTTCTGACCAGCGATGCCGGCATCAGTACCTATGTGCCGGAGAGCGGGCAGCTGGTGGGGGTGATCAACGACTACATCACCTTTGCATCCGACAGCATCAGCAACCAGAAGCTGGATTTTTCACTGGTCGGGTATGATTCCATGGAAGAGGAGGTCCAGGCCTTGAAAGACGGCCAGATCGACCTCATCTTCCATTTTGCCCAGAACCCCTATGTAGCGGAAGAGAACAACTTCGTTCTGTCCAACACGGTCCTGACCCTGAACATGGCGGCAGTCACGACGCAGAATTACTTCAACGAGAACCATGCGAACACCGTCGCCCTGCTGAAGGATGACCTGCTGCTGAAATGGTACGTTTCTTACTGCTATCCGGACTGGAACATCGTCGAGTACGATTCCCTAAAGGATGCCGAGGCAGCCGTGCGCAGCGGCGAAAACGACTGCCTGCTTGCCGAATCGGGCGAGGTCGCGAAGTACCGTGAGGACAAAAGACTCCACAGCGTTTTCCTCACGCAGGACGGCAATGTCTCTTTTGCCGTGGCACGCGGAGATGTCACCCTGATGTCGATCCTGAACAAGACCCTGCGCACGATCCCGGCCTCCATGCTGACGGGTGCGCTGCCCATGTACGAGGCCTCGCTGGATAAGGTGACCGTGATCGACTTTGTAAAGGATAATTTTCTTGTCGCCTCCGTGATGCTGATCACCTTCTTCGGGATGATCCTGGCGGTCATCCTTGTCTCGCTGCGCCGGTCGCGCATCGCTGAGGCAAACGCCAAGGAAGCCGCCCGGCAGGCCCGGAAGCTGAACCAGAAATTGCAGGAAAGCCAGCGAGAGCTGCGGGCGGCCCTGCAGCAGGCGGAGAGCGCCAGCTCGGCCAAGACCACCTTTCTGAGCAACGTGTCTCACGACATCCGTACCCCGATGAACGCCATCGTGGGCCTGGCCAGCCTGATGGAAAACGACCTGCAAAACCCGGGCAAGCTGCAGGGCTACATTGACAAGTTGAAGACCGCCAGCCGGCATCTGCTGAACCTCATCAACGAGATCCTGGACATGAGCAAGATCGAAAGCGGCAAGGCCACCCTGAACATCCAGCCCTTCCGCATGGCCGAGCAGATCGCGCAGGTGGACAGCGTGATCCGCCAGCAGGCCGTGCTGCGGGACCAGCAGTTCACCGTACAGGTCCACGATCTGCTCCACGAGAATGTGGAAGGCGACGCCACCCGCCTGCGGCAGGTACTGCTCAACATCCTGTCCAATGCGGTCAAGTACACCGGCCATGGCGGCAGCATCTCGCTGAATGTGGAGGAGATCCTCCGCAGCGGCCACTATGCCCGCTACAAGTTCACCGTTACCGACAACGGCATCGGCATGAGCGAAGCGTTCCAGAAGCACATTTACGAGTCCTTCAGCCGGGCCGAGAATTCGGTGACCAACAAGGTGCAGGGCACCGGCCTGGGCATGGCCATCACCAAGAACATCGTGGACATGATGGGCGGTGTCATCACGCTGCAAAGCCAGCTGGGCAAGGGCACCCGCTTTGAGGTGGTGCTGGACTTCAAGATCTGCGAAGAAACGGTGCAGGCAGCACCCGCCGTCTGCCCTGCCCCGGCGCAGGACAGCCCGTCGCTGCATGGGATGCGCTTCCTCTGCGCCGAGGACAACGAAATCAACGCCGAGATCCTGCAGTCCCTGCTGGAGATGCAGGGCGCTTCCTGCACCATCTGCCGCGGCGGTGTCGAGGTCGTGGAGAAATTCCGGACCGTGGCCCCCGGCGAGTACGACGCCATCCTGATGGACGTGCAGATGCCCGGCATGGACGGCTACGAAGCCACCCAGATGATCCGCAGCGGTGCAAACCCGCTGGGCCGGACCATTCCCATCATCGCCATGACAGCCAACGCTTTTGCCGAGGACGTCAAAAAGAGCCTGGATGCCGGCATGAACGCCCACCTGTCCAAGCCGGTGGACCTGAACGCACTGGAGCAGACCCTGCAGCGCTTCCGCTACGAACCGTCTGCGGAGCAGCCGCAATAACCGACAGCATAAAAGCCCTGCCGCTGAAAATCAAGCGGCAGGGCTTTCTGTTTGCAGTCCGGTCAGGCAAGGGCCTGCTGGATCTTTGCAAAATCGGCCAGGGTAAGGGCCTCGGGGCGGATGCGGGCGTCGAACCCGGACGCCTCGATGGCGGCAATGACCTTTTCCTTGGGCAGGTTCAGGCCGCCTGCAATGGCGTTGGCCGCAGTCTTGCGGCGCTGGCCAAAGGCCGCACGGATCAGTGCAAAGTAGCCGTCCTCGTCCTCCACCTGCACGGCGGGGGTGGGGCGGATGTCCATGCGCACCACGGCGCTGGTGACCTTGGGGGCCGGGTAAAAGCTGCCCGGCGCAGCGGTGAACATCAGCCTGGAGGTGGCGTAGTAGTTCACTGCACAGCTGATGGCACTGGAAGCCCGGGTGCCGGGCACGGCGGCCAAGCGGTCGGCGGCTTCCTTCTGCACCATCACGGTCAGGCTCTCGATGGGCAGGCGGTCGCCCAGCAGCTTCATGACGATGGGGCTGGTGATGTAATAGGGCAGGTTGGCGCACACGGCCACCGGCATGCCCGGGAACTCTGCCGCAATGAGGGCTTTCAGGTCCACCTTCAGCACGTCCTGCAGCACCAGCTTGAAGTTGTCCACCCCGGCCATGGTCTCGGCCAGCA
>ERZ834382.2255-NODE-2255-length-13985-cov-5.103661_pt1 | contig 13985 bp, 10 predicted proteins | sample MGYA00519692_ERZ834382 | MGnify/ENA primary metagenome ERZ834382 (study PRJEB31850, sample SAMEA3708751) | human gut metagenome | biome: human gut; feature: human-associated habitat; material: faeces | place: China | collected 2014 ...
GCCACTATTCTTTTCTCAGGCTTTGCACTTGAAGTGATAATTCGCCTTTAAAAAACACAGAAACAAGAATAGAATTCGACAGTATTGGCATTGTCGTAGTTCAATCCTCATATCTGATTGAAGGAGATTCATCATGAATAATCCGTCTCGCCGCCATTTTCTTGAAGGCGCTGCCGCCACAATAGCTGGTGCCGCCGTTCTTTCCTCCGGAACCGCAGAGGCTGCGGCCAAGAAAGGTTCCAAAGGAACAGCTTCCTACGATCTCATCATTGTCGGTGCCGGCTGCGGCGGTCTTGTCTGCGCGGTTCGCGCGGCACAGATCGGTCTTAAGCCTCTGCTGCTAGAAAAGATGATGGATTCCTCTGGCAATACGATTTACGCTGCCGGATTTATGCTCGGCACGAATACGAAGATGCAGCGCGCTGCAGGGATCTCCGGCGATACGACCGATAAGTTCTATGACGACATGATCAAGGTGTCCAAAGGACATGGCGACCCGGCGCTCACCCGCTACTTTGTCGATCACGCGGATCAGACGCTTGAATGGATGGCGGACTATTGCGGTATCAAATTCAAGACTGGTATGCATTTCATTTTCCCAATGCTTACCCGGTCTCATCTCGTTCAGGGGCCGACCCAGCCTGGTGGTTCCCAGCTGGCGCTCGATCTTCAGAAGAAGGCGAAGAGCCTTGGCGTAAAAATGATGTTTAACACCAAGGTTGTGCAGCTGCTTCAGAATTCGAAGGGGTTCGTTGACGGTGTCCGCGTCAAGACCAAAGATGGTTACAGTGACATCCGTTCCCGCGGCGGAGTGGTTCTTGCTACCGGCGGTTTCTCCGCGAACCAGGCTATGGTGACCCAATACGCGGGGGCTGCGGCCGCCCGCATGCCGATTCGCGGTTCCCGCATTATTGCTGGTGAAAACATTAAGCTTACGGATCCGCTCTTCGCGAAGTTTGTGAATGTCGATCAGTATCACTGCGGTCCGATTCATGGGCCGACCGGCGCTAATCCTCTGAACATCGTGAATAACGGTATCTGTGTCTCAAGGGAAGGTACCGAGCGATTCACGGACGAAGGACAGACTTATGTTCAGATGGCGCGTGACACCGCAGCGAAGACTACGGATAACTGGGCTTTTATGATCGTTGACGAAGACGTTCATAACCTGAAGGCCCTTGCGAACGACTGGAACTCCTACGCAAAGAACCACGCACCGGTTTATAAGGCTGACACGATTGAAGCCCTTGCCAAGGAAGCCGGTCTTGATCCGAAGAAGCTGACGAAGATTGTGGATGAATATAACGAGGCCTGTGCGAATAATACCCGCGCGAAACTTGTGCCCCCGAATACGCTGAAGGAAGCTCGGCCTGTGAAGAAGGCCCCGTTCTACGCTGTGCCGTTCCAAGGCGGAATGACAGCCACTTTCGGCGGTCCTCTGGTGAATACGGACGCTCAGGTGCTTGATACTGAGAATCAGCCGATTCCGGGACTTTACGCGATCGGCAACGCGGCAGGCGGTCTCTTCTATGACAATTACGTCGGCGGCGCTCAGCTGACAAACGCGGCGGTCTACGGCTATCACGTCGCGGACTACATCAAGGCTAATCTGAAGAAGTAAGAATTCAGAATCTTCATCTGAAGTACAAAAAACTCTCGGGTTCCCTACTGGAATCTGAGAGTTTTTTTGGTTGCCTAATCAGGAAAGCTCAGTGATAGAACTCGGGGAATCGGGATTTCAGCCGATTCATCGACCGTTCCTCGTGATCCGCGAGCCAGTCAACAAAAACCTGAACTCTCCGTTTTTCGTAAGACTCTTCCCGCGCGTAGACAAAGCAGGAGAGAGGTTTCCGCCTCCAGCCATCCAGTACTGCGACAAGATTCCCCGCTTCAATATCATCTGCGCAGTGATAAAGCGGGAGGTCCGGAACAACACCGGCTCCCAGCATTACAGCGGATTTGACCGAAATGAGGTTATGGACAATCAGCGTGGACTTCCACCTGATTGTTGCAGTTTTGGCTCCTTTCTGAAGGACCGTTGTCGCAGACCGGGTTGGAGTATTGATCAGAACGCCGGTATGCCTCTGGCAGTCATCGACCTGGCGAGGAAAACCGTGCTTTTTGACATAGGCGGGGGATGCGCAGGGGATAAAGGGCATTTCTCCTGAATATCTCTGGATCACCCCCGGGAGCGGGGCGTCTTCTCCGTAACCAACCGCCACATCAACCAGATTGCCATCAGATGTCATAAAACCGTCTGGAAGAGGAGCTGTAAGCTCGCTCAGCTCGAACTGAATATCCGGATAAATTTTCTGAAATTCAACCAGAGCCGGGGTGATTTCTGCCGGCCCGATGCCTGCGTGAGATGTGACCCAGATCAGACCTGATAGCTTACTTTTATCGCCTTTCAGTGAGCGGATCATATCCTCGTGAGTCGCGGTCAGTTTCAGCGCTGCCTGATATGCCTCATGCCCCAGCTGGGTCAGTTTGACAGGACGCGAAGAGCGAGAGAAAAGAGGAGCCCCCAGTTCTTTTTCAAGCGCGTGAATTGCCCGGCTTGCGGTGCTGGGTTCACAGTCAAGCCGCTCGCAGGCGGCATTAAGTCCTTCAGCCCGAACGATTTCACAGAACATCCGCCATGAATTCATGTCGTCCAAACGGTTCACATCTCTCTCCGGATTTTTTATTCGTATTTCTTAAGATGTATTCCATTTTCTCCGAGATAGGTACTCATATACACCTTAAGGTGTTAGGTAAATCGTATGGGTATTTTCCCGGAATTTTGGAAAAAACTGCAATCTGATGTTCCATTTATGCAACAGATCTTTTCTCAGATTGGCTGTTTAACAATAGGTTGAGCTCAAACTAGGAACTAAGTCTACGTTATTTATTGCGTTTATGCCAATTTAAAATTGATGAAATTGTCTTTTCTGAAATCTATCTTCTCCGGATAATCAGACTGTTCAAGAAAAAATCCCTGCCGGACGAGACCCCGGGGGGGATTCATGAGAGAGATAGGAGAATCAGAATGACCTGGCAGATTTGGTTCGCTTGTGCGGCCATTGTTCTTGCGGTGGTAGGACTTGTTAAACGGTATGAAACCCGAATGGTTCTGCTTTTGGCGGGTTTTGCCATGTGTATTGTCGGCGGGGACCCGATGAAAGCCTTTCAGGCATTTGTCAAGGGAATGACGAATATCACCCTGGTTCCGGCAATCTGCTCGGCTATGGGCTTTGCTGCCGTTGTCACCGCTTCCAAGTGTGACGAGCATCTGGTTGCCGCGGTTGCCGCTCCCCTTAAGAAGCTCGGCGGTCTTCTGATTCCGGTTACCACGCTTCTCACCTTTGCCATCAATATCGCCATCATGTCGGCTGCCGGACGGCTGCAACCGCCGGCGCGACTTTCATCCCTCTCCTTATCCGCGCTGGCATCCGTCCGGCAGCCGCAGCAGCGGCCGTCGGCGGCGGCACGATGGCGGGGCTTCTGCTGAACCCTGGCTGCGCGCATGACATTTACGTCGCGAAGATGGCCAATATGGATCTGATGGCTTTCATTGCCTGGGCGGCTCCGTATGTGGTGGGGCTGGTTGTTATCGCGACTCTCGTGAACGCCGTCGTTGGAATTTTCGGTTTCCGTGATCACAAACCGAGCGCGGAAGAAATGCAGGGCCTGAATCTGGGTGAAAAGAAAGAATTCAAGGTGAGCTATCTTCGTGCCATCTGCCCGCTCGTTCCGCTCGCGGTCCTTATGGTTGCCGCTATCTGGTTCCCGAAGGCAGGGCTCGACGTTGTGGCCGCCATGCTGATCGGTACCCTGGTGATCGCGCTCGTTACGCTTGCGAATCCGGGTGAACTTTCCAAGGCTTTCTTCAAGGGCATGGGTTCTGGTTACGCGCAGGTGATCGGCCTGATTGTGGCAGCCGGTGTTTTTACGGCTGGCCTTCAGGTGACCGGTGCTGTCGGTGCCTTCATTGAATTCCTGAAGAGCTCGAATGAACTTGCCCGCTGGGGCGCCGCTCTTGGCCCGTATCTGATGGCTATCGGCACGGGTTCCGGCGAAGCGGCGATCTGGGCCTTCAACCAGGCTGTGACGCCTCACGCTGTGAGCTTTGGAATGTCGCCTAATTCCCTCGGTCTTCTCGCCATTATGGCGGGTCAGTTCGGCCGTACCGCAAGCCCGCTCGCTGGTTCGATCATTATCGTGGCCGGTATGGCTGCCGCGAACCCGGTCGCTGTTGTGAAGCGTCTGGTGCCGGGCATGACGGTTGGTGTGCTGGTCGCTGCCCTGATTCTGGTCTGAGGTAAGAAAAATGTTTGACCTCATTATCAGAAACGGTTTTGTGGTGGATCCCGAATCCGGATTCGCCGGGAAGTCTGATGTCGCTGTCGAGGACGGCAGGATCGCTGAAGTTTCCGAATCGATCAGCAGCAAAGGTACGGAAGAACTCGACGCCTCCGGCCTCACGGTGCAGCCAGGCGTCATCGATACACATCTTCACCTCGCTTCTCACCCCTTTGGCATGCGGATGGCCGCGGAAAGCGGTGTGACGACCTGTCTCGAAATGGCAGGTCCCGCGCCGAAAGTCTTCAGCTATATGCCGGTTGCGGGTGTTGGGATCAACGTCGCGGTGCTGACCGCGCTGATTCCAGGAGACAACGTCTCGGGAAACGATCCGAAGGCTGCGGAAATTGACCTCGCGATGACGAAAGCGGTTGAGGACGGCGCGTTCGGCGTAAAGATCCTTGGCGGGCACTTTCCGCTCACTCCTGAAGCATCCGCTGAAATCATCCGCATTGCCGCAGAGCGGGGGATTTACGCCGCCTGGCACGCGGGAACGACGGAGGCAGGTTCCAACATAAAAGGCATGAAAGAAGCGGTGGAACTGGCGTCCGGTCATCCCTTCCATCTGGCTCATATCAACGCTTATTGCCGCGGCCGCGTGAACGGCATTCTGGATGAATGCAAAGAAGCGGAGTCACTCCTTGCTTCTCATCCGGAAATCGTGACGGAGAGTTACCTCTCGGATCGGAATGGCTGCCCCCTGAATTTCACGCCGGACGGGAAACCCGCCTCGGGGATTCTATCCGCGCAGCTCAGGTTCTTCGGTTTTGAGCCCTCTCGGGATGGAGCGGTTGCCGCGATGAAAGCGGATGTGCTTCGCGCCATCGCTCCCAGAAACGGAACGCTTGTGCTTCTCCCTCCCAAAGAAGGGGTTGAAGCTTTCCTCTCCGGAGAAGCGAAAGACGGATCCTTTGGGGGAGTGAACCCGATCATCGCCAGAACTTTCTTCGCGACCGCGAAGCGCGCTGACGGCACATTCCTCGTGGATGGGATCAGCACGGATGGCGGTGTGCTGCCGCGGAATGTCATCGTGCGCGGGGGCTGCGGTCTGATGAAGCTTGGCGGACTCTCGGCGCTTGAGTTTGCCGCGAAAACCTCCCTTATTCCTGCCCGCATGCTCAAGCTCGAAAAGAAGGGGAGGCTGTCAGCTGGGGCTGACGCGGATCTCACGCTCTATGACCCGGAGAGGATGACCGCGGTTCACACCTTTGTGAGAGGCGAAGCCGTTCTGCGGGATGGCCGGGTAAATGGCCGCGGAGGCACCGCTCTCGTCACTGAGGCAGGTTTGGAAGCCGTTCGCCGGATGGGGCTTCGGGCTGAAGTCCTTCCAGGCGGAATACCAACAATAGACAGGACTTTCGGCTCACTGTCAAAAAACAATCAATAGGAGATCGTTCATGAAAAAGCATTCACTTCTCGCTGCCTCGGTCGCGATGGCGCTTCTCGGTGCGGTTCAGCAGGCATCTGCCGCCAACGTTGAAGTCTTCGGATTCCTGGATCAGGGTCTTACTTACCGGTACGAAGACGGAAATACCGGCATGCAGGGACCTGTTGGACAGTCCAAGGCAAATGTACTTGACAGCGCGGGCTATGTGACGCAGCAGGGCGCTGGACATAAATTTGAGCAGGGCACGGGTAATGTGAGCACCTGGGGTATCAAGGGTTCTGAAAAGCTTTCTGACAATCTTGAAGCGATCTTCCACCTCGAAAACGGTTTCCTTCCTGATGATGGCACGCTTTACATGAATAACGTGCTTTTTGAGCGTGAGTCTTCGGTTGGTTTCCGCTCCAAGATCTGGGGTGAACTGAAGGGCGGCCGCATGCCGGCCATGTCAACCGGTTCCGGTACGACCGGGTTGCTGAACAGCCGCGTGAATCCGTTCGGAGCCGGCTGGGGCAACATGACAGGCGGCTGGAAGTTTGCCGGTACGCTGGCGACCGCACGCTGGAACAACATGATCAACTACAAGACCCCCGTGATGAATGGGGCTCAGTTCCACTTCCAGCATTCCTTCGGCAATAAGAGCGACACGACTGAGGGTACGTCTGACGCCGATCGCTGGACCGCGGTCGGTTTTAACTGGACAGGAAGCCGCTCGTACATTGCGGCTGTCGTTGACTGGATTGCGGCCGGCAACTCTGCCAATCGCCTGACCGATAAGGATACGTGGAAAGCCACTGTTGGCGGGCACTACAAGTTTGATCGCTTCACGCTTTATGGAACAGCCCAGTACCTCAAGAATACGCGCTGGATCGGCGGCTACTCTACGAAGGAATTTGCGCCGCTCCAGCATGCAGGCGACCTGACAAAGGGGTTTGACGGCTGGGCTTTCTCGACGGGTGTCGATGTTCCCGCGGCTGGCGGAACAGTCAAGGTTTCCGCCGCCTGGGGGTTCGGTGAAAACAACAACACGACGAACCAGAATAAGTATGACCGCGTGAATCTCGGCCTCGGTTATATCTATCCGCTTTCCCGCCGTACCTCGCTCTACGCGGTCGGAGGCTATTTCTGGCAGGACGCCGATTGGCAGCGGAAGAACATCTCGGCTCATGAATTCATCGCCGGCATGATGCATCGCTTCTGAGAAATCTGAAAGTTCTCAGATGGGCAGTACCCGCGGCTGATTCCGAAAGTAAGAGTCAGCCGCGGGTGAATAAAAAGTTTTTGTGGAGCAGGGTAAAAATGTTGGGTTTCCATGTGGGTAAAGTTCAGGCGCCTGATCAGTCGATGGTGCATGACACGGAGTATTGGCTGCAGCAGATCAACCGCGCGTCGGTTGTGGCGAATGTTGAGAGCGGGCTGCTTGACCGGGAACTCGCGAGAAAAATCCGCGCCGCATTGGATGAACTCCGGCGGGAAGCTGCGGAGCCGGGCGCCCAGCACTGTGATCTTTATATTCAGTTCGAGCCGAAGCTTCTGAAACTCTGCGGCATGGAGGCAAGCCGGCTTCATGCGGGACGCTCAAGCCAGGATATTCTCGCAACCTCGAACGCCGCGATGAATCAGGAACGTCTGATGATGCTCGCGGGTGAAACAGCGCGGCTCTGCGACGCTCTTCTTGAAACCGCGAAGCGGGAGTCTGATGCGCTTGTTCCGGCTTATACGAATGGCGTTCAGGCGCAGCCAACACTTTACAGCCATTACCTCCTCGCCCAGGTCTACGTTTTCAGCCGCGATATTGAGCGCATGGTGGAATGCGTACGGCGTCACGATGTCTGTCCGATGGGAAGCTGTGTCTGCAATGGCACGGGATGGCCGCTGAATTCTGCCCGTATGGCTGAACTGCTCGGGTTTGAACGGACGGCGGATAACGCTTTCGACGCGGGACAGTGCCGCGGAAATGATCTTCCGCTCGAGGCAAGTCAGATCGCGGCCTCTGTCATGCTCCATATTGACGCGTTCCTTGCGGATTTCATGACGCAGTATTCCCAGACAAAGCCCTGGATTCACAGCGTTGATCCGAATGGCGTCTATCACTCGAGCGCGATGCCGCAGAAGCGGAATCCTAGTCTTATCAATGATTGCCGGCGGGACGCGGGGCTCGTGATAGGAGAAGCGCAGGGTGTTCTGATGCGTATGCAGAACCTGACGCTTGGTATGGCGGACGTCCGCGACTCGTGGTCTATGGAAAGCCTGATGACAGACGCCGCCGTGGTCGTGAAAACCTTCGCGGGCATTGTGAAGTCTCTTCGGGTGGATCGCGAAAGAGCGCTCGCCGAGCTGAATGCGGAATGGACCTGCACGCAGGAGATCGCCGATACGCTGATGCGGGAGGCCGGGATTGATTTCCGGACAGGGCATGGCTTTGCCTCCCGTTTTGTAACATACGCCCGGGAGAAGGGACTGACGCCGGCCAACGCGACCTACGGTGATTTCACCGGTGTCTGGTCTGAATTTGCAGCTGGTAAGGACCTTCCTCAGTCTTTCCCGCTGAACGACGGACAGCTGAAGCAGGCGGTGAATCCCCTTCACATTCTTGAAAACCGAAAGACTCCGGGAAGTGCCTCTCCTCTGATGCTTGAGGACCAGATGAATGCCGCCTCCCAGATGGTCAGAGCGATGAAGGGTCGGGTAGACTTTTTCATTCAGAACCGAAAAGAAGCGGAAAAAACGCTCGAATCGGAATTACAGGCTCTTTGATAAGCGGCCTGTCTAAAGGAGAGAAAGAGCATGAACGCCGAAATGACGCTGCAGCTCGAAAAACGCCGATGGTGGATTCTCGCGGTCATAGGTCTGATTAACCTCTGCGCGGGTTCTATCTACGCCTGGAGTGTGCTGGCGGCCGCCAGCGCCGCAAAGCTCTCATCGGTGCTCGGCACTGCGGTTACCCCGGGAGACCTCGCTATCGCGTTCGGGGTCGCGAATGCGGTGGGACCGATTCCGATGATTCTGGGCGGTGCGATCAATGACCGATTCGGCCCCCGGACCGTCATTGTGGCAGGCGGTTTCCTTATGGGGCTCGGACTGATCTGCTGCGGACTCGCGGAATCCGTGGGAACTCTGATCGCGGCGTATGGCGGTCTTTTCGGTCTGGGGCTGGGGCTGACCTATGGGGCCTGCATTACTACCGCTGTACGTTATTTTCCGGACCGACGCGGCATGGCAGGGGGTATCGTGACGGCGGCCTACGGCATGAGTTCGGTGCTTGTGCCGCCGATTGCCCAGGCTCTGATTGGCTCTGTCGGCATTACCGCAACGTTCATTATTCTCGGGACGGTCTGTGGGGCTGCCATCATGGCCGGGGGCTTTGTCTGCAGGCAGTGTCCGCCTGATTTTGTGCCGCACGGCATGGTGAAGAAGGCGAAAGCAGAGGCGAAGGGGCTCACCTGGCGCGAAATGCTGAGAAGTCCGGTCTTTTACCCCATGATCGCGCTGCTGCTCAGCGGGGCCTTTGCGGGGATGATGATTATTTCCCAGGCGGCCTCGATCGCGCGCCATGAAATCGGGATGACAGCCGCGGCCGTAGCGGTATCGGTTTCTGTCATTGCGCTTTTCAATATGGCGGGCCGCCTTGTGGCGGGAATTCTTTCGGATCATCTCGGGCGTATCACGGTGCTCGCCGGAGCGCTCTGCCTGTCGCTCGCCGGGCTCTTTACGCTGATGACCGCGGGGATGGGGGATTTCGCGCAGTACTACCTCGGCTGTGTCCTCGTGGGGCTCTCCTTTGGCGCCTTTATGGCGATTTACCCGGGCTTTACGGCGGAACGTTTTGGCACCGCGCATTCAAGTGTCAACTACGGAATCATGTTCTGCGGCTTCGCCGCTGCTGGATTTGGCGGTCCCGCGCTGATGCGCTGGATGCAGCACACCGGCTTTGTCTTTTCAGACTGCTGTATGGTCGGCGCAGCGTTCTGTCTTTTGGGACTTGTTTTCGCGGCAGTCTGCCGCAGGATGGTGAAGTAGGGCACAGAGAGAAGTCAGAATCCAGAGTGCATTTTGGGGCGGCTGCCGATGAAGCCGCCCCTCTTTTTTTCTTATGGAATCCCTGTAAATCGGGCGTTTCCGTTGAGATCGTTACTGTCAGCGGGCTTTTCCTGCGTTTTTGCAGCAGAGGTAAATTGGTCCCGGAGATTTTGTTTCACTGGAGCTTGACTTTTTATCAGAATGGTAGCTATAATGCGCCGTTAACCTGTATCCGAGATTCTCGTTGAACAGTTCCCCCGTTCAGCACTCGGACCACGGCAGATGCCTTGCCGGAGGGACTTTTTTTTTTGCTCAGAGGTTAACCATGCGACTCCTTCAGAGAGCACTCACGTTCGATGACGTTCTTCTCGTTCCGGCGTACTCCAATGTGCTTCCCAGACAGACTTCCCTGAAAACCAAGCTGACGCGCGAAATCACGCTCAACATTCCGCTCGTTTCGGCAGCCATGGATACGGTTACTGAATCCCGTCTCGCTATTGCTCTCGCTGAACAGGGTGGCATCGGCATTATTCACAAGAATATGTCCGCTCAGGCCCAGGCAGCTGAAGTCCGCAAGGTGAAGCGTTTCGAAGCCGGTATCGTGAATGATCCGATCACCGTCCGTCCTGATATGACGGTTGCTGACGTGCTTCGTCTCTCCCGTATGCGCCGCATCTCCGGTTTCCCGGTTGTCGCTGAAGACCGCACGGTTCTCGGCATGGTGACGAACCGCGACGTCCGCTTCGAAGACCGCAAGGATGTGCCGGTTTCCGCCGTCATGACCCCCCGCGAACGCCTCGTCGTTGTGAAGAAGGGCGCCTCCCTCGAAGAAGCCAAGGCTCTGATGCACCAGCATCGTCTCGAGCGCGTTCTGGTCGTTGACGATCAGTTCAAGCTCGCCGGCCTGATGACGGTCCGCGATATCGTCAAGGCTGCTGAATTTCCGAACGCCGCTCACGACGCCTCCGGCAAGCTCCTCTGCGGCGCTGCCGTTTCCGTCGGTGCCGGCACTGAAGAGCGTATCGAAGCGCTGGTTGAAGCCGGCGTTGACGTCCTCTGCGTTGATACCGCTCACGGCCACTCCCAGGGCGTGCTGGACCGCGTCAACTGGGTTAAGAAGAACTACCCGAACGTTCAGGTGATCGGCGGCAACATCGCTACCGGTGACGCTGCCAAGGCTCTCGTCGACAACGGCGCTGACGCTGTCAAGGTCGGTATCGGCCCGGGCTCCATCTGCACGACGCGTATCGTTGCCGGTGTTGGCGTCCCGCAGATTACCGCTGTTTCCAATGTGGCAGAAGCTCTCGAAGGCACCGGCGTTCCGCTGATCGCTGACGGCGGCATCCGCTTCTCCGGTGATATCGCCAAGGCTCTCGCTGCCGGCGCTTACTCCGTGATGATGGGTTCCATGTTCGCCGGTACTGATGAAGCTCCGGGCGAAGTGATCCTCTCCCAGGGCCGCACCTTCAAGTCTTACCGCGGCATGGGTTCCCTCGGCGCTATGAGCCACGGCTCCGCTGACCGCTACTTCCAGGACAACAACCAGGGCAACATCTCCAAGTTCGTTCCGGAAGGCATTGAAGGCATGGTTCCCTACAAGGGACCGGTCGGCGCCATCATTTATCAGCTGATGGGCGGTCTGCATTCCTCCATGGGCTACTGTGGCTGCCCGACGATCGACGATATGCGCCACAAGGCCGCTTTCGTTGAGATCACGGCTGCCGGTATGCGCGAGTCTCACGTCCATGACGTTCAGATCACGAAGGAAGCTCCGAACTATCACCAGCAGTGATAATTCGATCTGAATTGATGAATTAAAATCAGCGGATACGTTGGAAAGCGGCAGTGCACCTGCTGGCCAATGTATCCGCTTTGCTTTTCTTCTAACTTGAAAGAGTGTTCCCCCATGAATCATGATCGCATTCTGATTCTCGACTTCGGCAGCCAGGTCACCCAGCTGATCGCCCGCCGTGTCCGAGAAGCGCATGTGTATTGCGAAGTCCATCCGAATGACGTCTCTGAAGACTTCATCCGTGAATTTGCGCCGAAGGGCATTATTCTCTCCGGCTCCTATATGAGCGCCTATGAGGAGTCGAATGATCAGGCAAGCCCCGCGGTGTTCAGCGCCGGTGTTCCGGTTCTCGGCATCTGCTACGGCATGCAGACGATGGCGACTCAGCTCGGCGGCAAGGTTGAGCCTGGTACGAAGCGTGAATTCGGCTACGCTGAGGTCCGCGCCCATAACCACACGAAGCTGCTGGAAGGCATTGAAGACTTCAAGGGCCCGAACGGTGAAGGTTTCCTGAAGGTCTGGATGAGCCACGGTGACCGTGTTTCCGAGCTTCCCCCGGGCTTTGTTGTGATGGCGTCCACTCCCTCCTGCCCGATCGCGGCAATGGCGGACGAAACCCGTCACTTCTACGGCGTTCAGTTCCACCCGGAAGTGACCCACACGGAAAAGGGCCGCGAGATTCTGCAGCGCTTTGTGCTCGGTATCTGCAACTGCAATCCGGACTGGGAAATGGGTAACTTCGCGAACGAAGCGATTGAAAGCATCCGTGCTCAGGTGGGTTCCGATGAAGTCATTCTCGGCCTTTCGGGCGGCGTGGATTCTTCCGTTACCGCGGTTCTGATTCATAAGGCAATCGGTAAGCAGCTCACCTGCGTGTTTGTTGACAACGGTCTTCTCCGACTGAACGAGCGTCAGCAGGTTCAGGAAATGTTTGAGAAGAACCTCGGCATGAAGCTTGTCGTGGTGAACGCTGAAGAGCGCTTCCTGAATGCCCTGAAGGGGGTTGCGGATCCTGAGCAGAAGCGCAAGATCATCGGCCGTGAATTTGTTGCCTGCTTCCAGGAAGAGGCTAAGAAACTGACCGGCGCGAAGTGGCTTGCCCAGGGCACGATTTATCCTGACGTGATTGAATCCGCCGCCGCGAAGACGAAGAAAGCGAAGGTGATCAAGTCTCACCACAACGTCGGCGGTCTGCCCCCCGATATGCACCTGAAGCTGCTGGAGCCGCTCCGCGGACTCTTCAAGGATGAAGTGCGTGAACTCGGTATTAAGCTGGGACTTCCCCGCGAGATGGTGTTCCGTCATCCGTTCCCCGGCCCGGGTCTGGGTGTCCGAATCCTTGGCGAAGTGAAGAAGGAATACGCGGATCTGCTCCGCGCAGCTGACGCGATCTTCATTGAAGAACTGCATAACGCCGGCTGGTACGACAAGGTCTCCCAGGCCTTCACGGTTTTCCTCCCGGTGCGCTCTGTGGGCGTCATGGGCGACGGCCGTACTTACGACTGGGTTGTGTCGCTGCGCTGCGTCGAAACGACGGACTTCATGACGGCCAAGTGGTCCCACCTGCCCTATGAGCTGCTCGGCAAGGTGTCCAACCGCATTATCAATGAAGTGAAGGGCATCAACCGTGTCTGCTATGACGTCTCCGGAAAGCCGCCAGCGACGATTGAGTGGGAATAATCCCGTTCAAACTGCTGATCTGAATTGAAAAGCGAAAGCCTGGGGAATGACAGATTTCCCCAGGCTTTTTATTTACTGCAATGGCCAACTGACCGCTCGGACGTCCCAGAGCAGAATTCGATCAAAATAAAAAATTGCGTCAATCGCATAAGCCTGACACTCAGAGCAGAGAGGCATGGATTATATTAAAAGTTATTATTTTTATATAATAAGTGCTCAGGTTGTTTTTCCGGAGGCTCTATGGACTTCGAAACGGCTGATCGGATTTCCAGCACCTTTGGTTTATATGCGGGAATTTTGGCTTTTCTGATTCCCGTTGCGCTCTGGTGGTGTTCACGTCACTTTTGGCACCCGGAGAGCCGGGCTTCCTATGCATTGCAGTTTGCTCTGTGGCCAGTGATATTCCTCAGTTATCAGCTCGGGGGTCCCATTGTCCGGATACTGATGGGACTGCCGACGCCGCCATTTGCGCAGACACTGGGTGAGAAAATAATGGGCATTTTCGGGGCATTCGCAGTCCTGGGTCCCGTTTTTTTCCTGATCGGATATGCCGTGAGCAAAAAGAAATTCCCTGAAAGAAAGAATTCTGTGGAATCCTCTTCGGAAAACAAAACAGAAACTAAGAAATAAGACTATGACTGAAATTTATCAATATCCGGTAAAACCCACCCCGAATGGTGACCTAAATTCCCGCTCTGTTAGCTGTATTTTTTAAGGCGAATTATCACTTCAAGTGCAAAGCCTGAGAAAAGAATAGTGGCCCATAAA
>ERZ834382.2257-NODE-2257-length-13981-cov-12.168318_pt1 | contig 13981 bp, 9 predicted proteins | sample MGYA00519692_ERZ834382 | MGnify/ENA primary metagenome ERZ834382 (study PRJEB31850, sample SAMEA3708751) | human gut metagenome | biome: human gut; feature: human-associated habitat; material: faeces | place: China | collected 2014 ...
TAGCACGGCACCAGCATTGGATCTTGCTCATAAAAAGCCCCTTTGCGTGAAAAATGTAGAATTCTGTATGGACACTTCTGCGAAGAAGATAACACATTTTCAAATGATTTACAATGGCACTCCGTTGACCTAACAATCGCTAAAGGCAGTTCAAAACTCGTGTACATTTTGCGCTGCTGGAATCAATAAAAGCATTTTTAAAAATATTTCGATTTCTTTGGAAGAATCAGTAGCTTTCCGGCGCAAGGTGTGATATGTGTTGTGGCTACCAAAGAAAGGAGCGATGCTCATGGCAAAGAAACGCGCCAACGGCGATGGCAACATCCGCAAACGCGCAGACGGGCGTTGGAAGGGTCGCTACACAGCAGGCTACCGCTGCCTCAAAGAGCTGGCGCATACCGCAGGGTTCCCCCTCAAGTCTGTGGGAGGGCGTGAGCAAGTTTCATTATCCGCCGCGCTGTCATCGCGCCCGATTTGCCGAATCGGGTCTAAGGCTGCGTAGATCGCTCGGATGGCTTTTCCGGAATCACCTCCTTGAAGCCATCGTCGTGGCGGCGCACCTTATGCCGCTATCACGCGGGTTTTGTGCCTGCATCATGGTCTATTCAGTTTTCAACGTTCAACGAAAGGCTTCGTGGAGAATGTCCCTTCACCTATCATCTTTTTTAGGGCATTTTTGCACCCTGTTTTTGAGCTTACGGGAAAAATTTTTTGATTTTCTTCATTGCGGAGCCAATGCTTTTGGAAATGTTCTGGTGTCTGATGCCCTCAATCCGCCCAATTTCATCAACGGTCATTCCGCCAACGTAGTACATCCAAAGTCTGCGGAACTGTGTTTCCGTCAGCTTGTCCCTGATCTGAGAAACCATCGTGGAAGCCATTCTGCGCCGCTCAGATTTCTCGTGCTGGCGCTCCATAACCACATCAATGGCAGGAATGGAAAGTGCGGCTTCGGACAGGACATCAATGGACGTATTGTGTTTCCCCTCTACCACATCCTGATTGTCCTCAGTGCGGTAGTTTCCATCCGACCAAGATTTCCATTTCAGAAATTCTTCCTCGCTGGCAAAGTCCTCGCGGGTCAGGCGGACGATGACTTCATTGGCGTCCATATAAACGATGGCATCGGGGTCTTTCTTATTCAGCGCATAGATGCTTTTTCTATTAAACATTTTGTTCCTCCGTTCAGATCCGAGTGGGTAAAAAGGCCTGAACGAAGGGCGGCAGGGAGCGGCAGCCCACGGCGGAGAAGTGCCGTGAACGACAAAAAGCGCCCACACAGGCATAAAAGCCTGTATGGGCGCTTGGGCGCGGTTCAGTATGGAAATTGTCGGCGGCTGTCGGAGGGCATAGGTATCCTACGGTGTCCGGGTATCGCCCGGTTATGCTCCCGGCGCGGCTCGTCGCCGCAGCATTAGCGGCACCTCCTGTGCTCTCCTGTCATACGCATAGGTCCCTTTCATCTGAAAAATGTTGGGACAGCAAAAACGACGGCTGCCCCGTACAGAGCAGCCGCCGTTTTCCCTATACCATACGCTGCTTTTCAGTACCGCAAGGATGGGTGTCCTGTTATCGTCGTATTCTGATTTCTTTCAGGGCATTTCCGGCTTCCTCACCAGCTTGACGGTGAACGCCTGTTCCGTGGCCCCCTCCGGCAGCAGCTTTGCCATGACCACAAGCCGCTGATTGCCGCTGTTGGCCTTGTCATACTTCCGGCAGCAGGTGGAGAGGGTCAGGAAGGTATCCCCCTCGGAGAAGGTCACACCGTCAATATCCAGCCAGTTTTTCCGCGCAACCGTCTCAAAGAAGCTGGTCAGGTCATCTCCCGTGGGATCAGGCGCAATATAGTCAAAGCCAATATCCGTGACGAATAGAGCGGTGATCTGGAAAATCATGTCCTCACCATCCGCAGAGAGATGGATATACGGATGCTCCTTTACGAAGTCTGCGTCCATATAACGGTAGAGCTTGGTGAACCGCACGCCGTCCGGGTCGCAGCTGCTGGCGGAGTGGCCGAAAATGGTGGTGTTTTTGTCCAGCTTATCCCTGCCGCCGATTTCGTTTTCACAATGGGCATACCAGCAGCCCCACATGGCATACTCACCGTTTTCATCCAGCTTCAGGTAATAGCCGTTGTCCTCCGCCTGCATCACGGGGTCGTCCACCTCCGCGCCGGGAATATACAGCCATGCCACGGTGTCGAGGTTCTTCGCTCTGGCTTCCGCCAACTCTGTCTGCCTGTCCACCGAGGGGATAACTTCGCCTGCGGGAGTCGCTGATGGCTGAGGCGCAGATGTGCCGGGAATGTCGATAGGCTCCGTCTCTTTCTGATAGCAGCCCATGACTGCCGTGGTCATAGCAAAGAGAAGGACGGCCATGCAGATGATCGGACGAATGATTCTTGTGATTCTTTTCATAATGCTGTCTCCTTGCCGCGCTGGGATAGCGGCGCAGCTCAAAATGTCATTGATTTGTTTCTTGTAGCGAAAAGAGAACAGCGCAGCTTCGGGGCGAGATGCCCGTCCACTGCGCTGTCCGATGTTCGCTTATGGGGTCATGCCAGCGGCTTTGATGTTTAGCCGTATGTCAGCCGTTCACTTCTTGCAGCGCCAGAGGAAGGTCACGATCTGCGCTCTGGTGCAATCCGCGTCGGGGCTGAATGTGGTGTTGGTGGTTCCCTTGGTGATGTCCTCCTTGGCCGCCCACAGAACCGCATCAGCATAGTAGGCGGCGGACTTCACATCGGCAAAGGGATTGGCTGTACCCGCTGCCGGAGACTTCTCGGAACGCCACAGGAACGCGACGATCTGGGCGCGGGTGCAGGTCATGTTGGGGCTGAACGTGGTGTCGCTGGTGCCCTTGGCGATGCCGTTCTCCACCGCCCACAGCACAGCGTCGTAGTAGTAGCTGCCTGCGGGGACGTCGGCGAAGGGCATGGTGCGGGTTTCGGGCTTGGGACTGCCAGCGGCACGCCACAGGAAGGCCACGGCCTGCGCACGGGTGCAGATGCCGTCCGGGGCGAAATGGGTAGCATCGGTTCCCTGCGTAATACCGTTCCCCACTGCCCAATCCACAGCGTCCTCATAATAGCTGCCGGTGGCTACATCCACAAACACGCCGGTCTGGGGGTTGCCGTTGGCTTTCATAAAGATGACCTCGATGGTATGGGTTCTGCTGACATTCTCAAAGGTGTAGGACTTCACCGCGCCGATGCTCTTGCCATCGATCTTGACGTTGGAGACGGCATAGCTCTTATCTGGGGTGATGGTAAAGGTCTGATCCCTACCCTCACGGACGCTGACGCTGCCGGAGGGAGAAATAGAGCCGCCCGCCCCGGCAGTTGTCTTGATGGTGTAGTAGCTGTCGTACCAACCGCCGCCACTGCTGGACTTGTGATACAGCTCAACCTCGCCGGTCAGGGTCGTGTAGTTGTCATCATCAGGCGTGAAGCGCCATTTGTAGGTCGTGTTGGCCTTGACCGTGGTATCGTCGGGCAGGGGCTCGCCCTTGTCATCCACCCATTCCAGCTTGCCGTCACTGGGATTCAGAGTGCTTCCCTTGGTGGTCAGCGCCGCGTCCTTCAGCGTCTTGCCGCTGGTGGTGATCTTGGTGTAGTTTGGCTCGCCGGTAGGCGTGGCCGGTTTGATCATGAGCACGAAGGGAGCGCTGGTGACGTCGTTGTAGTCGTTGTCGCCCGCCTTAGTCGCGATGACGCTGACAGAGCCGACCTTGACGGGAGTCAGAACGCCGGTTTCGGGATCGATGGTCGCCTCGCCGGTGCTCGCGTCTGTGTCGATGCGGTAGGTCACTGTGCCCGTGCCGGAGCCGCCAGTGGTGGTCAATGTCAGTGTCTGACCGTAGACCACACTACCCACACCGGTGATGGTCAACGGCTTCTGATCGTCCTTTTCTGTCAGAGTGACGTTCAGCGTGATGGTAAAATCCTCATAATTGTCACAGGACGCCTTGAGGGTGATGGTGATCTTGTCACCCGCCTTGCCGCCGGAGATGGCATAGGTCAGCAAGCTGCCGTCCGCTGCGAAGTCTTGCTTGGACAGGACGATGCTCGCCTCGCTGCTGAACGTCCAGTCCTGCCCGGCGGGCAGTCCGGCCCAGTCCGGCGTGTAGGTGTGATCCGAGGCGTCCGTGTACTTCTGCTCCAGCTCGACCGTTTTGAGGTTGCCGCCATCTGCCTTGTTCACCGTGACTTCAAGTTCAATGTTCTCCACTGTGTTGTAGTTTTTGGTGTCCTTCGGAGTGAACTTTGCCTGGAAGGTCTTGGCGGCAGTCGAAGCGCCGCCCACAGATTCGCTGCTATCCATCCAACTCCAGCCGTCCGGCAGCGTCACATCCGCCAGCGTCTGACCGTATTTTGCCGTCAGCCCGGTGGGAACGGTGTAGGTCGGCGTTGCCTTTGCTACCACAAATTCGCAATACACAGCTTCAAATCCGTAGTAGTTATCCGTATCACCAATGCTGGCGTACATACGGTAGGTACCGGCGTTCAGCGCGGGCGGATTCTGAATATCCCACGTCTGAACGGAGCCGCTGTCCGCAGCGGCATAACGGTAGGTCACTTGAGCATTCAAATCGCCCGTCCGGTCCGTCAAGGTCGGTGTGCTGGGCGTTTTACCGTAAGTATAGCCCGCCATGCTGACCTTGCCGTACGGTTGAGCCTTTTCGACAGTGATATTCGATCTTCCCGAAATCGTTAAATACTTCTCGGTGTCAGTCGGTTCGAAAATCCACTCGGCTGCATAGGTACCGTTCCCAACCACGGGTATATGCGTGCCGTCCACCCATTCAAAGGTTCCATCGACATCCACGTTGTTGACATTATCATGGAGCTTGCCGGAGAGAGCGATGGTATTCAGGGCGTCGCCGTAGGTGATGGCGTTCTTGCTCAGCGTCGGTGTGCCGGTGGGAGTGATCCTGTTCTTCGCAATGACGTTGATGGTCAAGATGATATCCTGATAGTTGCTCGTGGAGACGGTAACAGTGATCGTGCCGAATTGTCCTTCGTCCGTGCCGCTTCTGTTTGCGTCCAGTGTCAGCTCGCCGGTCTTGCCGTCTACAAGGGTAATAAAGGAGCCAACGCCCAGATTGGTATCAACCTTCCTGTCATAGGTGATCGTGCCGTAGTCGCAGGGAGCAGTCAGCTTCGGCAGCAGCGTTGACAGGTCAAAGGAATAGGTCTTGTGCAGGCCGTTGGTGATGGTCAGCGTACCGGACTGGATATTTGTGGGTGCGGCGGCCTTGGTGATGGTGAAGTCCTGGGTTTTCTCCTTGATGACGTAGTTGCCGCCTGCAACGTCCTTGATGGTCACCCGGCCGGTACCGGCGTTGGTGTTGTTGGAATACTCTACCGTGTATTCGTCTGTCGGAATGACCTCATTTCCGTCCTTGAGGGTCACGGTCGGCTCCAGCGCATCGCCGGTGTAGGTGCAGGATGCGACTTCAATCGCGGGTGTCACTTCTCTTGGCGTAATCTTCCACTTGACCGCGGCCTTACCGGTGTAGTTGCCGGTACCCTCGATAGTCAGGGTGAGGCTGTCATTGACATTGGTGGCCGTGTTGCCGCTTACAATACGGTAGGTAATATTTTCAGTCCATTTTTCCAGTGCCACACCGGTAATCTTCGGCGATTGCTCCGCCGCGTTGTATTCGAGGTCGGCAGATTCCAGCGTAATCACTGCGCCCTCGATGGACTTGGGAGCGACCTCGACAGTTGCGGTGTCGGTTACGGTTGCGTATTCCTCGGAATCCGGAGTGAACGTCCATTCGACACTATGACCAAGCGTACTCGCGTCCAGAATCGTATTGTCCGGTTGCTGCCACGAGAAAGTGCCCTCGACCTTTGCGCCGGTATTGGGGTCTTTCATCTTGCCCGAAATTTCGCTCTTGCTCAGTGTGTCACCGTAGGTAATCGGCGTTGCGGTGATCTCGCCGTCCAGCACGGGAACGATCTTGTTCTTCGCGATGACTTCAACGGTCAGGAGCATGTCCTGATAGTTGTCCGTGGTGATCTTGACGCCTACGGTTCCGACGGAACCTTCGGTCTGAGATTCGACAGCCGGGACAGTCAACTGGAACTCATCGTTTGATGTGATCATTGCCGTCGAATTTGCGTAGCCGCCCTCTCCAATCAGATCGAAGTTGCAGGCCTCATATTTGATGGAGCCGTACTTACAATTATCGCCCAGCGTCGGCAGCGCGGGAAGATTGACCAAGTAAGTCTTTGCCAGCCCGTTGATAACGGTCAGCTCTACGGGCTGCACTGTGGGCGCAGCGGCCTTGGTGATGGTGAACCGGTTCACATCATCGGTCGCGAAAACGTCGCTGACCTTTGTGGTACCTTCCGACTTACCTTCAAACACATAGTTATTGCTTGTGAGCGTCATGGTGAAGGAAAGCGCCTTTCCGTTTCCGACCTCCGGCGAGGGCAGATAACTCCCGTCCGCCTGCTTACTGGTAAATTGGGCGTCAGAGAAGGAGAGCGCCGTATCGGGAAGTTTAATCTTCGCCGTTTTGCTGAGGAACGTCAGCTTGTCCGCAGTGAGCGTGACATCTGCACTGCCGTCGTAGGTCTTGGAGATTGACGAAACAGAGAGAAGGCTGATCGGCAGCGGGTCGATGGTCACGGTGAACGTACCGGTAGCTGGTTCGTGGTTCGCGGCTTCCGCCTTGTAGTAAACGGTGTATGTGCCCGCGTCGGTGAATGTCGGTACGCCCGAAGTATAGTTGCCATCTTCCTTGTCGCTGTAGGTGAACGTCACGGGAGTGCTGTCTACGCTTTGTCCAGACGCGATGATCGATGCGATCTGTTCCTCGCCGGTGTAATACATGCTGGATGCTTTCACGGAAACGGTCAGCTCCGCCGGTTTGACCTTGATGGTCACAGTTTCGGTCACGGTCGCGTATTTCTCGTAGCCCGCAGCCGGAGTGAACGTCCATTCGGCTTCATAGTCGCCTGCGTTAGGATTGATCGTGCCGTCCGTCCACGCGAACGTACCGTTAACGGATTTGCCGGTGTCGGGATCCTTCATCGTGCCCGAAATCCGGCTCTCGCTCAATGTCTGGCCGTAGGTAATCTCGCTTGCAGTGATTGTGCCGTCCGGCGTGGGCTTGATCTGGTTCACCGCGTTGAGGACGAGCGTCAGTTGAAAGTTTTCGTAGTTGGTGGTGGTGACCGTCACTTTGACGGTACCGATCTGGCCGGTCGCTGTTCCATCTTTCGCATAGAGACCTACCAAAGTCAGCTTGCTCCCCTCAAATTCCGCTATCTCCGGGTCGAGATAATATCCATGAGCGGTGAAGTTGATAGCAGTCTGCCGATTCCCCAAATCGTAGCGCACTGTGCCGTAATCTCCATTGGGCGCTTCGGGCAGCAGCTTGCTGAAATCGTAGGTGTACGTCTGCTGTGTGCCGTTGATTACGTTCAGTGTGTCGGTCGGGATATTCATGGGCGGGGCGGCCTTATTGATCTGGAAGGTCTTATCATCAAAATCCGCGCCGTTCAGTGTAAAGTCCTTTTGGGTCGTGCCGTCTTCAAAGACATAGCCCGCATTCTTTAACTCGATGGTGAAGGAGACAGTCTTTTTCTGGCCGGCATCGGCGGAATCATAGTGGGCGTTGGACACCTCATAATCTGTACCCTTACCGCTGCTTTGCAAGACCTCAATGGCGGAATACACGCTCTTGCGTCCTGCCTGGATGCCATGCTCCTGCCAGAATGCAAGGATATCTGACACGGAGGCAGGATGTTTATCATCTGTACGTTTATATAAATACCGCTGTAAGAGCAACAGTCCGTATTGGGATCCGTTTTTCATGCTGAGACCTCCGGTCCAAATTCATATCTTCTCTTATAGTTTAATGAGCGGATCTTATTCCGTCAACTGTTTCTGACTCCGTGATGGTCAGGCGCATCGCATTTTGTCTGCACTATTGCTTTATAATAGAATACCAACGGCCTGCACAAGACCTATTCTCTTGCTCTCTCAACGCTGCTGCCGAAGCTGACTGCTCCCTGTGACTATGGCTCAATCACCTATGACAAGAAGGTTGTTACCGATCTGGGCACTGGCTCCTTTATTACCCTTGTAAACGGCAAGACCGGTGAACTGACGCTGGAAGCAAACAGAAGCGGCACAGACGAAGGACGACTCGGCACGATCACTGTTACAATCTCCACGAGCAACTATCAGGATATCACTCTGACCATCAACGTCAGCGCGGAAAACAAGATCACTCCGCAGGCGGACGGCGCAGTGACGGCAACGGACATCACCCATGGTCAGACACTGAATGACAGCAAGATCGCGGGCAAGGTGAAGGACGGCGACAAGATGGTTAACGGTACGTTCGCATGGGTGGACGGCACAGGCGCTGTATCCTACCGCATTGACACTGCTAACAGCACAGGCGAGGCGACCATCGATCCCAACACCGGCGTTCTGACTCCAGTCAAGGTCGGCTCCGTGAGCGTCATCGCAACCAAGGCGGGCGACAACGACTACAACGACGTCACTAGTGCTCCCTTCGTGCTCATGATCAAACCGGCCACGCCCACCGGCGCGCCGAACTACACCAGAATCACCATAAGCGGTAAGACACTGAAGGACGCGGCGCTGACCATCGAGGGCAGCACGCCGAACCCCAATGACGGCAAGCTGGAATGGGTGGATGACAAGGAAAATGTCCTATCCGGCAATACCACGGTCAAGGACAACACGGCCTACAAGTGGCGCCTCACGCCTACTGACACCAACTACACGACACTGACCGGCGAGGTTGAGCTGTATCACAAGTCCAGCGGTGGCGGCAGCGGTGTGACGGCTCCCTCCATCACGGTCCCCGTTTCCTCTGAGCAGGAGACCGTGAAGGTGGATGCGATCGTTTTTGGCAGCACCGCAGCCGTGGAGGTCACCGACAAGCAGCTCGATCAGGTCACTTCGGGCGGCGACATCGTCACCGTGGACGTCTCCGGCCTTAAGGACGTGGACAGCGCCAAGGGCACCGGCGAGACGACGTTCAGCCCCAACGCAGATTGCACCAGAGCGCAGATCGTAACCCTCCTCTGGCGTTGCAAGAAGTGACCCAGCTGAACAGCAAAGCCGCTGACATGACCACATAAGCGAACATCGGACAGCGCAGCGGATAGGCTTTTTGCCATGACGCTGCGCTGTCCTGATTTTATATTCCGCATGTTTCCATACTATCGTAAACGGTAAATAACCCGTACCTGCTAAAGCGGGAACAAATATGTCATACTTGTCGCGGGGAGGGTTCTTAATACTCCTCGCGGCATTACATATAGGGAGGTCTGTGCATGGAATACGGCTACGCGAGAATTTCCACAAGAGAACAAAATGAGGAGCGCCAGCTCATCGCCCTGCGGGAGTTTGGGCGGAACGACGGCCAGATCATTCTGGATAAGCAGTCCGGCAAGGATTTTGACCGACGCGGCTACAGGAGGCTGCTGCGAAAATTGAAAGACGGCGACACCCTTGTCATCAAGAGCATCGACCGTCTCGGGCGAAATTATGAAGAGATCCTGGAGCAATGGCGCGTTATTACCAAAAAGAAAGGAGCGGCCATCGTCGTGCTGGATATGCCGCTGCTCGACACGCGCCGGAGCCGCGACCTGACCGGTACGCTGATCGCGGATATCGTGCTCCAGCTTCTGAGCTATGTGGCGCAGACGGAGCGTGAATTCATCCATCAGCGGCAGGCGGAGGGCATCGCTGCGGCAAAGGCGCGGGGCGTAAAGTTCGGACGTCCCTATAAGGAACTGCCCGCTGGATTTCAGGAGGTCAAGGCGCGTTGGGAGCGCGGTGAGCTGTCGGCGCGGGCAGCGGGCAAAGAACTGCACATTGCACACAGCACATTTTTGTACTGGGTGCGCGGCAATATATGTTAAAAAGTCGTTAAACGCGAGAATTGTCGGATATAAAAGTAGACCTTTTTGGGCACCTTGCTATTGATATTTTGGACAAAACGTGATACTATAAGGTCCTAAAAGAATCGTTTATTGGGTAATGGTCAACAAAGCCTACATTATTGACCACTGTCCGGCTATAAGGGAGATTGCCGGTTTGAGCGCCGAAAGGACGGGCTGGCGGATCGGAAGCAAGGGGTGAGCATGGATGCGAACATCGTTCTACGACTTTTGCGTAAAGCAGGGCCATAGGGCTCTGCTGGCGCAGTGGGACGAGGTTCGCAACGCGCCGCTTACGACTGGAAACGTTTCCTTCGGAAGTCATCAAAAGGTATGGTGGCAGTGCTCCAAGGGTCACAGTTGGCAGGCCAAGGTATACTCCCGCTCGGAGGGCAGCGGCTGCCCGTACTGCACCGGACGCAAGGAAACGCCTGAGAACTCGCTGGCGATACAGGTTCCTGCCCTTGAGGCTGAGTGGGATGCGGAGAAAAACACTCCGCTGAAGTTCGCCGACCTGACCATCGGCAGCCACAAAAAGGTCTGGTGGCGGTGCCCTGCGGGACATTCCTACGATTCGGTCGTCAAGAGCCGTGTGCTGGGCACCGGCTGTTCCGTCTGCGCGGGGCGTGTTGTTCTGCCGGACGAAAACTCCCTCGCGGCAAGGTATCCCGCACTTGTTGCCGAATGGGATACCGAGAAGAACGCTCCTCTATTGCCGACGCTGGTCGCCCCGGGAACGGTGAGAAAGGCCTGGTGGCGCTGTCCCAAGGGGCACAGCTACCGTGCCGCCATCTCATCCCGCGCGGGTGGTGGAACAGGCTGCCCATTCTGCGCAGGGCAAAAGGTCATACAGGGCGAAAATGACTTCGCTTCGCAATACCCGCAGCTTGCCGCCCAATGGGACCGACAGAAAAACGGCGCTCTGATACCGGAGGCAGTGACTTCCGGCTCCAACCGCCGCGTGTGGTGGCGCTGCGAAAAGGGACATTCCTATCCGGCTGTTATAGCTCACCGCGTGCGGAGTGGAAGCGATTGTCCGTATTGCTCCAACCACAAGATTCTGCCCGGCTTCAACGACCTCGCGACGATAGATCCGGTCGTTGCCTCGCAATGGCACCCGACGCGCAACGGCAGCCTTACACCGCAGCAGGTGACGCCCGGCAGCCGCCGCAAGGTCTGGTGGCTCTGCGATAAGGGTCATGCGTGGCGTTCGGTCATCAGCAGCCGCACGGGAAAGAAATGGTGCGGCTGTCCGATCTGCGCGGGCAGACCATTGAGCCAATGCACAGCGATTCTAAGTGAATCTCCGGCAGAGCCGGTGAAATAAGTGCCCACCTGCAGGGAGCTGCAGAATATATAAATCTCTCATAGGAGGATCAAAATGAAACGCAAAGCATTATCTCTCATTCTTGCGTTTGCCATGGCAGTCAGTCTGTTCACGGTAGGCGCAAGCGCGGCGGAGCCTACCTACGGCGACACCGCGGGCCACTGGGCCGAGGCCTCCATCGAACGCTGGAGCGGCTACGGCATTATCCAGGGCAGCAACGGCAAGTTTGACCCGGACGGTCAGCTTACCTGTGCACAGCTCGCCACCATTCTGGCAAGACTCCTGAAGCTGCCCGCCGCAAAGGACGCAGGCTTCATCGATAACCCGGCGGACGCCTGGTATTATGACGCCATCAACCGCTGTGCCGCCGCTGGCATTCTGAAAGGAAACGGCGATGGCACCGTGACGCCGAATGCGTCCATTACCCGTGAGCGCGCCATGGTCATGTTGGGCCGCGCTCTGGGTATCGAGCCCATCGAAAACCCCAATCTGACGCAGTTCACGGACGGTGCGCAGGTGGCGTCCTATGCCCGGGGCATGCTGGCTGCTCTGATCAGAGCCGGTATTGTGGGCGGCGTGACTGCCGACCAGCTGGCTCCTCAGAACAACATCACCCGCGCAGCCACCGTCACGATTCTTGACCGCGCCATCGGCACCTATGCGGACAAGGCTGGCGAGACGGTCAATGCCAATGGCAAGGGTATCGTCCTCGCTGTGGCAGACGATGTGACCATCACCGGCGAGGTGAACAAGCTGCTCGTGCCTGCCAATGACATCGAAGTGACCGTTAAGGGCAGCAAGAACATCGATTACATCGTAATCAGCGGCGACAACTCCAAGGTCATTCTGGACAACGCCTCCGCGGACAATGTGACGCTGGACGGTGAAAAGAGCGCAGTTGAGACCAAGAACGGCGCCAAGATCGACAATGTGATCGTAACCGAGAATGCTCCCGGCGCCACGGTCGATGTTGGCAGCGGCACCACCGTCGGCAATGTGGAGAACCATGCTGAGGATGCCACCGTCACCGGCAGCGGCACCGTGAAGAAAGTGGAGTCCGACAAGGACATCACCGTTAGGACCAAGGAAACCGACGTCAAGAACATCGGCGATGAGAAGATCACTGTCACCGACAAGAGCGGCAAGGATACCACGGTCGGTACCACCGGCTCCGGCTCCTCCACTACCGTGAATAAGGGTACCACCAGTTCCGGCGGTGGCAGCTATACGCCTCCGGCGCAGCACACCCACACCTGGGATGCAGGCGTCGTGACGAAGGAAGCGACCTGTACAGAGGCTGGAGTCAAGACCTTCACCTGCTCCTGCGGCGCGACTTACACTGAAGACATCCCCGCCAAGGGCCATAATTATAATAATGGCGTGTGCAGCAATTGTGGCGATAAGCAGCCGGAAGTCAAGGCAACCGAAAAGGCTTGGGATGCTTTGGATGCAAAGCTAGCAGGAATCAAGGGAAATGACGGCGCAGTGCTGGTTACCGCGAAACGGGAGGGTACTGCATACACGCTGAAACTGAATGTGGATGCAATTCAGTCCGGCGCGGCAGCTTTTGGTGATGATTTCCTCACCGGTCTTGCTACCAACCTGAAGAACGCTTTGGATGAAAACTTTGGCCGCTATGTGCTGACTGCGGATGGTCAGGATGTTTACAACAAGGGTACTTTCCAGAACACCGCACTGAAGAACGCCCTGTTCTCTGTGGCTGACGGTTTCTTTTATACGCTCAATCACATGACAGAAGAAAACGGTGTTTATACCTATAAGACTGTCAACGCCAAAGTGACCGGCGACAATACCTATGCATTCACGATTGCTGTTCAGCTCGAGGGCGAGGATGTTGCTAAGGTGAAGAGTCTTGCCGGAACGCTGGCTGACCACCTGCAGATGGAGATGCTGGATAGCGACGCCATCAACAGCCGTTATGGTATTACCGTTAATGAGAGCAAGGCCATTGTGGTCACGATGGAAATGCCGGGCAAACTGATGCAGGCAGGCGTGGATAAGATTGGAAGCGGTGAAGACGCTCAGAAAGCATTTGATGGCGACGGTGTCACCGTTAGCGCCTTGCTGGGTATCATGAATAGCATCGATTCCTTGGACGGCGTGTTGGGTAGTAATGCCAGTGATGTGAATTCCGTATTGAATACGGTTAACAGCAACGCTAATGTTGTAAACAAGGTTCTGAGCAAGATGACCGCTAAGGTTACTGCCCAGAATGGAACTACGGCTAACTTTGACATGACCTTTACTCCCAGCAATACGGGCAATGCATGGAAAGACTTCATGGCTGGTGTGATCGCTATGACCGGCAGTGATGAAGGCAGTGTTGGTGCGATGAAACCCAACCAGTTTAAGGTTGCTCAAGAAGGCACTTATAAAGATTACTACTATGCTGTTCCTGTGACTGTGACAATTGATTTGGATAGTTCTATGGGCTTCCAGGCAACGGAAACGGTTGTTGTGGTTATGCACATTGACTTTACCAAGTATTCCAAGACCGGCACTGCCAGCGTATCTGCTGCTGAGCCCACTGAGACTCCTGCTGCAGCGGAGACTTCTGCCGAATAAGGATTAGTTTGGGAAATTGAAAAACTCTGATTGATTGTCCCACGCATGGGGCAGGGACAAGCGCCCTGCCCCATGCGGTTTTCCCGTTTCTCCCAGCACTGGTGTAGCTGCAGCAATGCTGAGAGAAG
>ERZ834382.2264-NODE-2264-length-13945-cov-5.734917_pt1 | contig 13945 bp, 10 predicted proteins | sample MGYA00519692_ERZ834382 | MGnify/ENA primary metagenome ERZ834382 (study PRJEB31850, sample SAMEA3708751) | human gut metagenome | biome: human gut; feature: human-associated habitat; material: faeces | place: China | collected 2014 ...
ACCCGGTAGACCCCTTCCTGATTGTCCAGCTCCATGAGATCACGGCTGAATTCCCGGCCCAGCACCGCGTAGGCGGCGCTGCGCAGCTTGCCGTCACCGGGGGTGACATACTGCAGCTTGCCTTCCCGGACAAACTTGAAGCTGACCTCGGGGTGGCTCAGGGCCACATGGGCCACAATATCCGCCACAAAGGTACCCTCGCTGGAATCCTTTTTGAGGAACTTCATCCGGGCCGGGGTGTTGTAGAACAGATCCTGCACCCGGATGGTAGTGCCCACGCCGCGTGCACCGGGCTCCAGCGGATAATCCTCGCCGCCCTCGATGCGGTAGACGGAGGCGCACTCGTCGTTCTCAGTACGGGTCAGTACTTCTACCCGCGCCACGCTGGCAATGGAAGCCAGCGCCTCTCCACGGAAGCCCAGGGTGTGGATATGGTTCAGATCATCCTCCGTCCGGATCTTACTGGTGGCGTGGCGGATGAATGCCGTGGGGATATACTCTGCTTCAATGCCCGAACCGTTGTCGCTGATCTCGATCAGCTTCACGCCGCCTGATTCAATGGTCACGGTGATCTGGCTTGCCCCGGCATCAATGGCGTTTTCCAGCAGCTCCTTCACCACGGAAGCAGGCCGCTCCACCACCTCACCGGCTGCAATGAGCTCTGCCGTGTGCTTGTCCAGAACATGGATGACTGCCATATTCGTTCCCTCCCCTGTTTTTTAGGATTTTTCAGAAAATCAGCCGTTCAGGCTGCCCTTCAAGGTCTTTTTCAGCTCGTACAGGAAATTCAGCGCTTCAATGGGGGTCAGCGTTTCCACATCCAGCGCATCCAGTTTTTCCAGCACCTCGCTGGGCACTGCGGGAGAGTTATACTCCTGCAGCGCGTCAAAGTCCATCTGCTCCACCTTGTTCTTGGGGGCAGTGGCTTCCAGTGCGCGCAGCACCTCGTGGGCGCGGCGGGTCACGGTGCCGGGCAGACCGGCCAGCTTTGCCACCTCGATGCCATAGCTGTCATCGGCAGGGCCGCGGACGATGCGGCGCAGGAAGGTGATGTCCTCACCCCGCTTTTTCACCGCAATGTTGTAATTTTTCACGCCGCTGATGGTGCCCTCAAGGTCTGTCAGCTCGTGGTAATGGGTGGCAAAGAGGGTTTTGCAGCCCAGTCCCTTGGCCGGGTCGCTGATGTGTTCCACCACGGCACGGGCAATGCTCATGCCGTCAAAGGTGGACGTGCCGCGTCCGATCTCATCCAGCACCACCAGACTGCGGGAGGTAGCGTTCTTCAGGATCTCTGCCACCTCGGTCATCTCCACCATAAAGGTGGACTGACCTGCCGAAAGGTCATCCGACGCGCCGATGCGGGTAAAGATGGCATCCACTACACCCACATGGCACTCTCTGGCCGGAACAAAGGAACCGATCTGTGCCATCAGGGCAATCAGCGCATTCTGGCGCATATAGGTCGATTTGCCTGCCATGTTAGGGCCGGTGATGATGAGGCAGCGATCTTCGCCGCAGTTCAGGGTGGTATCGTTGGGTACGAACAGACTGCCCTTGAGCATCTGCTCCACCACAGGGTGGCGGCCCTCCACGATGGTCAGCTGGTCGCTCTCATCCACAGTGGGGCGGCAGTAGTTGTTTTCTGCTGCCACCTGAGCCAGAGCGGCCAGCACGTCCAGCTCTGCCACGGCGTTGGCTGTACGCTGGATGCGGTCAAGCTGGGCACCAATGCTTTCCAGCAGCTCATTGAACAGCCGGTGTTCCAGAGCGATCAGCCGCTCGTGAGCACCCAGGATCTTATTTTCCAGCTCCTTGAGCTCCTGGGTGATGTAGCGTTCGCCGGTGGTCAGGGTCTGCTTGCGGATGTAGCTCTCCGGCACCTGTGCCTTATAAGAGTTGCTGACCTCGATGAAATAGCCAAAAACATGGTTATAGCCGATCTTCAGCTTGGGGATGCCGGTCTCCTGCCGCAGGCGGGTCTCGAGCTGAGCCAGCACGCCCTTGGTGTTATCGCGGATGGAACGCAGCTCGTCCACCTCGGGGTGGTAGCCCCTGGCGATGACACCACCATCCTTCAGGGTAGAAGGTGCGTCAGGGTCCACAGCAGCATAGATCTTGTCCTTGATATCGCTCAGCGGGTCGATTCTGGAGACGATCTCGCTGATTTCGGCACAGCCGCAGCTCTCGGCCTGCTGGCGCAGACTGGGCAGGCGTTCACAGGTCTGTGCCATGGCATAGATCTCTTTGGGCGTGGCCGAACCGTAGACCGTGCGGGTCATCATACGTTCCAGATCGGCGATGTAATGCAGTTCTTCGATCAGATCGCCGCGCTGTACGGTCTGGTTGACCAGGCTTTCCACAGCATCCAGACGGTGGTTGATGGCATCGCTGGAAAGCAGCGGCTGCTCGATCCAGGTGCGGAGCAGCCGCTTGCCCATGGCAGTGCTGGTCTTGTCCAGCACCCAGAGCAGAGTCCCCCGCTTCTCGCGGCCCCGCAGGGTCTCGGTGAGTTCAAGGTTGGCCCGCGTCACCGGCGAAAGCTGCATATACTGGGCTTCGTTGTAGCTGATGACGGTCTTCAGGCGCTCCACACCTTTGATCTGGGTGGTGTGCAGGTATTCCAGAAGTGCGGCCATGGCAAACCGCACCAGACCTTTTTTATCAATAGAGGTCGTCTCATCCCAATTGCGGCCAAACTGGTTTTCCAGCGAGATGGCCACCAGGCCCGGGGCGTAGCGCTCCTCTTCCACCAGCTCCACAGAGCAGGTCATGTTCTTTTTGATATAGCCGGTCAGCTCACGGCAGTCCAGCATTCCGGGATTCATCAGCACCTCGCTGGGATGGTAGCGGCAGAGCTCCGCAATCACGGCAGGCACGATCTTCTCCCGTTTCAGCTCGGTGATATGGGCCGTGCCGGTGGAAACATCGGCAAAACAGATGCCCGCCGCATTCCCTTTCAGAAAAATGCTTGCAATGTAGTTGTTTTTGTCATCCTGCAGCATACTGCTCTCGATGACAGTGCCCGGCGTGACCACCCGGATGATATCGCGCTTGACCAGTCCCTTTGCCTTGGACGGGTCCTCCATCTGCTCACAGATCGCCACCTTGTATCCCTTGGCGATCAGGCGGGCCACATAGCCCTCGTAGCTGTGGAAGGGCACGCCGCACATGGGGGCACGCTCTTCCATGCCGCACTGCTTGCCCGTCAGGGTCAGGTCCAGCTCCCGGGAGGCGGTCAGCGCATCGTCAAAGAACATCTCATAAAAGTCGCCAATGCGGTAAAACAGGATCTCGTCCTTATACTGCTTCTTGATGTCCATATACTGCTGCATCATGGGCGACAGTTCTGCCATAATCGTTCACCTTTCCTGCGGGCTATGCCGCTTTGCTTCTTTCCGTCGGTTTGCAGTAAGTAACTGCGAATGGAAGGAAAACGCGGCCTGCGATTTGCAGCCGCGTTCTCGTTTTGCCTGTTAGTGGCAGCCGCCGCAGGTGGAGCAGCTGCCGGTGCAGGATTCACTGGGCTCCTGCACAGTCATGGGGTCGCCGCCGTTCATTGCGGTGTTGATGATGGCATCAATGTAGTTGACCAGGTTCTCGCAGTCGCGCTTTGCCTCGTTGTAAGCAGTCATACCCTCGTCAGCCATGATCTTGCCATACAGGTCGTTGACCTTGGTGTTCAGCTCGGCGATGCGCTCATCACTGCGCTCGCTCTTGCTGATCTCGTTGTTCAGATCCATGCGGGCCAGATTGAACTCCCCGATGAGATTCTGCAGCTCCTCATCCTTGTCGTTTGCCTTGCGGGCCTGATCCAGAGCCAGGTAACGGGGGTCAGTCTGCAGTGCCATGGCGGCGCGCTTGAACAGATCGATGCAATCCATAATCAAAAATCTCCTTTGATGTGTTTGTTTTTATAGTTAGATTATCATTGAGGCCGGTGTGCCCCGGGATCACGTTTCCAGTTCGCCCAGCAGGACGGTGGCGCGGGCACCGGTCAGGTGCACTTGTGCGTAGCTGCCCATCAGGGCGGGGTCTGCGGCAAACTCCACGGTTAGGTTGTTGTCCAACCGGCCGGAGAGGGTTCCGTCGCTGCGGCCATAGCCTTCCACCAGCACACGGACAGTCTGGCCCACCTGCTGCCGGACCAGATCCATTGCAATCTCGTCCTGTACCTTGAGCAGACGGGTCATCCGGTCGGTTTTCTCCGCGCGGGGGGTGGGGTCGGGCATTTCAGCTGCCTTGGTGCCGGTACGCTTGGAGTAGATAAAGGTGAACAGCTGCATGTAGCCGACTTTCTTCACCAGTTCCAGCGTGCCCTGGAAATCCTCCTCCGTTTCCCCGGGGAAGCCCACGATGATATCGCTGGAGAAGGTGATGCCGGGCACCTTTTTGCGGGCGTACTCGATCAGCTCCATATACTGCCCGATGGTGTAATGGCGGTTCATCTTTTTCAGCAGCTCATCCGAGCCGCACTGCACCGGCAGGTGCAGGTGTTTGCACAGGTGGGGCTGGGCCGCAATGGTGTCGATCAGCTTGTGGCTGGCATCCTTCGGGTGGCTGGTCATAAAGCGGATCTGGTAATCGCCGGGCACAGCGCAGAGCAGATTGAGCAGATCCGCAAAGTCCACCTGTTCCTCCAGGCCCTTGCCGTAGCTGTTCACGTTCTGGCCCAGCAGCGTGATCTCCTTGTATCCTGCTTCCACCAGCCCCCGGAACTCCGCCAGGATATCGCCGGGCTTGCGGCTCTTCTCACGGCCCCGCACATAAGGTACGATGCAGTAGGTGCAGAAATTGTCGCAGCCGTACATAATAGGCAGCCAGGCACGGAACTCACTCTCGCGCCGGATGGGGATGTTCTCCACGATGACCGGGCGCTGGGCAGGCTCCATCAGCACGCGCTTATGCTTCTGCAGCTTCTGAGCAATGAGCTGGGGCAGGGTATCGATGCCATCCACACCAAAGACCAGATCGACATAGGGATAGCTCTTGCGCAGCTTTTCCACCACATGTTTCTGGTTGGCCATGCAGCCGCACAGGCCGATCATCAGGCCGCGCTTTTTCTCCTTCAGGCCCTTCAGCGCACCCACATTGCCGAACACGCGCTGCTCGGCGTGCTCCCGCACGGCGCAGGTGTTGAAGAGGATGAGGTCTGCATCCTCAGGCTTATCGCACAGGCCGTAGCCGATATCCACCAGCACGCCCTTGATGCGCTCGCCATCGTTGACGTTCTGCTGACAGCCATAGCTGTGTACAAAGGCCAGCGGCGGGGTGTCGTAAGCCGCACGCACCAGCTCCGCAGCCGTCTCGTTGTGTTCAAAGTTAATGTATTCCAATAAAAACCATCCTTATTTTTCAAAAGCTCTTTTTAGTATACCCTCTTTCTGCCATAAGGGCAAGTGGGAAACCGCAAATTTCAGAATCCTTCGGGGTAATTCAGCCTTCTGCCTGCTTTTTGGCGCACGCTTCACACAGGCCGAACAGCACCACAGCGCAGTCCTGCACCACAACATCCTTCTGGCGGCGCACCAGCCTCATCACCTGTTTCTCGTCCACATCGGCATCCACCACGCCGCCGCAGGCCGTGCAGTAGAGGTGGCTGTGCCAGCACAGGGTGTGGTCAAAACGATCCGCCCTGCCCGGAATGGACACCCGGCGCACCATGCCTGCCTCCACCAGACTGTTCAGGTTGCGGTAGACAGTGCCCAGGCTCAGGCCCGGGCACTCCGGGGCCGCCTTATCAAAGATCTCTTCGGCGGTGGGGTGGTCGCAAAGCTGCTCCACGGTGCGCAGCACCAGCTCCCGCTGTTTGGAATAACGCATCTTCCTCTCTCCTTCTCTTTCCTTTATACGTTCTCTTCGCCCTTGATCCGCGCCCAATATGCGCGGGAGGCCTGCTCGTTCTTGTTTTCTCCAAAGGTGTAGTATTTTGTGTTCTTGAGCACATCCGGCAGATACTGCTGCTCGACCCAGTGGTTGGGGTAATCGTGGGCGTACTTGTAGTTCTGGCCCTTTACCAGCGCGTCCTCGCCGTCATAGTGCTTGTTCTGCAGCTGGCGGGGAATGGGCCCGGTGCGTCCTGCCTGCACATCCGCAATGGCGGCGTTGATGGCATCATGGGCGCTGTTGGATTTTGGGCTGGTCGCCACCAGCACAACTGCATCCGCCAGGGCCAGCCGTGCCTCGGGCAGGCCCACCGCGTTGGCGATATCCACCGCCGCCTTTACGATGGGGATGATCTGCGGGTAGGCAAGGCCCACATCCTCGCAGGCGCAGACCATAAGCCGACGGCAGGCCGAGGGCAGATCCCCGGCTTCCAGCAGCCGGGCCAGATAGTGGAGCGCTGCATCCGGGTCGGAGCCGCGCATGGATTTCTGGTAAGCCGACACGATATCATAGTGGTCATCGCCGTCCCGGTCGTACCGCATGGCAGTGCGGCGGGTGACCTGCTGGATCATATCCAGCGTGATGTGCTTTCCCTCCGGTTCGGGAGCCGCCGCCGTCACTGCAAAATCAAGGCAGCCCAGTGCCTTGCGCAGATCGCCGCCCGCGCTCTCTGCAAGATAGGCACAGGCATCGTCCTCCATCCGGATGGGCGCGCCCTCACTCTCCGAAAGCTTTTTCAGGGCGTTCCGCAGCCCCTGCTCCACATCTGCAGCCGTCAGCGATTTGAACTCGAACACAGTGCAGCGGGAAAGCAGTGCGTTATAGATGTAAAAATAAGGGTTCTCCGTGGTGGAGGCGATCAGGGTCACCGTGCCGTCCTCAATGCACTCCAGCAGGCTTTGCTGCTGTTTCTTGTTCAGATACTGGATCTCATCGAGGTACAGCAGGATGCCCCCCGCCCCGGCCAGTGTGCCGATATCCTTGAGCACTGCCTTGATATCCCCCGTGCCGCAGGAGGTGCCGTTGAGCTTGTGCAGCGTCATGCCGCTGTTCTCGGCAATGATGCGGGCCACGGTGGTCTTGCCTGTGCCGGATGGGCCGTAAAAGATCATATTGGGGATATGCCCGCTCTCGATGGTGCGGCGGAACACCCGCCCCGGGGCCAGCAGATGCTGCTGGCCGCAGACTTCGGCCAGCGTTTTGGGGCGCATACGCTGCGCCAGCGGTTCATTCATCGGGCGTTCCCTCCTGTACTGCCCTGCTGTTCTGCATGGGCCTTATATAGAGATAGTATACCTCATTTTTACACGAACAGCAAGAGCAATAATGAAAATCATTCTCAGATGGATGCTGCAAATCCCATTTACAAAAAGGTCGAAACATGCTATTATCATAGTACATTTACGAGAAACGAGGGGTACAGATGAAGAAAGCTGCTGCGGCAGAAGATCTCTCTGCCAAAAAGGAGCTGGCGCTCCAGGTCATCGACCGGCTGAAAACAGAATATCCGGATGCAGCCTGCACGCTGGATTACGACCACGCCTGGCAGCTGCTGGTCAGCGTCAGGCTGGCGGCTCAGTGCACTGATGCCCGGGTGAACATTGTGGTACAGGACTTGTTTGCAAAATACCCCAGTGTAGCAGCGTTGGCTGCAGCAGAGCCCGAGGAGATCGAAGCCATCGTCAAGCCCTGTGGGCTGGGTCGCAGCAAGGCCCGGGATATCTCGGCCTGTATGCGGGTACTGCGGGACAAATACAACTGCAAAGTGCCCACCACCTTTGAAGAGCTGCTGGCACTGCCCGGCGTGGGCCGCAAGAGCGCCAACCTGATCATGGGCGATGTGTTCTGCAAGCCTGCCATCGTCACGGATACTCACTGCATCCGGCTTTGCAATAAGATCGGGCTGGTGGACGGCATCAAGGAGCCGCAGAAAGTGGAGATGGCCCTGTGGAAGATCATCCCGCCGGAGGAAGGCAGTGATCTGTGCCACCGCTTTGTGATGCATGGCCGGGCTGTCTGCAATGCCCGCAAACCCGAATGTGAAAAGTGCTGTTTGAACGATATCTGCCGGTACGCGGCAGAAAACGCCGTTCTTACAAAAGAAACCAAGGAGGCTTCTGTATGATTACATTGTCTATCCTGATCGTCCTTGCCCTGATCTGCGCTCTGGTGGGCGTGCTGATGGGCCTGTTCTCTCTGATCGGCCTGCTGGCTTCCCTGCTCGTGGGCGTGCTGGTAGGCGCTCTGGCCGGTCACATCGCCAACCGCTTCATGGGCACCCAGACCTCCACCGGCCGCAACATTGTGCTGGGCATTCTGGGCAGCTTTGTGGGTGAGTTTCTGTTCGGCCTCATCGGCATCCATGCCACCGGCAGCATCAGCTCCTTTGTTATCTCGGTGCTGGGTGCCTGCGTCTGCATCTGGGTGGATAACCGACTGTTCCACGATCGTTGACCGGTTTTCTCTGGTTGTTTGTCTTTGCTCTCCCCTCCGGGAGAGCTTTTTTATTTTCAGCCCCTTGACAGTTATATCGAGAAGCGATATAATGCATCCATGATATATCGCATAGCGATACAAAGCGAGGTGATATAATGGAAAATCCGGCACTGACGGAAACCACCTACTACATCCTGCTTTCCCTCTATCATCCGCGACATGGCTACGGCATCATGCAGGAGACCCAGCAGCTCTCCGGCGGAAGGGTACGGCTGGCTGCCGGAACCCTGTACGGTGCCCTGAATGCCCTGTGCGAAAAGGGGTGGATCTCTCCCCTGCCCATGGAAAGCGGAAGCCGCAAAAAAGAATACCAATTGACCTCCGCCGGGCTGAAGGTGCTCAAACAGGAGCTGGTCCGGCTGGAGGAGCTTGCTGCCAATGGCCGCACCATTTTACAGGAGGAACAGGTATGAGTGAAACAAAAACGCTGCATCGGAATTTCTGGGTCTGGGAATTTGAAAAAGAAGAACGCTGGCTCAACGAAATGGCGCAGGAGGGCTGGGCCCTGCAGAATGCCGGGTTCTGCACCTACACCTTTGAAAAGACGGAACCCGGCCAGTACATCATCCGGCTTGCCATGCTGGACAGTTCCCCGGATTTTGAAAGTTTCATGGAAGAGTTGGAAGCACAGAGCGTTGGGCATTGCTTCAGTTGGGGATATTTCCGCCGCAGCGCCCAGCTAGGTCCCTTTGATATGTTTTCGGATGTGGATTCTCGTATCTCCCACCTGAACAAAATTGGACAGATGGTGAGGCTGCTCTGTCTGGCAAACCTTCTCATAGGCGTTACCAACACCTTCAGCGGTGCATCACTGGCATGGCTGAACCTGCTTTGCGCCACGTTTTTGGCCTACGGGCTGGGACGCATCCGTGGCAAACAGGACACCTTGGAAGAAGAGCGCGCACTCCACGAGTGACTATTTTCCCTTTAGAACATCATTTTTTCAGAGTTTTCAAAAAGTTCATGTTTACCCGCTTGCATTCCGATGCAGGCGGGTATATTATTGTCACAAGCAAATAGTTATCATGTGTTAAGTATTTGCATCTGTCAAGTGATAAGGAGGATTCGTATGCCGCAGAAGAGTGCGCCGGAACTGTTCGCCGCGATCCATTATCTGCATCGGCTGAGCACGGAAGGCAAACGCGGTGCCAAAATGGCACTGGAAAGCTGCCCCAAGTGTCATTTCATCATGCTGGAAGGCGTGCTGATGACCATTGAAGAGCATGGCCAGAACGGCTCCATCTATGTTTCCGACCTGGCCGCCGCTGTCAAACAGCCCCTGCCAGCTGTTTCCCGCGCGCTTCGCCAGTTGGAGCAGGATGGGCTCATTGAGCGGATCACAGACCCCAACGACCGCCGCAAAACGCTAGTGCGCCCCACGGAAAAGGGGTTGGATGCCAGCCGCCAGGTCGAGGCCGCCATCAGCCGTTACTTTGAGCGGGTCATCTGCCGCATCCCGGAAGAGCAGCGGGAGCAGCTGTTCTCCCTGACCGGTGTACTGCTGGAGGCTGTGGAAGCGGAAAATGCGGAGCAACAAGCAAAATTGAAGGGAGAAAACGAAAATGGGTAAAATTTTCAAGCAGCTGGCCCGCCACTGGGCTGCCTGCCTTGCCGTGGTGGCTCTGCTGTTCGTGCAGGCCTACTGCGACCTTTCCCTGCCGGATTACACGAGCAAGATCGTGGACACCGGCATCCAGCAGGGCGGCATTGAAAGCCCCCTGCCGGAGACTGTGCGCCAAAGCACACTGGATGCCCTCTCGCTTTTGATGAGCGAAGAGGACGCAGACGCGCTACAGAATGCATACGGATATTATCTTCAGGACAACGGTGTTCTGAAGCTCCGCAGCGACCTGACCGATGCCGAGCGCACCGCTCTGGAGGAGGCCGTTACCACACCGGATATCGTGCTGTATATGGCGGCGGCGCAGAATGCCAACGCCCCTGCCGGGCAGAACGCTGCCGCCATGGCTCCGCTGTCCGGCTATCAGAGCGAGGACGAGACTGCCGGGGATGAAGCAGAAACCATGACCGCTGCTCCCACGGCGGAAGATCTGGATGCCGTCTGTGCCCAGTTCACAGCTCTGGCCCAGATGCCCGGTTTTTCCCGGGAAATGATCCAGCAGCAGCTGGCCAGCGCCATGGAACAGGTGGACGAGACCACCCTTTCCAGCATGGCAAGTCAGGCCACCCTACTGGTCAGCCTGGAATATGAGGCACAGGGCGTTTCCCATGATGTACAGATGGCCTACCTCTTCCGGGTGGGCGGCCAGATGCTGGCCCTGACCCTGCTGATGGTGGTCGTTGCCATTCTGGTGGGCCTGATCGCCTCCCGCGTCTCGGCTTCCATCGGCCGGGAGCTGCGCAGAGAGATCTTCTCCTCGGTCATCCATTTTTCCAACGCGGAGATCGAGAATTTCTCCACCGCTTCCCTGATCACCCGCACCACCAACGATATCCAGCAGGTGCAGTTTACCTGTGTCATCCTGCTGCGCATGGTGGCCTACGCTCCCATTCTGGGCATCGGCGGCGTGATGCACGTCACCCAGGGCAACACCGGCCTTGCCTGGATCATCGTGCTGGACGTGGCCGCTCTGCTTCTGCTCATCACGGTTCTGATGAGCGTCGCCATGCCCAAGTTCAAGATCATGCAAACTCTGGTGGACAAGCTGAACCTCGTCAGCCGCGAGATCCTGACCGGCGTGATGCCGGTGCGTGCATTCAGCCGCGAATCCTTTGAGGAAAAGCGTTTTGATGCTGCCAGCCGGGAGCTGATGGGCACCCAGCTGTTCACCAACCGCGCCATGGTGGCCATGATGCCCTTTATGACCCTGATCATGAACGGCACCAGCCTGCTCATCGTCTGGTTCGGCGGCAAGGCCATGGATGCCGGAAATATGCAGGTGGGCGAGATGATCGCATTCATCACCTACACCATGCAGATCGTCATGTCTTTCCTGATGCTGGCCATGGTGGCCGTGATGCTTCCCCGTGCCGGTGTGGCTGCTGACCGTATCGACGAGGTCTGCCGCACCAAGGCTTCCATCCATGATCCCGACGCTGCCACCGCAAAGCCCGCCCTTGAAAAGAAGGACTGGGATGGCGTGGTCCGGTTCGAGGATGTCAGCTTCCACTTCCCCGGTGCCGACAGCGACGCGCTGGAGCACATCAGCTTTACCGCAAATCCCGGCGAGACCACAGCCATCATCGGCTCCACCGGCTGCGGCAAATCCAGCCTGCTCAACCTCATCCCCCGCTTTTATGATGTCACTGGCGGCCGCGTGACCATCGACGGCATCGACGTGCGGGAGATGCCGCAGGAGCAGCTCCACAGCCTTTTGGGCTATGTGCCCCAGAAGGGTGTTCTGTTCAGCGGCACCATCGAGAGCAACCTGAAATTCGGCGGTGCGCAGATCACCGATGCGGGCATGAAGAAGGCGGCTTCCATCGCACAGGCCACCGAGTTCATCGACGCAAAGCCCGAGGGCTATGCAAGCCCCATTGCACAGGGCGGCTCCAACGTGTCCGGCGGCCAGAAGCAGCGGCTCTCCATCGCCCGTGCCATTGCCAAGGATCCAAAGATCTATCTGTTCGACGACAGCTTCTCTGCCCTTGACTACAAGACGGATGTCACCCTGCGCCGTGCGCTGAAGGAAGAAACTGACAATGCCACTGTGATCATCGTGGCACAGCGCATTTCCACCGTCCTCCACGCCAATCAGATCCTGGTGCTGGACGACGGCAGGCTGGTCGGCAAGGGCACGCATGCTCAGCTCATGGCCACCTGCCCTGAATATCAGGAGATCGCCAGGAGTCAGCTGAGCCAGAAGGAGCTCAACCTGCAAGACCTGAACACCGGAAAGGAGGATGAGTGATATGCCGAGACCCGGAAAACAGACCACCGAGCGCGCCAAGGATTTCAAGGGCACTCTGCGGCAGCTCCTCAGCGCATTGAGCCAGTATAAGCTTTCCCTCATCGTTGTGATGGTCTTTGCCATCCTTTCCACCATTTTCAATATCGCAGGCCCCAAAATTCTGGCCAAGGCCACCACGGCCCTTGCCACCGGCTGGATCGCCAAGCTGCGGGGGATCGGCGGCATCGACTTTGCCTACATCGGCAAGATCCTGCTCATCCTGCTGGCCATGTACCTCTGCTCTGCGGCATTCAGCTTCATTCAGGGCTGGCTGATGACCGGCCTTTCCCAGAAGGTCTGCTATGATTTCCGCCGCCAGATCAGCGAGAAGATCAACCGCCTGCCGCTGGCCTACTTTGAAAAGCGGACGGTCGGCGAGGTGCTCTCCCGCATCACCAACGATGTGGACACCCTGGGCCAGAGCCTGAACCAGAGCGTGACCCAGCTCATCACCAGCATTACCACCATGATCGGCGTGCTGATCATGATGCTGTCCATCAGCCCCAAAATGACCCTGATCGCACTGCTCATCCTGCCCGTCTCTCTGGTGCTGGTGATGCTGGTGGTCAGGTTCAGCCAGAAATACTTCAAGGCCCAGCAGGCCACCCTGGGTGTTGTGAACGGTCAGGTGGAGGAGGTCTACTCCGGCCACAATGTCATCAAGGCCTTCAACCGGGAGGCCGCCGTGCTGGAGGACTTCAACGCCGCCAACGACAAGCTGTTTGAATCTGCCTGGAAGAGCCAGTTCCTCTCCGGCCTAATGCAGCCCATTATGAACTTTGTGGGCAACCTGGGCTATGTGGCTGTTGCCATCGTCGGCAGCATCTTTGCCGCCAACGGCATCATCACCATCGGCGATATCCAGGCTTTTATCCAGTATGTCCGCAATTTCACCCAGCCCATCCAGCAGCTGGCACAGGTATCCAACATGCTGCAGAGCATGGCCGCCGCTGCCGAGCGCGTGTTCGAGTTCCTGAACGAGCCCGAAGAGGATCAGCTGGCCGACCCTGCCCGCCGGGCAGACCCTGCCTGCATCGATGGTCAGGTCACCTTTGACCATGTCCGGTTCGGTTATGTGCCCGAAAAGACCATCATCCACGATTTCAGCTGCAATGTGCAGCCCGGCCAGAAGGTCGCCATCGTCGGCCCCACCGGTGCCGGCAAGACCACCATGGTCAAGCTGCTTATGCGGTTCTACGATGTTGATTCCGGCTCCATCACCCTGAATGGCCACGACATCCGCGACTTTGACCGCAGTGCCCTGCGCGAGGGCTTCGGCATGGTGCTGCAGGACACCTGGCTGTTTAAGGGCACCATCATGGAGAATATCCGCTATGGCCGTCTGGATGCCACCGACGAAGAGGTCATTGCCGCCGCCAAAGCCGCCAATGCCGACCACTTCATCCGCACCCTGCCCGGCGGCTACCAGATGGAGCTGAACGAGGACGCTTCCAACGTCAGTCAGGGCCAGAAGCAGCTGCTGACGATCGCCCGGGCCATTCTGGCCGACAACCGCATCCTGATCCTGGACGAGGCCACCAGCAGTGTGGACACCCGCACCGAACAGCGCATCCAGACTGCTATGGACAACCTGATGCGGGGCCGTACCAGCTTTGTCATTGCCCACCGCCTGTCCACCATCAGGGATGCAGACC
>ERZ834382.2267-NODE-2267-length-13923-cov-3.134626_pt1 | contig 13923 bp, 12 predicted proteins | sample MGYA00519692_ERZ834382 | MGnify/ENA primary metagenome ERZ834382 (study PRJEB31850, sample SAMEA3708751) | human gut metagenome | biome: human gut; feature: human-associated habitat; material: faeces | place: China | collected 2014 ...
CGCTGTTTTCTGGAGCTAATGATGTGACTCGAACACACGACCTGCTGATTACGAAGTGTATCCGGGCACTCCGCCTGCTGCTTTTTAAGGCTCTTTGAGGCTTTCCGCTCGGTATATTGCGGGAGGTACGCCCTATCCGCTCCACTGTGTCCATCCACCCGTTTCGTTGTGTGGGTCACGGTGTGGGTCACAATTCTCCGCCATCATACAAAAAATTTAATTATAGCATTCAGCGACGCAGAATATAACCAGAAAGCAATTTGCAAACCAGTTATATTTTGCGCCGCTGTAGTCAATAAAAAGGTTCTTTGCGTTGAGTAGCTTTGATGAATACTTTAGGAATTCGGAAACACAACAGAAATCGCACCTGCGCCGTAGTAATACTTTCGGCTGGGCATCTGTTCAGTAGTCACAAGAAAACTCACTTCGGCGTCAGCAGTACCCTGACGGTAGGTGTAGGAGGTCTTGCCGCTGACGGTTTTGGGCGTGGAGAGCATATTGGCATCGGGGTGGTAACGGTAGATATAGTAGGTCTCGACGCCTTCCGTCTTCTGCCACGAAAGGGTCAGGCTGCTGCTCTCTGTGTCATAGTAGACTGCGGGCGTTACAGCCGAAGTCGGAGCATCCCCGCAGGTCGCGCCCACGCTGTTTTCGCCGGACACATTGTCGGCAATCTCCACATAGGAGATGGGCTGCACGATATATAATTATAACATGGTGTCACCTGAGTGGATATGAATGCTGACATCAGAACTAAAAATGACAGGTCGGTCAGCTGTACCTCCAGTTGACCGACCTGTTTTTTCGGAATGCTTCCCGACGAATCCCACGGATGAGCCATTTAGATAGGATTTGCCATAAGATACTTTATAGATTTCTAAAACCATTGAGAGAAAAAATTTCGGAAATATCCTCCGTGGTGCTTGAGAGTGTATTCTCGATGCACTGGGCGGAGATTGGCAACGATCGCGTGCAATCCAAAACTTTTTCGGGGGTCAAACGGAATATGGGAAGGATAACGCCTAAAGCAGCAACCACTTTTTCGTGATAGCGAATTGGTGTCGCAATGCACTGAATTCCAGACTCTACTTCGCCATATTCATAGGAAAGGCCAGTGAGACGGGTTTCTTCCATTTGCACATGAACCCGGTAAAGGTTGACGTCGTTAGGAAGTGTCTGCCCATTGCTGAGAAACAAATCAGAAATTTCTTTCAGTTTATAATCACACAAAAGAGATTTTCCCACAGCACCTAAACAAGCGAGTTCTTCTTTCCCGGGGGATTTTTGGCAATGTACACTGGCTTGAGGATCTGTTCTGTGGAGAAAAAGGCTATGACGACCGTTCAGCACCGCTAAACAACAAGATTCCTCCAGCCTTGCGGTCATACGTTGCATCTCATTATCAATAAATTTATTGATAGAGATTTTACTGCGGTAAATAGACGCGGCCATGTAGAGATTAAGACCGATGGAATACTTGTTTGTGCGATAATCCATATCAATGTAACCCCGGGCCACCAGAGTTTGCAGAATTGGGAGTATACTGCTCTTAGGTGACTCCAGTGCCTGAGCAATCTCCGTAAGTGTAGCGCCATCCGAGCTGGTGGTTGAAAGCAATTCAAAAATATCCAGCACACGAGAGGTAGAGCGATGTGTGGTCTGTGCCATAAAAGTTATTTCCTCCAGTTATTGTTTTAGCGCCAGTTTGATTTTGCGTCCCTTATAATCCAAAGCACCGAGTCTCCAAGAGCGCGTGGGAGTTCAAAATGAAACTGGAAGTTGTTTTATATTACCTTAACATAATTTGCTGCATTTTACAACCAATCTCTTGCAGGTTTTTGTGAAGAATGTCAAGTGAAGCCAGACTCTTTTTGTAAAAAGAAAAAAAGTGGAAGAAATTCAGATTAATATTAACTTATTAGTGCTATAAAATTACGAAAACAACCTGTAGTGCAGAAATAGGAAAATATCAAATGCATCAATATAGACAAAATTTTACTGCATAAGTTTAACGTTTTTTTTATTGACATTTGTGTACCTATACGTTAAACTCTGAAACACAAGAGTTCTTATATGCAAAACAGTTCTTATATAAGGACAAAAAACACAGATAAGGAGTGCATCATGGATAGATTGAAATTTGCGATCATCGGCGCTGGGGCCGGCGGTCAAACTATGGCAGCTTATCTGGTAAGCCAGAATTATTATGTAACTCTGTATGACAATGATGCTGCGAAAATTAACCGCTTGAATGAACTGGGTAAAATCGTTGTCACGGGCAAGTTTGAATGTGAAGGCTTCCCGCAGGTCTGCACGACCGTGATTGATGAAGCTGTCAAAGATGTGGACGTGATCATGGTCTGCACTACCACGGATGCACATAAAGAGATCGCTGATTTGTGCGCGCCTTATCTTCATGATGGTTCTATCTTTATGCTGAACCCCGGCCATGTGGGCGGCGCTTTGGAGGTCAGTCACATCATTCGTGATGTGCATGGCTGTAAGGCGGACATCATTATTGCCGAAGCTGGTGATTTGATGTATGCCTGTCGTTCTTATGAAGTCGGCCAAACTTTCCAGTCAGGTATCAAAGCTGGTGTGGAGGTTGCCACCCTGCCTGCTGGTGATGTAACTCGGCTGATAGATAAGATTGGAAATATCTTCACAAATCTCAAACCAGCCAAAAACATTCTGGAGACCGGATTTGAAGGCGGTGGAGCTATGCTGCATCCCATCCCCAGTCTGATGAATGTGAATCGTACCGATATGGGCGAAAATTACGACTATTATATGGCCGGTATTACTCCCAGTATTGCCAAGCTGGTTTCTGCTTGCGATGCGGAGCGTTTGGCTGTCTGCAAAGCGTTGGGATTGGAAGTTCCTTCTCTGGTTCACTCTCTCCAGAAGATGTATAAGCTGGATCAGGAAGACTTGTACGATTTGTTACAGCATAATTCTGCTTATAAGGGATTGCGCAGTCCCTCTAGTTTAAAGCATCGCTTTATTGTGGAGGATACTGTCAGCGGTATTGTTCCTCTGGCCTCTATCGGCCATATGCTTGGCGTTGAAACGCCTGTGATGGACTCCTTTATCTTGATTGCCAGCATTATCTGCGGCCGGGATTTCAAGGCCGAGGGACGCACAGTGGATAAGCTAGGCTTGGAGGGCAAGACGCTGGAAGAGATTTACGCAATGATCTCCTGAGATATCTGATTCGTGTTTATGCAAGGAGACCGCATGGCTCCTTCGTAAAAATAAAATATTATGGAGGCTGAAAATGAAAAGATTTCTGACCCTGGTTTTGGCAATGGCCATGACCCTGTCCCTGGCGGCCTGCGGCGGCAGCAACTCTGCTACCGACGAAGGTAAGACCCCTGAACAGAGCACCGACTCCAGCAATACCAGCGCTTCTGAAACCAACAGCAGTATTGACCCCAGCGCCCTGTATGCCATTGGTGGTGGTGCTACCGGCGGTACATTCAATGCTATGGGTGCCACCTTCACCCAGTTCTTCAATGATGGCAAGGTCTATGGTCAGTTTTCTGCTACCGCAACCACCGGTGGTGTACAGAACATTATGTTCATGCAGAATGGCACCTGTGACTTCGGCATCATCGGCCTGAGCGTTCTGGTAGATGCTATTGACGGTACCAATGCCTTCGATGGTAAGCCTTATGAGGACGTTAAGGTTATCGCACCTCTGTACAACGCTTATTTCCAGCAGTTCTGCACCAAGGACATTAAGACCGAGGCAGACCTGCGTGGCAAGAAGCTGGTTGTCGGCGGCCCTGGCTCCGGCGACGAGGCTACCGCTAAGCAGATCTACACCCTGATGGGCATGAGCTTTGATGATTTCGATCCCCAGTATCTGGGCAGTAACGAGGGCATTGAGGCCATGAAGGACGGTCACGCTGACGGTGCTATTGCCGTGACCCAGCTGCCTTTCTCCAGTTTCCTGGAGCTGACCAATGCTGAGAAGGCCTATCTGATGCCCCTGTCCCAGGAGACCATCGACAAGGCCTGCGAGCCTGGCGAACACAGCATCCCCGTCTGGTTCCGCGCCACCATCCCTGCTAACACTTACAAGACCCAGCCCGAAGACATCGCTACCATCGCACAGGGTTCTTACCTCTGCTGCCGCGGCGATCTGTCTGATGAACTGGTTTATGAGCTGACAAAGTACATCTGGGAGAATGTGGGTGACCTGAATATGCTTCACGCTGCTCTGGCCAATCTGACCATCGATGATGTGAAGGATTGCGCAGATCTGCCTATCCACCCCGGTGCTCTGAAGTACTATCAGGAGCAGGGCATCCTGTAAAAACTTTCTCCACAAGTAAGATAGAAAAAATCAACGTGCTTGATCGTTGAGAGCGAACATGAAGCTTAGGAGGCTTTGATGGAAAACAAAAAGAAAAAAAGCCTTTTCAAAGCGAAGAAAAACGCCGTGCAGGCACCAGAGGCCAACTCCTCTGGTGCCTCCGGTGAAATCAACGCGGAAAAGGCCGATGAGATCCTGCGTGAATTCTCCAAAGAGGACAATACCCGTTCCCTGACAAAGGTTACCTCGACCATCGTAAATGCGTTCTCCCTGTTTATCTCCTTGTTCCTGGTATACACTGCGGCATTTGGTTCTCTTCCTGCTGTGAAACAGAGAGCGCTGTATTTGCTGTGTGCTATGGTGATTTTGTTCCTGGTCTATCCCGCATTCAGCAAGAACACCAAAAAAGGTGTATCCTGGTATGATTATATTTTTGCTGCGGCATCCTTTGGTTGCTGCTTCTATGCCTATGTTAACTATGAAGCCATTCTGATGCGGTATGGTATTTCTAACTCCACCGATCAGTTCGTATTTGTGATTCTGGCTATCTTGGTACTGGAAGGTACCCGGCGGTTAGTCAGCCCCGCGTTGTCTCTGGTGACATTGGTGTTCCTGGTTTATGCTTACTTTGGCAACTATATGCCTGGCATGTTCCAGACCAAAGCTGGTGGCCTGGCCCGTATGGCGGATCATATGTTCATGATTCCGGAGGGTATTTTTGGCAGTCCTCTTGGCACCGCAGCCACTTATGTTTCTCTGTTTGTACTCTTCAGTTCTTTGCTCCAGGAATGCGGCATGGGCGACTTTATCCGTGATGTAGCCTTGGGCCTGACCGGTCGTTCCACCGGCGGCCCTGCTAAGGTGGCTGTTGTGGCCTCTGCTGCATTTGGTACCATTTCCGGCGCTGCCGCCGCCAACGTAGTGGGTACCGGTACCTTCACCATTCCTCTGATGAAAGACTGCGGCTATCCCCCTGAGTTTGCTGGCGCTGTTGAGGCCTGCGCTTCTACTGGTGGCCAGTTGGTGCCTCCTGTTATGGGCGCCGCCTGCTTTATTATGGCAGAGTACATCGGTATTCCGTATTCTAATATCATGGTAGCGGGCTTGATCCCTGCTTTGCTGTACTATCTCAGCGTGTTCATCACGGTGGATTTGCGTAGCAAAAAGCTGGGCCTGCTGGGTATGCCTAAGGATCAGCTCCCCAGTGTGAAGGCGGCTATGAAGAGCCGTGGACACCTGGCTATTCCCTTCCTGGCTGTGATCTACATGATTATCCGGCAGTACACGATCTCCTTTGCCGCACTGGTGGGCATCATTCTGGTATTGGTGGTTTCTCCTCTGAAGAAGGAGACTCGCCTGTCCTTCAAGCAGATCGCCATGGCCTTTGTCAACGGCGGCCAAAAGACGGTGTCCTTTGGCGTTTCCTGCGCCTGTGTGGGTATGATTATCGGCGTGGCCACCCTGACTGGTGTGGGCAACGTGCTGGGCAACTATATTCTGCAGATCTCCCATGGCAACCTCTTCATCACCCTGTTCTTGGTTATGATCATGTCCATCATCATGGGTATGGGTATGCCCACTGTGGCTGTGTATATCGTGCTGGCTACCGTAGCTGCTCCCGTGCTGGTGAAGCTGGGTATCCCCATGCTGACCGCCCATTTCTTCTGCTTCTATTTTGGCATCTTGGCCTGCATTACGCCTCCTGTGGCTGTTCCCTCTTACGCCGCTGCGGCTATCGCGGGCAGCAATCCGTCAAAAACAGGCTGGGTAGCTTTCAAGATGGCTTTCCCCACTTTCCTTGTTCCCTATGTGTTCGTGTATGAGCCCGGCCTGCAGTTCAACGGCATGGGCACCAGCCCGATCAGCACCGTGGTGTGCATTTGCACCTGCATCTTGGGCGTTTACTTGGTGGCTGCTGGTCTGGAGGGCTTTTGCCGCCGCCCGCTGGTGATGTGGAAGCGTGTTTTGGCTTTCGCTGCTGGCATTTGCTGCATTGTGCCCGAGCATTTCACTGATATTATCGGTGTGGCTGTTCTGGCTTACTTGATCATTTCTGAGGGCAAGAATTTGAAAGCAGAGATGGGTAAGGTTGCTGCACAGTAAATCTGCAAGAGTTTTCAAGGGCATAAAACTATTAATTGATTATTTTTCGTGGAGGAGAAAACCATGAGCGATAAGAAAAGAATGATCAACAGTGATCTGGAAGATCGCATGACTCTGGACTGGCAGGGAACTCGCGCCTTTTTCTATGGCATGGGTTACAATGATGAGGATATTGAAAAGCCCCGTGTAGGTATCATGAATACCTGGAACGAAATCAACCCCGGCCATATTCATCAGCAGCCCCTGGCTCAGGCCGTTCGTGAGGGCATCATTGAAAAGGGCGGCCTGCCGTTCCTGTTCTATGGCGTGAACCTGTGCGACTGCGTGGGCGGCGGCGATTACGTGCTGCCTTCCCGTGACCTGCTGGTCAACGAGATCGAGCTGAACGCCAAGGCACACCACCTGGATGCCATGGTGCTGATCGGCACCTGCGACAAGGTGGTTCCCGCTATGCTGATGGCGGCTGGCCGCGTGAACATCCCCACGGTTATTGTTACCGGCGGCTATATGGAGACTCCCTATCTGGATGGCGAGCACGTGGACTTCATTGATATCGGCGCCAGCATTTCCAAGGTCAAGGAAGGCAAGATGTCCATGGAGAAGTTCAACGAGCTGATCCATGTCTGCGGCCCCTGCAAGGGCGCATGCGGCATGATGGGCACCGCCAACACCATGAGCATGCTGACGGAGACCATGGGTATGTCTCTGCCCGGCAACTCCACCACTGCTGCTGTTTCCGGCAAGCTGATCAACCTTAGCCGTGAGGCTGGCCGCCATGTCATGGATCTGTGGGAGAAGAATATCCGTCCCCGCGACATCATCACGGAGAAGGCTATTACCAACGCCATCCGTGTCTGCATGGCCATCGGCGGCTCATCCAACACCATTATCCACATTCCCGCTGTTGCCACCGAGGCATGCCTGGATATGGACTGCAGCTCCATCTATGCTGAGGCAAGCTGCGAGGTGCCTCTGCTGATCGGCATCCGTCCCAATGGCCCCTACTGTCTGGCCGATTTTGAACTGGCCGGCGGCATGAGCGCTCTGCTCAACGAGATGAAGGAGAAGCTGGACCTGACTGGCATGACCGTTACCGGCAAGACCCTGGGCGAGAATATCGAGGGTGCTGTCAACCATAATAAGGAGATCATCCATACCCTGGCTGAGCCTCTGGACAACGATGGCGGTCTGATCCTGTGCAAGGGCAACCTGGTGCCCCAGGGCGCTTTCATCAAGCAGTCCGCTGTTCCTACCAAGCTGCATAAGTTCCGCGGCACTGCCAAGGTCTTCTACGATCAGGACGACGCTATCGCCGCTCTGCGTGATGGCCGGATCGAGGCTGGCAACGTGGTCTTTATCATCTATCAGGGTGCTAAGGCCGGTCCTCATACCTCCTATGCCTTCACCACCGCTTTGAAGGGCAGCCACCTGAAGGACGATGTGGCCACCGTGACTGACGGCCGTCTGTCCGGCGCTGCCTCCGGCGCCTGCTTCGGCTATGCTTCTCCTGAAGCTGCCCTCCGCGGCCCTCTGTGCGCGGTGCAGGACGGTGACTGGGTCAACTACGATATTGAGAAGCGTGAGCTGAATATCGAGCTGTCCGACGAAGAACTGCAGAAGCGTATGGCTGCCGCTGAGCTGCGTCTCCAGCCCAAGACCGGCTGGCTGAGCATCTATCAGCGCTGCGTTGGTTCCATTCTGAAGGGTGCTACTCTGATTGAGGACAACCGCGAATAATATAGAATTATAAAAGGGATAGGGTTCTGCCGGTTTTCGGTGGGACCCTTGTCCCCGTGAAAGGAGTTTCATATTTATGGAAGTTATGGAAGCCTTGAAAGGCCGTCAGAGCGTTAAGAGCTATCTGCCTACTCCGGTGGAGGAAGAGAAGCTGCAAAAGGTGCTGGAGGCAGGCCGTCTGGCTCCGTCCTCTTACAATAGTCAGTGCCGCAAGTTCATTGTGGTCACCGATCCCGCTGTGAAGAAGGAGATCCACGACAAGGCCGGTACCCAGCCCATGATCGAGCAGGCTCCGGTGGTTCTTGTGCTATGCGCCACGCCTGACACTGAGCATGAGGACGCTATGCCCTGCGGTGAGGTCAAACACCCCATTGACATGGCACTGAGTGGCGCTTATATGATGCTGGAGGCCTATGACCAGGGCCTGGGCACCTGCTGGTTGGGCGCCTTCAACGCTGACGCTGTGAAGGAAGTTCTGCATATCCCCGCAGAAGTGAAGGTTGTGACCATGATCCCTCTGGGCTACCATGATGGCACCCAGCCCCGCCGGGACCGGAAGCCTGTGGATGAGATTGTCAGCTACAACGCCTTCTGATGCAGCAGATAAAAAGTAACCGGAGGCAGGCAACAGCCCTCATGCTGGTGTCCACCACGTCTTTCTGCCTGATGTCCATGGTGGTAAAACTTTCCGCAACCACTGTGGGGACTTTGCAGCAGGTGTTCTTTCGAAATCTGGTAAGTCTAATTGCGGTAGGTGTTGTGATTTGGAAAAGGAATCTCCCTTTTTTAGGGGAGAAGCAGTATCAGCCAGCACTCTTCGCACGTTCCTTTTTCGGCTTTGTCGGCGTGATCATGCTTTTTTATGCCACAGCCAACGCTCGGCAGGCAGATATTGCCATTTTGAGTCGGACATCTCCTATTTGGACTACTGTTTTCGCTGCACTGATCCTGAAAGAGAAAATCTCCAAGGTGCAGGTGCCGGTGATTGCCCTGTGCCTTGCGGGCACAGTGGTGGCAATGCGGCCCTCTTTTGATTCCAATATTTTGCCTTTGCTTTTGGCCGCCGCCACAGCGGTATCCAGCGGTCTTGCCTATACCATGATCGCTTTCTGCAAAGGCAAGGTTCATCCCCTGACAGTGATTTTCCATTTCTCCCTGTTCAGCACGGTGGCAGGATTCTTTCTTATGCTTCCTACTTTTACCATGCCTACTTTCCGGGATGTGATCATGCTGATCCTGATCGGTGTATTCGCTGCCGGCGGTCAGATTGGTCTGACCTTTGCCTATCAGAAGGCTCCGGCCTCTGAGGTCAGTATTTATGACTATGTGGGCATTGTGGTGTCTATGCTGATTGGCAATCTCGTATTCGGTGAGCCGTTGGCCGCTTCTAGTATTCTGGGCGGCGTCCTGATCACCAGTAGTGCTCTGTGGTCCTATTGGTATAATCACCGCCATGGCGAGGACTGAGAGAGAGCACCCCTTAGGGGAAGAGTCCGGCCTTATCCGCCAGGTTTTTCAAATCGCCTGGCCTGCCGCATTAGAGGCATTGTTGATCGGCGTGGTAGATCTGGTGGATATGGCAATGGTGTCATCCCTAAAGCTGTCGGCCGTTTCGGCGGTAGGCGTTACTAGTCAGCCAAAGCGGATCCTGCTGATGTTCACTCTGGCGTTGAATGTGGCGGCTGCCGCATGGGTTAGCCGCCGGATTGGCGCAGGGGAGAAAAGGGAAGCCAATCACTGTATGCACCAATTTCTGTGGGTCAGTACCCTGATGGCGCTGTTGCTCTATGCGTTTGGGTTTCTGCTTGCTGCGCCGCTGATGAGGCTCTCTGGGGCGAACAGTGAGACCTTAAAGGACGCTGTCGACTATTTCCGCATTCTGGTGATTGGTCAGGTTCCCCAGGCAATCAGTCTGACCATCAACGCCTGTCTGCGGGCAGAAGGAAAAACCAGAGTTACTCTGCTGACCAATACGGCGGCCAATGTAGTGAATTTGATATTCAACTATTTCCTGATTCAAGGAAACTATGGCTTTCCGCGGCTGGCGATCAAGGGAGCGGCAATTGCCACCTCTCTGGGCAGCTTTGCCGCATTGGCGATCTCCCTTTATTCCGTTCGGAAAGGGAACGGGGGAATCTTGTATCTGGACCTGAAACAGGAGCCGCTCAAGCTGGATTTTTCGCTTTTGAAAGGAGCTTGGGGCATTGCCTTCAGCGCCTTCCATGAGCAGTTCTTCCAGAGGCTGGGTGTCTTTATGTTCGCACGGATCGCCGCGTCCTTGGGAACTGTGGAATTTGCAATTTATCAATTTGTGATGAATCTGGCGAATTTGCAGGGATACACGTATGACGGCTTCGCCTCAGCGGCTACGGTCCTGACCGGTCAAAGCCTGGGAATGAAAGCGCCGGAGCGTGCGCAGCGGGCCGGAAAATACGCCGTATGGATGGGGTATGGAACGGCATTTGCCATTGCGTTGGGCTTTGCGCTGTTTCGCAGCCCGATTCTTGCAATTTTCGCCAAAGGGGACAGCTATGTGATCCAGCATGGCGGTGTGCTGCTACTTTTTGTGGCGGCAGGTTGCATCCCCTGTTCCGGTAGCTCTGTTTATGCCGGGATCCTCCGGGGCGCCGGAGATACCAAAGCGGTTGCCCGGATCACCCTTTGGGTGGTGGCAATCCTGCGGCCTATTGCCGCGTGGCTGTTCTGCTACCCCATGAAGCTTTATCAAGTGGGGATTTGGACTGCCTTTACACTGGCTCATACCCTGCGCTGGATCTGCTTGTATCTGCACTGGCGCAAGGGTACTTGGAAGCAAATCAAGTTATAATTTTTTAAGGAGGATATTTCCATGAAACACGAGAAAATTCAAATCGTTCCCCCAAACAGCCTGAAGACGAAGTGGTCCCGCGCTATCCGCTATGGCGATCTGATCTTCACCACCGCTCACTCCGCTGCCCGGCCTGACGGCACCATGCCTACCACGCCGGAGGAGCAGATCCGTGGCTGTTTTGAGAGTCTGAAAAACACCCTGGAGGCCGGCGGCTCCGGCATGGACATGGTGCTCCATTGCGACTGCTTCTTGGCTCACCGGGAGGATTTCGCTCTGATGAACGAAATCTTCGATGAGTATTTCCTGGGCCAGGGCGTGCCCACCACCCGCAGTGTCACTGAAGTTACCTTTACCGCTCCCAAGTTCCTCTTTGAGATTCAAGCGGTTGCTGGCGTGAAGGATTGATTTTTCAGATTCCGCACATGTAAATGACCGGGTAAAAGCCGAGGGGGGACCTATCAGCGGTGTCGCCTCGGCTTTCCCATGAATGTTAAAAATCCGCAGATTTCCCGCATTACGGAGCGGAGAGATTTTTTGTGGGCGTGGAAAGGTTTGGAATATCTCAATGAAACATACCCCCCATTATGAAAGCTATTTGAAGATCTTAGAGGAAGAGCTGATCCCAGCGATGGGCTGCACGGAGCCCATTGCTGTGGCGCTGGCGGCGGCTAAGGCCACAGAGGCACTGGGAGCCACACCGGAAGCCTGCCGGGTAGAGGTCAGTGGCAATATCATTAAAAATGTAAAAGCCGTGACGGTACCCAATACAGGTGGCATGAAGGGCCTGGAGGCCGCTGTCGCTGCTGGTATCGTAGGCGGCCGTCCGGATTTGGGGCTGGAGGTCCTGTCCAAAGTCACAAAGGAGGAAATTGCCGAAATGGCGCAATTCCTCCAAACCTGCCCCATGCAGGTGCTGCCGTCCGGCGGAGATCAGGTATTTTATATTCTGGTGACGGTCACGGCTGACGGTCATACGGCAGACTGTGAGGTCGTGGATTTCCACACCAATATTACCCGGATCCGAAAGGATGGCAAGATCCTGTTCCAGAATCAGGCGGGTACATCAGCGCAGACGGCGCAGACTGACCGCTCTGTGCTCAGCGTTAAGGAGATCCTGGAATTTGCGGATACGCTTGACATTCAGGATGTGGCTCCCGTTCTGGAGCAGCAGATCGCATACAACACCGCTATCTCTCAAGAGGGCTTAAAAGGCGGCTGGGGTGCTGAAATGGGCCGCACACTGCTAGAGCTACACGGGGATCATTTGCCGACCAGGCTGCGGGCCGCCGCAGCCGCAGGTTCCGATGCTCGTATGAACGGTTGTGAACTGCCGGTTGTCATTGTTTCCGGCAGCGGCAACCAGGGCATGACGGCGTCTCTGCCGGTTATTGAGTATGCCAAGGCTATTGGAGCGGACCATGAGGCTCTGCTGCGGGCGCTGGCAGTATCGGATCTGATTACCATCCATCAGAAGACCGGTATTGGCCGTCTGTCCGCATTCTGCGGCGCGACCAGCGCAGGCTGCGGTGCTGCCTGCGGCATTGCCTATCTGGACGGTGCAAAGGCGGAGGTGATCGCCAAAACCATCGTCAATACCCTGGGTATCTGTTCCGGCATGGTCTGCGATGGAGCAAAGTCTTCCTGCGCGGCGAAGATCGCGGCGGCAGTGGAAGCCGGTCTTGACGGTTATGAAATGGCAAAGGTCGACTTGGGCTTCGTGAATGGCGAAGGTATTATCGGCGCTGACGTAGAGCAGACCATTGTCAATGTTGGCCGTATGGCCCGACAGGGAATGCGACATACCGATGAGGAAATTCTGAATATTATGCTCGGCCTTTAAACAGACCGCAAGCAATTTGACATTCGTGAGCGGCGCCTTCTTGTCAAACTGCCCCTAGTCCGTGGAGGAATTGAAGGATGTGAAGGCCTGCTGCGCCAAGTACAGGAAGATGGCTGAGGGTTCAACATAACTCTAGTCATCTCCGGCAGAGCTGCACGCCAAAAAGGCATGCAGCTCTGCTTTTTGGAACCCGTCAAGATTTATGCGCAAAAAGATTTGCAGACTCCGGCTGTGGGACAAGCCTTTGTAAAAATCCTGTTTTTTTAGCCGCTCAAAAATCAGTGCTTGGCTTTTAATTTGTTCCACAGGTGCGAATTGTGTGCCTTTTTCTTGATATTGACTGTGCGCACCTCTCCTGCCCAACCGTACCACCCCGAAAGCGCATCATTAAAGATGTGCTGGGTAAGACGCAGGCTGAATGGACAGCCTGATCAGAAATCTCGTAGAATTGGCCGCAGTGACGAAGCACTCCCAACTTCGGCAATTACAGTGGATTCCATCAGTGAAATTGCGAGATCCTATGCCGAAGCATTCCGTCCTCATGCTGAGGATGAGGAAAAAATTTGGTTGCAGAGATCATGTCTGCATTGACCGTCAAGGGCGTTTCGGATGACATTCGTCGGCTGCTCTCACTCTTGCTGGATAATGCTGTGAAATAATGCGATGAAGGCGGCACGATCCAATTTATGTTAGTTCGCCGCGGGAAAAATGCCGTGATCCGAATCTCCAATCCATGTTCTGGCCTTGATGCGTCTCAACTACCGCATTACTTTGACCGTTTTTACCGGGCAGATTCTTCCTGTGCCCGGGCTACCGGTGGAACCGGAATCGGCCTGTCTACTGCGAAGGCCATTGTGACCCGTCATCACGGGTACATTACCAATGATTACAGGCAGGGTATAATCTCCTTCACCGTTTCTCTGCCGCAGAGTTCACAATAATGGCATTCAGACCCTGCATGGGGCGGTTTAAAATCTGCCTCGCTATAGACAAAGAACACCGTGTGCTGACCTTTACGTTCAGCACACGGTGTTTTTATTTGGATTCCTTCAGCCAGACCTCCAGTTCCTTCTGGGAGATCTCGCCCTGCTC
>ERZ834382.2274-NODE-2274-length-13890-cov-5.596603_pt1 | contig 13890 bp, 9 predicted proteins | sample MGYA00519692_ERZ834382 | MGnify/ENA primary metagenome ERZ834382 (study PRJEB31850, sample SAMEA3708751) | human gut metagenome | biome: human gut; feature: human-associated habitat; material: faeces | place: China | collected 2014 ...
CGCTGAAACCCGCATAAACACTGGCTTTTTTAAGCAACTCGATTTATTCCCACTCCACCGTACCGGGCGGTTTGGAAGTGATGTCGTAGACCACGCGGTTGACATGCTCCACCTCGTTGGTGATGCGGTTGCTGACAGTGGCCAGAATATCATAGGGGATGCGCGCCCAATCGGCAGTCATAAAGTCATCCGTGGTAACGGCACGAATGGCCACCAGGTGATCGTAGGTGCGATGATCGCCCATCACGCCCACCGTCTTGACGCAGGGCAGCACGCAGAAGAACTGGGCCATCTCTTTCTCGTACCCATTCTTGGCCATCTCGTCCCGCAGGACCCAATCCGCCTCTTGCAGCACCCGGATCTTATCCGCGGTGATCTCGCCTAAGATCCGCACGCCCAGACCGGGGCCGGGGAACGGCTGGCGCCACACCAGCTCCTTGGGAATGCCCAGCATGGTACCCACCTTGCGCACCTCGTCCTTAAACAGGTCGCACAGCGGCTCTACCAAGCCCAGGAACTGCACATCCTCCGGCATCTTTACCTTATTATGATGGGTTTTGATGGTATCCGCATCCCCCTTGCCGGACTCAATGCAGTCCGGATAAATGGTGCCCTGGGCAAAGTAGCCCAGCTCATCCTGGTGGCGGATCTCGTCCCAAAACACATTAAAGAACTCGGTGCCGATAATCTTGCGCTTTTGCTCCGGGTCGGTGACGCCCTTCAGCGCCTGCAAAAAGCGCTCCTGGCAGTTGACCCGCACAAAATTCATATCAAACAAGGAAGTAAAGGTCTTTTCTACAAAATCGCCCTCGTCCTTGCGCATTAAGCCCTGGTCCACAAACACGCAGGTAAGCTGCTTGCCCACCGCGCGAGACAGCAGGCCCGCTGCCACGGAGGAGTCTACGCCGCCGGACAGGCCCAGAATCACCTTTTTGTCACCAATCTGCGCACGCAGAGCAGCTACGGTCTTTTCGATAAAATTATCCATCTGCCAGTCGCCGGAGCAACCGCAAACATCAAACAGGAAATGATGAAGCATTTCCTTGCCATAAGTGGTATGGGTCACCTCCGGGTGGAACTGCACTGCATACAGGCCACGCTCCGGATTCTCCATCGCCGCACAGGGGCAGTCCGCCGTCTTACCGGTGACGGTAAAGCCCGCCGGAGGCTGGGCGATATAGTCCGTATGGCTCATCCAAACGGTGGAGTCCTGGGGCACATCCCGCAGCACACTGCCGCCCAGCACGGTCAACTTGATCTTGCCGTACTCGGACACCGGCGCCGTCTCTACCTTGCCGCCCAGCATCCATGCCATCAGCTGGCAGCCGTAGCAAATGCCCAGCACCGGCACGCCCAGCTCCAGCACCTCCGGGGTGTAATGGGGCGAGGCCGGGTCATACACGGAATTGGGACCGCCGGTAAAGATAATGCCCTTATAATTTCCCTGCCGAATGGTATCCAGCGAGGTGGTATAAGGTAGAATTTCGGCAAACACGCCGTGATCACGCACACGGCGGGCGATCAGCTGATTGTACTGACCGCCGAAATCCAAAACAAGAATTTTTTCCATACTATTCCTCCAAAGCGCAACGCGCGTTCATACGGGTCTATTATAGCGAAAAGCCCGCCGCTTTGCAAGGAAAATAGCGAAAAAGCGCCCCTTGGGTCTAAACATGCCCTATCCGGCGAAATACCGGGGCAGCACCGGCGGGTGCTCCACCGGTCGCCCGGCCTGTTCCCGGGCGGTACACAGCCGCAAAAGCAGCATAGACAGGGTAGCGCACTGGCACACAGGCGCCAGTAAAGGCAAGCTGTCCGGAAACAAAAATACCTGCCGTGCGCCGGACAGCTGCCCTGCCAGGCTCTCTACCGTGCAAGCCACCGTACCCGCGCCCCGAATGGCCGCCAGTTGCAGGGCAGCACAGGTTTTTTCCGTCAGTTCCCGACTGCTGATCAGCGCCACCAGCGCCGTGTGACTGTCCACCGTAGGCAGCAAGGTGTGGCGCAGCTCCGCCGCAGGCACCGTCTCCACCGACACGCCCAGAGTACGGCTCCACACGCCGGCCATGGCGCCCGCTGCCGCCAAGTCGATGTTTTGACCCACAAACAGCAGCCGATCATAGCCGGTTAGGTACGCCGCCAAAGCGTCCAGTTCGCTGCCGCTTTTTAAGATCAGCCGCAGCTTGTCCGGCAGGGTGGCGCACAGCTTTACCGCCATGCGGCCGAATAAGGGGGTAATGGTCTTTTGGCGCAGCCCCCAATCCACCGCCACCAGCGCCAGCAGCACATAGCCCAGGACAAAGTGGGTCACCGGCGGCAACCCGCCGGGCAGGCTGCAAGGCAGGGACAGAAGCGTGCCCCCGGCACGGGCCAAGGGACTGTCCGGGTCGCCGGTCAGCGACGCCGTGCGGGCGCCGAAGGCCGCCGCCTTTTGCAGCGCCTCCGCCACCTCTGCCGTTTGGCCACTGGCAGAAATGCCCACCACCAGCGCGCCTCGGTCGCACACCACGCCCCCGGCGCAGAACTCACCGGCAGAATAGGCAAAAGCAGGCACATCGCACACCGACTCAAAATTACAAGCCGCCGCTTGAGCCAGGTGATAGGAAGTGCCGCAGCCTACCAGCAGCACCCGACTGACGCCACGGGGGCGCAGGCGGCTTTTGCCCAACCGAGGTTGATCCCCACGCACAAAGCGATGGAGCAGCAGCTCCAAATCTCCGGGCAGCGCCTGTAACGCCTCTCCCGGGTCTGCAAAGCCCGCTGCCGGCGGCCGTCGCAAAGTCACCGCGCAGGGGGATTTTTTGATTTTCTTGCCCTTGGCGTTCCAAAACTGCAGCTTGCCCGGGCGCAGCTGCACGCACTCCCCGGCAGACAGGACATAGATTTTCATTTGATCCGGTTCCAGTGCCGCCAAATCCGAAGAAACGCAAGCGCTGCCGCCTCCAACCGCCGCATACAGCGGCGCCCCGTGGGCGCAGGCAAACAGGCATTCCTCGCCCCGACGCAGCACGGCCAAAGCATAGTTGCCCCGAGCCTCACGGCAGCACAGACGCAAAGCGGCAACGGTGCCGCTGTCTGCATACGCCTGCAAAAGCGCCGCCAGCACCGCGCCGTCGCTGTCCGGGTAGGGCAGCAGGTTCAGCGCGCTGCGCAAGGCAACGGCGTTCTCCACCGTGCCGTTCATCGCCAGGCAATAATCATCGGTCACAAAGGGGTGCACATTCTCTGCGGTGCGCCCGCCACAGGTAGCAAACCGGGCGTGTACCAATCCGCAGGGCGCTGCGCTCTCCGGCAGCTGCTGTGCCAATGCCGCCACGCTTTCTTTGCTTTTGGCGCACAGCAGCTCTCCCCCTTGCATTAGGGCGGCACCGTAACCGTCCAGCCCCGGCTGAGTGCAGGCCTGCAACTTCTCCAGCAGCAGCCCGCCACAGGGGGCACTGCCGACAAATCCGTATAGAAACATGGTATTCGCTCCTCCTTAATTTGGCAGCAGCCGGGCCACGATTACGCTCATATCGTCTCGTCGATCCGCCGGGGTGTGGGCCTTGGCATAGGCCAGCACCGTATCTGCCAGCTCCTGCTGATCCTGGGATTGAAAACGGCAAAGCAGCGCCTCCAGCCCTACCGCGTCCGCGTCTGTAATGCCGTCACTGAGCAGCACCACCGTGTCCCCGGCGCCCAGCACCGCCGTGCGCTTGGCAAAGGTAATGCCCCGCAAAATGCCCGCCGGCATACTGGCCAGCTCGCACCGGGTCAGCCGCCCGTGGCGCAGCACATAGGATCGGGGTGCGCCGGCTTTGTAAAAGGCGCACCGACCGGTAAACAGATCTACACAAGCACAGTCCAGGGTAGCCAGACTCTCCTCATTGCTCTTGACCAGCAGCGCAGAGTTGACTACTTTCAGCGCCGCGTCAAAGCCAAAGCCTGCACTGAGCAGACGGCTCAGCAGCCCGGCGCCCATAGCGCCGTCCAGCGCTGCCCGAGAGCCGCGACCCATACCGTCGCTGATAATCAGAATTTGGTGACCACGGCCGTCCCGGGCGACCTTTACCGTGTCACCGCACAGCCGTCCCTCCGCTGCGTACTGGGCGTAACCCACAGACAGACAATACAGGGGCTTTTCGTTAAAGGTCAACAGACTTTCGCTGCCGTAGCGGGTCACCTGGCCTGCCTCCAACGAGCGCCCGCAGGTCTTGCTGATCCTGGCCTGGAGCACCGGACTGGACAATCCCGGTGCCGGATCGTCACAGGCGATCTCCACGCGCATACGGTCAAATTTGTCTAAAATCACAGAGATATTTTTGGGATAAATTTCGCTCTCACCCAGCAGCCGCCGCAGCTTTCCGGCTGTTTTGGCGTCAAAGCACTCCGCCTGATCAAACTCAAAGGCCAAATCGGACAGCATGTCGGAGATGGAGTAAAACTGGTCCGCCGCCACCATGCGCATATCGCTTTTTTCCGGATCCGGAGGCAATCCCCTTTTGCCGTTAATGCGGTCGATCTTCTCCCGCACCTCCCGCACATTGTCGCTAACGCTGGCCATGGCGGAGGCGGCAAACCGCAGCCGCAGTACCAGGCTTTGGCGCAGAGAGCCCTCCGGGGCAATATCCGCACCGTTTTCAAAAAAGGCAGTGCACCGATCGCCCCAGGCGGCAGGCAGCAGAAGCAGTAGCACGCCGGCCACCGCACTCTCCACAAAGGTGCACACACTCAAATGCCCCAGGTTGGCCGCCACAGAGAAAAAGCCCATAGACAGCACAAACGCCCCGGCGCAGCCCAGAGAGGCAAAACGATCAAACAGTGCCGCCAGCAGGGCAGAAAATCCGTAGGCACCTAACAAAAACATGGTGTCTTGCCCGGCCAGACCCAAGGCGAATCCCAAGCACAGCGCCAGGGTGACCCCCAACCGAGACGAGCCAAAGCGTAAGGTAATCAAGATCAGCAGCACGGCCGCAATCCGCGCCGGTGCAATGCCGAAAATTGTCAATCGAGACAGGCTCATTAACAGCAGCGAACCACTAATGAGCACGCATACCAAGTCGCCGGTAGGTGCAGCCTTGCACCGCAGACGGCGATAATTGCAGTGCTCTGCACGGAAGAAGAAATATCCGCCGCCACCGGCCAAAATGCTCTCGCCCAACACCAGCGCATAATCTGCCGCGCCGCCGCCCAATCGCAGTTGCAGCACCGCCCCGGTAAGCCCCACCGCCAAACAAGACAGCGCCATGGGCAGCCGGGCGTCTCGCCGGGGGAGAAAGGCAGCCATTGCCAGCGCGCCTACCAAGGCGATCAGCACTGCCGCAAAGTACCGCACACGAGCCGTGCCGGTACCAAAGATCATATATCCCAACCCGGCACCCAGGGCGGAAAAGAGAAAATCCCGCCGCCCGGACACCGCCACCAGTGCCACTGCAAAGGGGCTGCACCCGCCGGCTACCGCCCCGACGGATAGTACAAACCCACCCAGCAAGTGCCCGGCGCACCCCAGCAGCGCGCGCTTGGTCCCGGCGCGGCTGTGGGCGGTGGTGAATTTTGGCTTTTCCAGTAGTTTCATAAGCTTGTCCTCAACGGTCTTTTTGGACCAGTATAACCTATAAAATTAGCAGATCCTGTCACTCGCCGTCCCCGGCAAAAAACGCCCCCTTTCCCCACTATTTCCCCTGTTTTATTCCACGAAGGCAGCAATTTGCTCCCCCGTATAGCACAAGAAAGCCACCGATCATCGGTGGCTTTCTGCTTTGCTATTCGTCGTAATCCTCGATTTCCTGTTCTTCCTCTTGTCTCTGTTTTTCCCGGGCTTCCTCTTGCTTGGCTTTGCGGGATTTGATGACCCCTGCAACCAATGCAATCACGGCTGCTGTGGCTAAGGCAATGGCAAGATAAATTAAAATATTCGCCACGGTAGAGCGGTGCGTAGGCGTCACCGCTGCTCACAAAAGCGGCTGTCAGAAACAAGCCCTGAATACACAAATTTTACATTATACAATTAAAATAGTTGCCATGGAGAACAAAGCGCGATATAATGTCCTTGATGATAAAATTGTTATTATTGTAACTTTACCGGACAAAATGCGTGATCGTCCTCTGCGTTGCCTCCGTTTTTGCGGAAGATATAATGCCGCAGCGGATTTGTGATTCTGTTCAAACTTACTGGAGAATTTATACACGCATGTCTATAAAAGTCGCACACGATTGCAGGGACAGGTGTTTTAGCGTATGTTGCACGACGGACTGTATGAGCAAATTATCAATAAGGGATTAGAAACGGAGCTTGCCTCTACGGACAAGCGTTCTACTACTGCGCCCATTGATCGTGCCGAGGCGTCCAAAATACTGGCAAAATACATTGCCGAAGTTGTAGAAAAAGGGCTTGATAATGTTGCTGATAATGGCGGTGACGTGCACGCACAAGTAGCGCTTGCAAACCGTATTATTTCTACGATTATTCACGAAACTAAAGAAAACGAACTTGGTAAAATGACCGTCGCAGAGCGGGCTGCGCAGTTGCTCTCGCTCTTTGACAAAAAGAACAGCATTCTTGCTCTCAATGAAAAAGCAGCGATTATTCGCCCCGAAACGTCTATTGCACAAAGCTCGTTATTTACAGGAGCAATCCATGAGCCGCAGATGTTTACCGAACTCAAGAAGGAAATTATCTCCTGTAACCGCATAGATATGCTGGTATCCTTCATTAAATGGAGCGGCCTGCGCTTAATTATAGATGAGCTTACAACCTTTACGAAAAACGGTGGAGAACTCCGCATTATTACAACCTCTTATATGGGAGCGACCGATGTAAAAGCAATCGAAGAACTCCGCAAACTCCCTAACACAAAAATCAAGGTGAGTTATGATACCAAACGCACCAGACTTCATGCGAAAACGTATGTCTTCTATCGGGATACCGGTTTTACTACGGCGTATGTGGGTTCATCGAATCTTTCTAATGCTGCCATCTCCAGCGGTCTTGAATGGAACGTAAAGGTTACAAAGAAGGACCTTCCGGAAACCATTGACAAAATCGAGGCTACCTTTGAAAGCTATTGGAATTCCAATGAATTTGAATATTACAACGAGGAGCAAAAGGAGCGTTTGTCCCGTGCGTTAAAAGCCGAAAAATACTTTGACAGTAATAATGCCGAAGTTTATACAATGGATATTGCGCCCTATTCCTATCAGCAAGAAATTCTTGATAAGCTGGAAGCGGAGCGCAAGGTTCGTGGTTATCATCGAAACCTTGTTGTTGCCGCCACCGGTACCGGAAAGACGGTAATTTCTGCGCTTGACTACAAGCGTTTTCGCAAGCATAACCCGGAAAAGCCTTGCCGGCTTCTGTTTGTGGCTCATCGTGAAGAAATCCTAAAACAAAGCATGTACACCTTTCGCGCTGTACTGAAAGACGCGAACTTTGGAGATATGTTTGTAGGCAGCTATAAACCGGAAAGCATAGATAATCTTTTTATATCTATTCAAACTTTCAACTCACAGAGCTTTACCGAGAAAACAACATCGGATTTTTATGATTATGTTATCGTAGACGAGTTTCACCACGCCGCCGCGCCTACATATCAAAAGCTTTTATCCTATTATCATCCGCAGATTCTTCTCGGTTTGACAGCAACGCCTGAACGTATGGACGGGAAGAGTATTTTGCCATACTTCAACAATCGCATCGCTGCCGAGATTCGTCTGCCCGAAGCGATTGACCGCAAGCTTCTGTGCCCGTTTCAATATTTTGGTGTAACGGATACAGTTGATCTGGATCACTTAAAATGGGCAGCCGGAGGCTATGATAAAGGCGAGCTTTCGCGAGTTTATACACTCAGCGGTATAACGGCAAATCGTCGTGCCGACTTGGTGGTTTCTTCATTGCTCAAATATGTTACCGATATTGATGATGTAAAGGGGCTTGGATTTTGCGTAACGGTTGAACACGCAGAATTTATGTCCAATTATTTTAATGCCCGCGGAATTCTGTCGATGTTCCTGACCGGACATTCGCCGGACGAAGAAAGAAAAGCGGCAAAAAATAGACTTGTAAAAGGTGAAGTGCGGTTTATCTTCGTCGTTGATATCTACAACGAAGGTGTGGACATTCCTGAAGTCAACACGGTTTTATTCTTGCGTCCAACAGAATCTTTGACAGTGTTTTTACAGCAACTTGGCCGTGGTCTGCGTTTATCTGAAGATAAAGAATGCTTGACCGTGCTTGATTTTATTGGGCAAGCAAACAAAAAGTATAATTTTGAAGATAAGTTTGCAGCTCTACTTTCCAACTCCACACGAGGCGTAACACGTGAAATCAAGGATGGGTTTATTTCACTTCCAAAGGGATGCTATATTCAGCTTGAAAAGAAGGCGGCAAGATATATTCTTGATAACATTCGCGCATCTTATGGGAACAGCGCCGGCCTTGTTGCACGTATAGCAACCTTTGAAGAAGATACCGGCCTAAAACTTACCCTCGAAAATTTTCTTGATCACTATCGGTTGGATCCTCGCTCAATCTATAAATTTGCTTCCTTTTCTCGTCTGTGCGCACGTGCAGATATAATTGATAATTTCAAGGAACCGATGGAAGAGGTAATGTCAAAGGCACTCAGCCGTTTTGCCTTGGTGGATTCAAGACGATGGATTGTGTTTATGCTGCGTGTTTTGGAAAATATCGATCATTTCGACCTTACAAAACTTTCGGATATAGAAAAGCGTATGCTTCAGATGTTCTATATTACAATGTGGGGAAAAGCGATTGAGGATTGGAACGCGGACGAAGCATTCGAAAATTTCCGGGCTCTTTTAAATAGCCCGATAATGCTTTCTGAGCTGATTGCATTGCTCAAATATAACTACAATCGCATTGATTTTATTGATGAGCCTGTGCGCCTCGGATTTGATTGTCCGCTGGATCTACATTGTACCTATACGCGCGATCAACTGCTTGTTGCCATGGATTTTATGAAGCCAAGCACGGTTCGCGAAGGTGTAAAATGGTTGCCAGACAAGGAAATTGATGTGTTCTTTATCACATTGAACAAATCAGATAAAGACTACTCGCCTACAACCATGTATCAGGATTATTCCATCAACGAAACTCTGTTCCATTGGCAAAGTCAAAGCACGACTAATGCAGAAGGTAAAGTCGGTCAGCGTTATATCAATCATCGCAAAAACGGCAGCAAGGTTCTCTTGTTTGTGCGCGAATTTAAGAATGATGTTTACGGCAATACGGCACCGTACACTTATCTTGGTACTGCAAATTATGTTTCGCACAACGGTTCAAGACCCATGAACATTACATGGAAATTAGATGCCCCCATTCCGGCAAAATACTTAAAGAAAACAAATAAATTGGTGGTTGGATAATGACAGAAGTAGTGGCCGCTCTTATATGGGATAAAGATAAATTTATGATTTGCCAACGCCCGGCGCATAAAGCCAGAGGCCTTTTGTGGGAATTCGTCGGCGGTAAGGTGGAACCGGGCGAGACGAAAGAACAGGCGCTTATCCGCGAATGCCAAGAAGAACTTGCCGTGACGCTTTCTATTGGTGACGTATTTATGGATGTCGTTCATGAATACCCGGATTTGACAGTGCATCTAACCTTATTCAATGCAGCTATCCTTGAAGGCATCCTCAAAAAGCTTGAACATAACGATATAAAATGGATCACACCAAGCGAAATTTCAAATTATGAATTCTGTCCGGCGGATGTAGAGATATTGAAAAAGATAACAGAGGTTTTTCGTGATGATTAAGAATTTGGTGCATGATCCGATATTTCTTGCTGGAAAGTCGGAAGCTGCGACAAAAGAAGATTTGCAGATCGCACAGGATCTGATTGATACGTTGATCACGCACAGAGACGGCTGCGTTGGTATGGCGGCAAATATGATCGGTGTCAAGAAACGTATCATCGCTTTTCTTGATGAAAGTGGACGAACGCCTACATACACAGTGATGCTAAATCCAGAGATTATTAAAAAAGACGGTGCTTACAGCACCGAGGAAAGTTGTCTGTCTCTTCTTGGCGGCCCTCGTCCGTGCAAGCGTTATAAATCTATAAAGGTCAAGTATCAAACCTTGGAACTACAAACCCGCATCAAGACCTATACCAACTGGACCGCGCAAATCATCCAGCATGAAATCGCTCATTGTAATGGAGTCTTATATAGTTTGTACTAGCTTGATTCAAAAAGCACGTGGAGGAAATATTGTGAGTATATTAAATGAATTGAAAAATGCAGGTATATATAGCGGTATTGAGCACCGAATTTGTGAACTCAAGGCATCTATTGATCCCGTGCCAGGAGTTTCTATTAGTGGCCGATTTTTTTACCTCACATTTCGCGACAAAAAGATTACAGAGCGCGAATTTGCAAAGTTTATATATGATAAAATAATTAGATATTGTATACCTCGCAAAAAATATCAAGAAGCAGTTTTAAAATTCAAGGAAACTGGTGATGAGCGCTTTATAAACGATTTGCACGATCAAGCAAAAAATTTATTTGTTAAGTCTCTAAAAAAACATGGTGCACACCTTGGTGAACCAGGTGAATTGATTGCGTTTGTAATATTAGAAGCTTTTTTTAATGCGCCTCAAATTGCATGTAAAATGTTTTTGAAAACAAGTGAAAAGATGCCAGTACATGGCTCCGATAGCGTTCATATTAGGCTGTTGAGTGAAGATAAACTTGAATTGATCTGGGGAGAAGCAAAATTATACAGAGAAATCTCTAGGGCTTTTGATAAAGCAATTGATTCGGTTTGCGAATTTGTCTATGGGAAACCAGATGAAGACGGTAGGGTGCCGCGCGATAGGGATATAGACATAATAAAGGATATGCCTGACGTGGATTCGCCAGAGATAAAAACGGCTCTTCTTGAGTATTTCGACCCATACGAAAAGAATTCAAATAATTGGAAAGAGCTATATTTCTGTTTGGTTGGCTTTGATTATGCGCTTTATTCAGATTTAAAAGGGAGCTCTGATGAAGAGATAGAATGCTATTTTAAACAAAAATACATGGAACGAATTTTGAGTGCATACAAGTTATTTGCAAAAAAAGTCGACAATAAGAAATTAAATGATTTAGAATTTGTGCTAGTGTTGCTGCCTTTTGAAAATATAGAGAATTTTAGGGCTGAATTTTTAAAACTGCTCGGAGTATCTATCAAAAAAAGGTTAGGTGATGATCAAAATGATTGAAGAACTTTGTAATCGAATAATAGAACATGAAGAGTTCAAAAAAGATTATATGTGGGCGTCAACTAATAGTGCAAGAATACAACTGGATAAAAAGAGGGAGGATTGTATTGACGATTATCACGGCGATATTATTTTGAAATTACTACAGTGTGCCACTACATTCTCCCTTTCCAATAGAGTTTCAATTAGAAAAACTGCTTACAACATAGCGATAAATTGTCGTAATATAAACTTCAAACGGAATACAGACGATACAGTATTTATTAATAGTCTAATTGCATTAGTGTTATCTAGATTAGGCAATTTCCCTGCAGAAAATAAGTTTTTGAAAGAAAATAATATGTCCAATGATTACAAGCTTCCGCAGAGTCTTTGGTTTGAAAAAGAAGTGCACCAAGAAGACAATACCGTAAATATTCTAGGAGACTATAATATTGTACTGACCGATTTTCAATTGCAACTTTGGAAATCGGTCAAAGAACATACTGTTTCGATAGTTAACGCTCCTACTTCGGCAGGTAAATCGTTTATACTCCAAAATCACATAGTACATGCTTTGAACAGCGGAGCACAAAACGCATTATATATTGTCCCCACGAGAGCTTTGATAGAGCAAGTTGTAAATGATTTCCGAAATATACTAAAAACTACGAATTCTCTTGAAATGTCGGTAACGGAAGTCCCACATTATGAAAATTCGGAACGGCGTCATATTTTTGTTCTTACCCAAGAGAGAGTTCAACTTTTGCTCGAAGAAGATGTCTCTTTGGATTTAGTTGTCGTTGATGAAGCTCAAAACGTATCTGACAATGCACGTGGAATCATTCTGCAGTCTGTTATTGAACAAATCAAGAATACCTGTATTAATGTAAAATTTGTATTTGCCACTCCATATGTTAAAAACCCAGGAGTTTTTCTGTCAATGTTTGGTTTCCGTGACATCTTAAGTAATATTATACCCATGGCCGAAGCTCCTGTGAGTCAAAATTTATTTAGTGTAAATGTCGAAAACAACGATGCACATAAGGTTGAAATATCAAAGATGAATGATGATGGGAGGTTCAACCACGTTTGCAGTATCTTTCCAGAGTATGAACTTGTTGATGAACGAAAGTATTTAGCAGTGTTGGCAACAGAAATAGGAGCTGGTCAAAATAATATTATCTATGGAAATGATCCAAGTGTCTGCGAAAATATAGCCTCTTTGATTGCTCAAGCACTAAGTTGCGAAACTACAGAAGATAAACTTGATGTAGAATTAAAAGATTTCTCCAATTATTTGAAGGAACACATACATAAGGACTATCTTTTAGCTGAGACGATTAAGTACGGAGTTGCGTACCACTATGGGAATCTTCCTTCGTTTATTCGTAAAGGTATCGAACGATTGTGCACGAGTGGCAAAATCAAGTATATTGTATGCACTAGCACTTTGCTTCAAGGGGTTAATTTGCCCGCTCAAAACATATTTATAATGAAGCCAACCAAAGGACACGACAAAAACAAAAAGGCCATTCCACTTAATGCACCTGATTTTTGGAATTTAGCTGGCAGAGCTGGTAGATTAACAAAGGATTTTGAAGGCAATATTTTTCTAATCAATTTACACGATTGGGAAGTGAATCCACTCAATTCAAAAGAGCGGATGACCACCATTACCCCATCATTCAAGAGTTATGTGTGTTCCCTTGAGTCTGGACTATTAGATTTTATTAGTGATAGAGAACATAGGTCTGGGCAAAAAGAAACACAGGGATTAGAGAATGCATTTATGAAGTTGTTGATGTTGAATAGTGAAGGAAACTTGTGCGAAACATTAGATGCTTTTGGAGAGAATATTGATGAGCAGCACAAACAAATGATAATAAGCGCTATTGAACTTGCGACGAAAGAAATAACGATTCCTTATGAATTGTATTCGAAGAATCCAAATGTTTCGGTATTTAGGCAACAAAAACTGTATGATACTTTTAAGAATCTTACACCTGGCAATCTTCGGAATTTCATCCCTCCACATCCTATGCATCAATTTAGTACTATCAAAGAACGATACATTAAACTTTTTCAAATGTATGAAAACTATTTAGTTAATAGCAAAGCTAAATCATATTTGTATTTTTATTGGATTGCATTAGACTGGATGCGCGGGGATTCCTACTTTGACTTATTAAAAGGGAGAATTGATTATAGCAATAGTAAACGTAAGCGAGGTTCGGCTAATGTAAATACAGAAGCACGGAGGTTATTTGACGATATTGAATCGAATGTTAGGTTTAAATATGTTAAATTCAGCAAGTGTTACAATGATATATTATCGTATATCCTTAAAGAACAGGGGCTAGAGGAGGCAATAAGCTCCATTCCGCCATTACACTTTTATTTAGAGTTGGGGGCTTCTTCTACAACAATGATAAACCTAATCGGGATGGGTATTTCTAGGACCGTAGCTTCTCAAATTTCGAAAGTTATGTTAAACTCCGCTATGACAACTGAGGAAATACGTGCATGGTTAAAGAAACAAAACTTGTATGCACTTAACTTGCCTAATAATGTTATTGCAGAGTTAGAAGAAGTTCTTTGATTTTTCCTCTGGACTTCCGCGCCAACCTGTGGTACTGTTGTGTATTGCAAAGGAGGTGCGGATATGGCACAGATGAGTTTAGAAGAATTGTACCGCGGAG
>ERZ834382.2287-NODE-2287-length-13843-cov-4.050986_pt1 | contig 13843 bp, 8 predicted proteins | sample MGYA00519692_ERZ834382 | MGnify/ENA primary metagenome ERZ834382 (study PRJEB31850, sample SAMEA3708751) | human gut metagenome | biome: human gut; feature: human-associated habitat; material: faeces | place: China | collected 2014 ...
CCGGTACGGTTGACGAATGCCTCGCAGGAGAAGTTGTTGACCGGCATGATCGGTGCATAGCCGAGGAGGCCGCCAAATTCTACGGTCTCACCCACGCCTTTTCCGATGACCGGGATCAGGCGGACTGCCGTTGTTTTCTGGTTGACCATACCGATGGCAAGCTCATCTGCGATGATTCCGGAGATGGTCGATGCTTTCGTGTCTCCCGGGATGGCGATCATATCAAGACCTACGGAGCAGACACAGGTCATTGCCTCGAGTTTTTCAATGGTCAGTGCGCCGTCGTTGACTGCGTTGATCATACCCTGATCCTCAGAAACCGGGATGAATGCGCCGGAGAGACCGCCGACATAGGAAGATGCCATAACACCGCCCTTTTTCACCTGATCGTTCAGAAGCGCCAGCGCCGCTGTCGTTCCCGGTGCACCTGCGTGCTCGAGGCCGATCTCCTCAAGGATATCCGCAACGGAATCTCCGATCGCCGGAGTCGGTGCCAGGGAAAGGTCAATGATACCAAACGGAATGTTCAGCCGTTTCGAAGCCTCCTGTGCAACGAGCTGTCCGACACGCGTTACCTTAAACGCCGTCTTCTTGATCGTCTCGCAGAGTACCTCAAAGTTCTCGCCGCGTACTTTTTCCAGAGCATGTTTGACAACACCAGGACCGGAAACGCCGACATTGATGATGGCATCCGCCTCGGTTACGCCGTGGAAAGCGCCTGCCATGAACGGGTTGTCGTCCGGTGCATTGCAGAAAACAACGAGTTTTGCGCATCCAAGGCAGTTGTTCTCTTTGCTTGCCTCCGCCGTCTTCTTGATGATCTCACCCATCAGTTTGACAGCATCCATGTTGATACCGGTTTTGGTGGAGCCAAGGTTGATGGAACTGCAGACAAAATCCGTAACAGCCAGTGCCTGCGGGATAGAACGGATCAGAAGCTCATCTGCTGTCGTCATACCTTTGCTTACCAGAGCGGAATAGCCGCCGAGGAAATTGACGCCGACTTCTTTTGCCGCACGGTCCAGAGTCTGTGCAATCGTCACGAAATCCTCCGGCGTTCTGCAGGCTGCTGCGCCGACTAAGGCAATCGGGGTAACGGAAATTCTCTTGTTTACAATCGGAATACCGAACTCGCCCTCGATCTCCTCACCTACGGAAACCAGATTTCTGGCAGTCGTCGTGATTTTGTCGTAGATTTTGCGGTTCAGCTTGTCAAGATTGGAGTCGATACAGTCCATAAGACTGATTCCAAGGGTAATGGTACGAACGTCCAGATTCTCTTTTTCGATCATCTCGTTCGTTTCCTTTACTTCAAACAGATTTATCATGTCGTTTTTCTCCTTCGCTTTAGATACGGTGCATCATATTGAAAATATCTTCATGCTGGCAGCGGATGACAACGCCGATGGAACTTCCAAGCTCCTCCAGATCTTTTGCAAGCTCTGCGTTGGATTTCTCGCTCTTGGAGACGTCCGTTACCATCATCATGTTGAAATATCCCTGCACAATCGTCTGAGAAATGTCTTCGATGTTTACCTGGTTCTCTGCCAGATAATTACATACCTTTGCGATAATGCCCACGGTGTCCTTGCCTACGACAGTGATAATTGTCTTCTTCATGTTTCCATTCTCCTTTTTCTGGTTTTATGTCAAAGCCCCGGAAAAACCGGTAATGGCGGCCTTGCGAAAAACATGGTATGTAGCTCTAAAAATGTATATTTAAACCTCAATTAACGGTGATACTTCACTTCTTTTAGCGACAGCGAGATGAAAATCACCCGAGTGATACGGATTATCACCCGTTGTGACCTCGCAGGCCACAGTTTCAAAGGCCAGTGCCTCATAATTATTTTCCTTGCTCAGATGGCCGAGCAGCACTTCCTGCAGATTGTCGTGCAGAATCTCGCAGAGGAGATGGCCTGCCGCCAGGTTCGATAAATGGCCTTTCGCCCCGGCGATCCGCTGTTTTAACGGATACGGGTACGGTCCGACCGCAAGCATGTTCTCGTCGTGATTTGCCTCTAGCAAAACGGCATCCAGCCCGGTCAGATTCTGAACCGTGTAATCGCTGTAAACGCCAAGATCCGTCGCAATCGCAATCGATTTCCCGCCGGATTCCATGCGGTAGCCGACCGGCTCTGCCGCATCGTGGGAGATCGTAAACGGATGTACGGCGATGTCTCCCAGTGTAAACGTGTCATCCGCGTGAATCGTGTGAAAAATCCCCTCCGGAAACTTTCCAAGGCTCTTCGTCTGCTGCATCGCCTGAATTGTTCCATCCGTTGCGTAAATCGGAATACCATACCGGCGCGCCAGCACGCCAAGACCCTGGATATGATCGGAATGCTCATGTGTCACGAGAATGCCGTCCAGCTCCTTCGCGCTGCGGTCGAGAACAGCCAGCCCCGCCTCCACGCGCTTTCCGCTGATGCCCGCATCGATCAGAAGGCTTGTGGTCTCGCTTCCCGCGAAAATGCAGTTTCCGCTCGAACCACTTGCAATACTACAAAGTTTCATATTTTTTCATCCTATGGTCTAACTGTTTTTTTGTTTCCTCAAAATCACCGCTGTTGTCGATTTCAAAATCGCAGTGGCTGCTGAATTCATCCTCGGAGAGCTGATTTGCCATGATTTCGCGTACTTTCTTCTCGGAATAGCCGCGTCCTTCGATCAATCGCTCCTTCCGGACTTCTTCATCTGCATAAATATACCACAGTTCATCACAAATTTCATCATATTTTTCTTCGATTAAGAGTGCGGCCTCCACAAAGACGTATTCCGTCCCTGCTTTTTCCGCGGCTGCAATGGCTTTTTTGATATACCGTTTTACCGCCGGATGAACGATCGCATTCAGGGCTTTTAACTTTTCTTCGTCCCGAAAAACGATCTCAGCAATCCGTTTCCGGTCAAGTTCGCCGGTCTCTGTGGTGATCTGTCTGCCGAACAGCTTCACAATCTCTCCATAGCATTCGCCGCCCGGCAGCATCACAAGGTAACCTGCCTCGTCCGCCTGGATCACCGTTGCATCATAATTCTGTCCAAGGTACGTGAGCACTTCGCTTTTTCCGGCGCCCACGCCGCCTGTAATTCCAAAAACTTTCATTCTTTTGTATCCTTTCACTCCTGGTATGAGTGCGCTATTTCGCCTCGTACCAGTTGTTTCCTGTGTGCATATCTATCTCGAGTTTGACAGCCAGATGTGCTGCCCCGGTCATCTCCTCTTCCAGGATCTGTTCTGCCTTTTCGAGCTCGTCTTCTGGCACTTCCAGCAGCAGCTCATCGTGTACCTGAAGAAGAAGTCTGGTCTTTAACTGCTCCTCTTTCAGCCGTTTCGCCACGCGGATCATCGCTATTTTAATAATATCCGCCGCCGTTCCCTGGATCGGCGCATTCATCGCAACACGCTCGCCGAATGACCGCTGCATAAAGTTGCTCGATTTCAGCTCCGGCATCGGCCGTCTGCGTCCGAACATCGTCACGGAATAGCCTTTCTCTTTGGCATCCTCTACGCAGCGGTTCAAAAACTCATGGATACCCGGATACGTCTCGAAATACTGCTGGATATAGGCCTCTGCCTCTTTCCGGCTGATGCCGAGATCCTGGCCCAGACCGAACGAACTGATGCCGTATACGATACCGAAGTTGACCGCCTTCGCATTTCTTCTCTGCAGCGGTGTTACCTCTTCAAGCGGCACATGGAACACTTTCGATGCCGTCATGCGGTGGATATCCTCCGCCTCGCGGTACGCCTCGATCAGGTTTTCATCGCCCGACATATGGGCCAGCACGCGGAGCTCAATCTGGGAATAGTCGGCATCCAGAAAGACACAGCCAGGCTTTGGCACGAAGGCTTTCCGGATCAGACGGCCAAGCTCCATCCGCACCGGAATGTTCTGCAGATTCGGATCGGTACTGCTGATGCGGCCGGTCGCGGTGATGGTCTGGTTAAATGTCGAATGGATTCTTCCATCTTTCCCGATCACGGCCTGCAGACCGTCGGCGTACGTCGATTTCAGTTTGGCAAGCTGGCGGTACTCCAGAATATCGGCAACGAGTTTGTGATCCGGTGCGAGCTTTTCGAGCACATCGGCGGCGGTGGAATAACCCGTCTTGGTCTTTTTGCCGCCCGGAAGCTGCAGCTTTTCAAACAGAATCACGCCGAGCTGCTTCGGGGAATTGATGTTGAACTCCTCGCCGGCCTCCTCGTAGATCTGTGCCTCCAGCTCTCCGATCCGCTCCGCCAGCTCAGCTCCGTAAACGGAAAGTGCTTCTTTTTCTGCGGCGATTCCATCCGCTTCCATCTGACGGAGCGTAAACACCAGCGGAATCTCCACATTCCGGTACAGATCCCACATGCCCTGCTCCTTCAGAAGCTTTTCCATGTTTTCCTGTGCGGCAAATACAGCATACGCCTGATGACCTGCATACGACTCCTGCTGTTCCGGCGTCATCTTTCCTGCGGCCGGAATCTTGCTTCCGCCGAAGATCTCTTCCACTGCCGGCACATAGCGGTGTACGTACTCTTTTACGATATCATCGTACGAATACTGTGATTTCAATGGATTTAATAAATACGCGGCAATTCCGGCATCAAACAGATGGGCTTCATCGGCGTCCGGCATATCCTTCAGAAATTCTTTTCCGTCCATGACGCAGAAAACCGGAATCTGCTTCTGCAGCTCAGTCAATTTTTCTTTTAAATAATCTCCGGTCAGGAAACCTTCTGCTGGGAAGTAAACAACATCCGGCTCTCCGCTTCCATACGCAACTGCCATACCGACAAGTGAACGGCTCCGATCTGTCATCGGTCCGTCCTTCGGGGTTTCTTCTGTCAGAAGAGCGGCTCCTGCCTTCTCCTCCTTCGCGATGGTTCCAAAGAGTTCTTCCGCCTCGGAAAAATCCGTTACGGTGCGCAGAAAGACGGCATCCTCTGGTTCTGCACTCGTCTCCTCGAAGCGGCCCAGCAGGTTTTTAAACTCCAGACGTTTGAACATCTCATACGCTTTTGGTGTATAAAAATTCGAGAGTGCCGCTTTTTCGCGGTCGAGCTCCACCGGCGCATCGGTATCAATCGTTGCAAGTTTTTTGCTTAATTCCGCCAGATCATAATGATCACGCATCGCCTCTTTTGCCTTGTTCGGTTTGATCTCCTCGAAATGTGCATGCGCATTTTCCAGTGTCTCGTACTGCAGCAGGATTTTCGTCGCGGTTTTCTCGCCGACACCCGGCAGACCCGGGATATTGTCTGCGGTATCGCCCATCAGCGCTTTCAGATCGATGATCTGTTTCGGGAGAAGACTGTATTTTTCCAGCACTTCTGCCGTGTGGTAATTTTCGATCGTCGTCACACGCTTTACGGTCTTTGGAATCCGGATCAGAATGTGGTCCGTTGCAAGCTGCAGCAGATCGCGGTCTCCAGATACGATCGTAACTTCCATCCCTTCCGCCTCGCATTTGCGGCCGAGCGTTCCTAAGATATCATCCGCCTCATAGCCCTCTTTTGTAACAATCTCAATGTCCATTGCTGCGAGCACTTCCTGGATCACCGGGACCTGTTCGCGCAATTCCTGCGGCATCGGCTTTCTCGTTCCCTTGTACTGGTCATACATTTTGTGGCGGAATGTCGGTGCATGGAGGTCAAACGCCACGGCAAGATACTGCGGCTGCTCCTCATCGAGAATTTTAAACAGAATATTCAGGAATCCATATACGGCGTTCGTGTGCAGTCCTTCTGCATTGGACAGATCCGGTATGCCGTAAAAAGCCCGGTTCAGAATACTGTGTCCGTCCAGTAATACGATTTTATCACTCATAATAATCCTTTCAGCCAGGGTAATTCTATCACTTCAAAATAGTGCAGAGCCAAGAGCACCAGAAACAGAACGAGAATCAGCATCAGCACCCGGAAAAACGTATCTTTGTACCGGCGGTGTCTCGCTTCTTCCTCTTTTTTCTCCAGATCGCGTTCCAGAAGTCCTGTCAGATTGTAGGAATCGGGCGCGTCATCCTCGAAATATGCCATCGCACGGTTCACAATAAAATATGTCTCCAGTTCCTCGTGGCATGTATGGCATTTCCGGATATGGGAAATAAACGGTTCCATCTCTTTCTCCGGCATATTTCCCTGCACGTATGGCTGTATTAATTTTTCTGCTTCTTTACAGTCCATAAAATCCTGCTCTCCTTTTGTATCCGGCCAGTGTTTTTCTCTGGCCGTTTTTTCTGCTATCTACCATCATACACTATTTTCTTATAATTTAAAAGAGACAACCCGCCGAAAATGGGTTGTCTCTTGTTCTCTTATAAGATAACTGTTTTCTAGTGGATTTCCATTATGCACGGACAATGTTCGGGGTCTCTTTTCCTGCCTCGAAATCCAGCGCATTCTGCAGTGTGGTCTCTGCAATCGCACGCAGTGCTTCCTCGGTGAAGAATCCCTGATGTGAAGTGATCATAACGTTCGGGAAGGACAGGAGACGTGCTGTGGTGGAGTGCTCCAGAATCTCATCGGAACGGTCCTCGAATACGTTCGGGGTTTCCTCCTCGTATACGTCAAGGCCGACGCCGAAGAATTTTCTTGCACGGATTCCCTCGATCAGGTCGTCTGTCTTTACCAGACCTCCGCGGGACGTATTGACCAGGATCACGCCGTCTTTCATCTTTTTGATGCTCTCGCGGTTGATCATGTGGTATGTGCTGTCCATCAGCGGGCAGTGCAGGGAGATCAGATCACTCTGTGCCAGCAGTTCATCAAGAGTTACGTACGTAACAAAATCTTTTAAGGATTCATTCTGGTATACATCGTAAGCAATGACTTTCATGCCGAAACCGCGGCAGATTCTTGCCATAGCCGCACCGATTTTTCCGGTTCCGACGATTCCGGCGGTCTTCTGATAGAAGTTAAATCCCATCAGTCCGCCCAGGCTGAAGTCGTTTTCTCTTACTTTCGTATATGCTTTGTGCATGTGGCGGTTGACCGTCATGGCCAGTGTCATCGCATGCTCAGCTACAGCCTCCGGGGAATAACCCGGTACACGGCGTACATCAATGCCGTATTTTGCAGCTGTCTTTAAATCTACGTTGTTGAAGCCTGCGCAGCGCATCAGGATCAGCTTGACGCCTGCCTCATGCAGTGCTTCTACGGTTTTTGTTCCGACATCGGAGTTTACGAAGGCGCACACGGCATCGTAGCCCTTTGCCAGGGAAGCGGTTCTTGCAGCAAGTCCGGTTTTTAAATATTCCACTTCAATTTCCGGAAACTGCTCTTTGGTTCGGTCGAAAGATTCTCTGTCGTAGCTCTGGGTATCGTAAAATAAAATTTTCATAATGTTTTTCCTCCTCGCTTTGCGGTCATCTTATTGTTCCCGCTTACAGGTATTACTATACTTCATTGTTAAAACTTTGTCAATGTATTATTTGTTAAAATTTTATCAATTAGTAAATTTATTTTCAACATCTTTCACAACAGTACAAATTTACTGGATCACCTCGTCCAGGAACCGGGACGGCTCGACTTTTTTTTCAAACCGTTCCTCCACATAACAGAGCGTCAGCTCTTTCCGGGCGCGCGTCATTCCGACGTAGAACATCCGCCGCTCCTCCTCGATCGCCTCCGCAAGGACTGCTTTCTGATACGGCATTACACCCTCGTTGACGTCAAGAAGATAGACCTTGTCGTACTCGAGTCCCTTGACGCTGTGCAGGGTGGAAACCATAACTCCTTCCGCACTCTCTGCGCGCTGCTTCTGTTTTTCCTTCATCTTCTGCTGGTATTCCTCAATATGTGCAAACCAGCCCTCGATGCTTTTCTGGCTCTTTGCCGCCTCCTGCAGCTCGTCCAAAACGGAAATCAGATCATCCTCTTTCAGATGGCGGTATGCAGCATATTCCTTCACATACTGTTCATAGCCGATCGCATAGCGGATGTAATTGACCGCGCCGAACGGCGATAAATGCGTCAGTGTCGTGATATCCTGCTCCAGTTTGCGGATCCGCTGGCACATCCAGTCTTTTTCTTCGTAATATTCCAGAAGTGCATCGAACGAAACAGTCGCCTCCTCAAAGGCATCCCGCGACAAATAACGGTTCGGGCGGTTGGCAATCTTTAAAAACTCGCCGCGCTTCCGGCTTCCCATCGCAAGATTCAGATACGTCAGCAGATCTTTCGCAATCCAGTGGTCATAGAGATCCGGCAGGGCATCCCGCATCTGGAACGGGATCTGTGCTTCCATCAGTTCCTCTACTGCTGTCCGGCAGCCAAGATTCGTGCGGAACAAAAGCGCCATCTCTTCATACGGACAGCCGTTTTTCTCCGCCTCCCGCAGCTCCTCGGCAACGGCACGCATCTCCTCGCGCGGGTTCTTATATCCCCGGATTACAACCGGAGCGCCTTTCTCGTTGTCGGTGGAAATCGCCTTTTCATACCGCTTTTTGTTGTGGTGGATCAGGCATTGGGACCGCTTCACAATAAATTCCGTACTACGGTAATTTTTATCGAGCACTACCTGCGCCGCGCCCGGGTAATCTTTCGGAAAATTCAGCATGATCTCCGGCTTGGCCCCGCGGAACTGATAAATCGACTGATCGTCATCCCCGACAATAAAGAGGTTATTTTCCGGCAGCGCCAGCATCCGCACAATCTCATACTGCACGGGGCTGATGTCCTGAAACTCGTCAATCAGGATATACTGAAATTTCTGCTGCCAGGCGCAAAGGACCTCCGGCCGCTCCAGAAAGAGACGTTTGCACTGCACCATCAGATCGTCGAAATCGAGTTTTTTGTTCTCCTTCCGCCATTTCTCATACGCCTCATAGATTTCGCGGAACTTTTCCTGCGGCATACAGGCGGAATAGTAATGTTCCAGCGGGATCTGATTGTTCTTCACAGTGCTGATTTCGCGCGCCAGATTTTCCTCGAGATCCTCTTCCTCCAGGTCTCTGGCATAGTGGTTGACCAGCTCGCGCATCAGCCGCTTTTTCTCTTCCTCGCTTAAAATATTGTTGCCGGACATGCGGTACGTATGGCGCAGAATCGCGTAGAATACCCCGTGGAACGTTCCAAAGGTGACCTGGGTACTCGTCTTTCCCATCGCCTTCAAATACCGCTCCTTCATCTCTTTTGCCGCCGCACGCGTAAATGTTACGACAAGAATACGAGAGGCGGAAATGCCGCTCGTTACAAGCTGGCAGGTCCGCCCCGTAATCACTGCGGTTTTCCCCGACCCCGGTCCGGCAAGGACCATCATGGGGCCGGTGGTATGCATCACCGCTTTTTTCTGTGAATTATTATATATCATTTGGATAATTTCTCAATCGCTTTGTCGATGCGGGCAAGAGACTCCTCTTTTCCCAGAACCTCAAGGATTTCCGTTGCGCCGGCCGGTGTCATCTGTTTTCCGGAAAGAGCGGTACGGATCGGCCACATAATATAACCGGTCTTGTATCCTTTTTCTTTTCCGAATGCGCTGAGCATCTCAAAGAGAGCATCATTGCTGAAATCTTCCTGCGCTGCCAGCAGCGGTTTTACTTCCTGAAGAAGTGCAAGGGAGGTCTCCTCGTTTGTCTTCATCTTTTTGTGAGTGTACATCGAAGCGTCGTACTCCGGAACTTCCTCGAAGAAGTCGATGAGGTCTGCAATATCCGGGAATACTTCGATTCTTGTTTTTACCATGGCTGCAATTTTCTTAAAATCGAGCGGACGGTGGATTGTCTTCTGGATATACGGAAGCGCCATCTCATAGAACTTCTCGTCGTCCATTGCCTTCATGTACTCGCCGTTCATCCAGCGGAGTTTTGTCATATCGAAAACGGCCGGAGATTTGCTGATGTGGTGGTAATCGAAGATTTTTACCAGCTCCTCGAGAGAATAGATCTCGCGGTTTCCTTCCGGGCTCCATCCAAGAAGGGCTACGAAGTTGACAATGGCATCTTTTAAGAAGCCCTGATCGATCAGGTCTTCATAAGAAGAATGGCCGCAGCGTTTGGACAGCTTCTGATGCTCCTCGTTGGTGATCAGCGGACAGTGTACGTAAACCGGAACTTCCCAGCCGAATGCCTCGTAAATACGGTTGTATTTCGGGGATGAGGACAGATACTCATTACCGCGGACAACGTGGGTTACACCCATCAGATGGTCGTCGATGACGTTTGCGAAGTTGTAGGTCGGATATCCGTCGGATTTGATCAGGATCAGGTCTTCCAGCTCCTCGTTGTTTACGGTGATGTCTCCGTAGATCTCATCGTGGAAGGTTGTGGTTCCTTCGGTCGGCATATTGAAACGGATGACGTACGGTTTGCCGGCTGCCAGATTGGCCTCTACTTCCTCTTTGGAAAGACCAAGGCAGTGTTTGTCGTAGATCGAGATTTCTTTTCCGCCTACGTTACGCTTGCACTGGCTCAGGCGCTCTGCGTCACAGAAGCAGTAATAAGCGTCACCCTGCTCTACCAGCTGTTTTGCGTATTTCAGGTACAGACCTGCTGCATTACGCTCGCTCTGTACGTACGGGCCGCAGCCGCCGTCTTTGTCCGGTCCCTCGTCGTGTACCAGGCCGGTCTCTTTTAAGGTACGGTAGATGATATCAAGTGCGCCTTCCTGGAAACGCTCCTGGTCGGTATCCTCGATACGGAGCATAAAGGTTCCGTCATCGTGTTTTGCGATCAGATACGCATACAGGGCAGTACGCAGATTTCCTACATGCATCCGGCCTGTCGGGCTCGGTGCAAATCTTGTTTTTACATTGCTCATTTTTCTTTTCTCCTGATTTCTGGTTTTTCTGGAACAATCCTTTTGTCTGTTCCCTTCCACCATTTATTTAGAATGGAAAACAGCCCGGCGTTTCTTCCGAGCTGCACCATCCTTCCACTTTTGCCAGCGGCAATGCTCTTTTTCAGACCTCTACGCCGTGCTGTTTCAAATATTCCATAAAGTCGCCGACGGTAGAAAGGTCTGTCAGTTCGTCGGTGTCGATTTCAATTCCGTACTCGTCTTCCAATGCCATAACCATCTCGTAGAGATCCAGGGAATCTGCACCCAGGTCATCTTTAAAAGAGGTATCTTCGTTGATGCTGTCTGCATCACAGTTGAGCTGTTCTACTAAAATTTCTTTTATCTTTTCTAACATTGTTCTGCTCCTTTCTGCCTCTACCCGGCAGCCAGTATTTCTTTCGAAAAAAGTGTATCTGTTATTCCGGCATTTGTCAATAGATTTTTCTACTTTTACTGTTCTTCCGCCTGTGCCTCTCCTTCTCCGCTCTTTCCATCCTGGAACACAATAAAGCGGGAGACGCACAGGGCAATGCCGATTTCCGTCAGGATAAAGAGCACCGATGTTCCTCCGTAACTGATAAATGGAAGGGTAATTCCCGTTGCCGGCATCAGTTTCAGAACGACACACAGGTTCAGAATAACCTGAATGGAAATATGTGCAAAAACGCCGCTCACCATCAGCATTCCATACGCGTCCGGCGCATTCTGTGCAACCACAAACAGACGGTACAGCAAGTAGCCAAACAGCAACAATACAAGAAGCGCGCCAAATATTCCAAGCTCCTCGCAGATGATCGAGAAGATCATATCGTTCTGTGCTTCCGGAATTGTTGTAATCTTCTGCGTACTGTTGCCAAGTCCTTTTCCGAGAAATCCACCGGAGCCAATCGCATAAAGTCCCTGCAGAATCTGATAGCTGCCTCCGGAAAGCCATTCATAGATACGGTTCGACCGGAAGTCACCGCCTATTCTTTCAAAGATCTGCAGATTATTTTTTAAAATGATAATCGCAAAAACGCCAATTACCGCCGCGCCCGGAATCACACGCGCATAAAATTTTACCTCCGGGTCCGCAAGAAACAAAATGACGCAGGCGATGAGTCCCAGAATAATGGCGGTACTCAGGTTGTCCGTCAGAATCCACGCAGCCAGCGCCTGCAGCACGCCAAGTCCGAGGACAATCGCTTTTGCGCGGATGGTACGCATATTTTTTCCCATCTTCAGGATAATGTATGGCAAATACAGAATCAGCCCCAACTTTCCAATCTCCGCAGGCTGAAGACTGACACCGCCGATCCGGAGCCATCTTCTCGCCCCGTAGGCTTCATAACCAAGCGGCGTAAACCTTACCGCCGCCATCAGAAGGAGACTGCCCCAGTATACCAGTGCTGCAATCCGCTGGAACCATACACTATGATAATCTACAAACTTCGACAATATCACAATCCCCATCAGAACAATAGCAGAAAGTCCCGCCTGATGCGTGAAATAATACATATCATTTCCCTTGAATGTACTGGCCGCCTCGTAGGCGCTCGCGCTGTACAGCATAATCAGTCCGAAGCTGACCAGCAGAATGGTGCAGGCCAGCAGGTTATAATCATAAAAATCCGAAGGAAGTTTTTTCTTCCTCTTTTTCTTCTTTTCTTTCTTCTGGGATGGCATGTTTACTTTCTCTGCCATGAAGTTTCCACCTCCATTGTTTTACTCCATTTATTTCAGTGCATAGCCAAGCAGGCTGACAAAGCCCGGATTTCGGTCGGTCGTTCCGAGGATAACCTTACGCACCAGCTCCGGATCGTCCGTGATAATGTTGTCCACGCCGCAGTTGACCATCCGTTGCATATCTCCCTGATAATTCAGCGTCCAGGCACAGACTTCTTTACCAAGACTGTGCGCATGCTCTACAAAGCTTTCTGTGATGTACGTATATTTTACAGAAAAGAAGTCCGCCGCGTCCATATCCTCCAGGCCTCCGTACGACATTTTCATCGTATACCCGGTCTTGATATCCGGATTGATTTTCTTTGCCTGCCTGAGGAAATTGTAGTTCATGGAAGTCAGCACACACTGATCCACAAAGTCATTGTCCTCGATGATTTTCACCACTTTTTTGACAATATTCTGGTTGTGGCCGTTGTATTTTACTTCGATATTCAGGTTGATTTTTCCTTTCGCGTACGCGATGACTTCTTCCAGCTTCGGAATCTGCTCGCCGCGGAATTTTTTGTTGAATCGTACACCGGCATCGAGCTGGCTGATTTCATCGTAGGTCAGGGTCCAGATGCTGGCATTCAGACCGGTTGTCCGCTTCAGATTTGTGTCGTGCATAAGGACAATCTCACCATCACTCGTCTCCTGTACATCGATCTCCGCGTAATCCGACATGCTGTCCACTGCATATTTGATCGCGCTCATCGTATTTTCCGGTGCTTTTCTGGCTCCGCCCCGGTGCGCTGACACCGAAATATACTGGGAGGAAGCCGTTGCCTCTGCACGTGTTGCGCGCATGGCATATACAAGATAAACCGTTTCTCCCGCCAGCATGGCGATCGTGAGAACCACCGCTGTTACCGGACCACAGAAGGTGCGTACCAGCTTCGAGCTCGGCTTTTTCGTTGTCCGGCTCTTCTGGTAGCCCTTTCGGGAGGAACGGATAAAAATCAGATACAGATACGTAATGCTTCCGACAAGGCCGAACGCTCCGCCGATCAGGCTCATCGTCGATTTGACCCAGTCACCGTAGACGATGACGGTACTGACAACGGTAGACGGCGTTTTCACCAGCTTTGCATAGGCAACGACAGCCGTTCCGAAAATCAGATACAGAACCCACGTAATCAGAAAAATCATCACCTGGAAAGAGACGTTGATGCCAAGCTCACGCAGCACGCGTTTTTCCAGTGTCTGGCGCACCCGCAGATGGGTATTTTTCTCTTTTTCCGTCATCATGCACCGGAAAGGGATGGTGTAGGAAAACGCAAACGAAAACGCGACAAGCAGAATCGTCAGCACCACCGGGATCCAGTATGCCGGGAATGCATTGAAAATCTTCGTCAGGGAAACCTGAAGCAGTTT